>Ga0315277_10010939_pt1 | contig 11458 bp, 13 predicted proteins | sample YL17G05_15_MG_FD_203695 | JGI IMG/M metagenome (GOLD analysis project Ga0315277, IMG submission 203695) | Sediment microbial communities from Yellowstone Lake, YNP, Wyoming, USA - YL17G05_15 | ecosystem: Environmental > Aquatic > Freshwater > Lake > Sediment | place: USA: Wyoming | collected...
AATCCCATGATGAGACGCCCTTTGGGATGTGCAGACGCTCTTTTTTCATATGCAGAGGCTTGAAGCCTTCGCAGAGTCTTTTCAGGCTCTCTGGGAGCAACGCGAAACTATCTCGGAAATGCCAGGCGTGTTTGTCATGGTCTACGATGGTGAGGCTGATTATCCTGCTATGGGCGAGGAATGGTTTCGCGATGAAACGCTCTGATAACTCCTTATCCCTTTTCAATGTCTCATACAATGCGAGGAAATCGAACTTCCCTCCATTATGCGCGAAGCAGACATACTGTCGGTTATCATGGACGAGGTAGTCGTTCAGGAACTCGCTGATACAGTCTTTCCCTTCGAAGATATGCTCCTTTCCTTTTGCGAGATAACCAGAGAGAAAAGGGTTCAATGGACGGTTATGCCATCGCATCACCTGCTGTTCTGTCTTCCCCCAGGTGTCATCATCCCATTCATCTGTCTCGATGTCGAACGTGCTGATGACCTTCAACGCGCGTTGTTTCTTCAGCGGCGTGAGAGTATGCGGGATGAAATGATAGTTCGCCATAGAGAAAACCTTTTTTATAACCGGAGGAGGTCCATCTGTGTCGCTTTCTTCCTGGTGCTGATGTAGACCTCTACTCGGTAGATGCTCACTGATGAGCCTTTGTATCGGTAGACGATGTCATAGGCTATCTGTGATGCACGATAAATCTCTGGTCGGAGTTTAGCGAGCGTGTTCCATTGCACGGTCGTGAAACCCTCTGGGTTGGTGACGCCATCCTCGGAGGTGACTCCTTCAGTATGGTAATAGACGAGCGCGCCTGTGACTTTCCCTCGATATAATGATTTCCTGCTCCGGTAGTTCAGATGGAAGAGTTCCCAGATGTCATGGATGTGTTTCCTCATATTCTTCAACGCAGCGTTCATCGTGATTTCTGTCGCTGTCTCCGCAGGCTCTATGTTGTAGATGAGGGTGTCACGGACCTTCAAAGGGGTGTTCTCTGTCCCGAAGGTCTGACCATAGGTCCATTGGATATAATCTGTCTCCGGCTGACGCGTCTCCTTCTCAACGGTCTGGACGTATTCTTTTCCGCTGATGGTCTGACCAGCGCCTGTCCGCATCTTCATCTCTGGGTGTGTCTTCAGCCGTGTCCGGTATCGTCTCTCTGTCCGGTAGGCGAACGCACGTGGCGATGAGACAGGATGGTCTTTGGTGATATAATAATTATACAGATAATAAATCGTTGATGTCTTTCGCGCTCTGCCAATGTTCACTCCTTTCTCCAGGAGTTGTCGTTTCTGTTCCTCGGTCGATGGCAGCGGCTTTCGTCTGCGCGGCAAAATGTTGCTGCTGGTCACATCAAATCCTCATTCGCCTCTCACGGCAAAGACTATGTAAACCCCCGACGCCTAATAAAGGTTTTGAAAAAGATGAAAAAGAAATGCTCTCGAAGTGCCGTTGAGAGGAGAAGTGAATAAAAGTCCTCCGAGAGCCTCCTGCTGGTCTATATTGTGTCACGGTTTAATAACTTTTTTATAGATGCAAGTTGATACGTTCTACAGGTCGACCAAATAAAATGAGAACAAAACTAATCAGCATCAGTATATTGGCGCTGCTTCTTTTCGGTCTGCTCGCGTGTTTTACAGCGAGCGCCCTTCCCCCTGACCCGCTTGTCGTAGCCACCGACCCTGTCGATGGTGAGATGGGTTATCCTGTGTCTCCTGCCATGACGTATCTCACGGCTGACTTCTTTCAAAAGAGCGGTCATCCGATGATGGTGCGTTGCGGGACGAACGCATCAGGTGTTTTTGTCTGGAGTAACTGGGTCGGACCTGTGACGAACGATACCATCAATTATCCTTTTTATGCTAATCTCACCGAGCATACCTATTACTGGACGGTCTTGGCGAACGATAGTTATGGGAACAGCAGCAACACCACGTTCAGTTTTACTACTGAAGGCGCTGACCCGAACACTACCATCACGTATCCTGTGGATGCCTCTACCATCAGCACGTTCACCCATATCTCTGGGACGAGTGATAACTCATCCACTGTCCTCGTGGTCATATTATTCGACTTCACTAATCTCTCATATTGGAACTGGGGTGCAGGGAACTGGTCGCTTGGCGACCTTAATAGTTCTTTTACTACTCCGATAGGGGTGACATCCTGGACTGTCACGGCTGATATGCCGACATTGGCTGAAGGTCATTCCTATGGTGTCGCCGTGTATGGGAACAACTCCTACAACACCGATTTCGATTCTGTCGGTTTCACCTATAGGACGACGCCAAGCAGCCAACTCGGGTTCATGGGTTCAGCAGCAAAACTCCTCCTTGGAGTAGTCCTCCTGGTCATCGCAGGTGGCATCATCTATTATGTCATCAGCGTGTTCTTCACTGATAAGAAGAAACGGAACTTCAAGGATATGATACAGGCAATGCTCACTGCACTCATCGTCAGCATCGTCCTCATTGTCGCAGCCGCAGCCGTCATCGCATTTTAGGAGGATAAAATATGAGTAAAGAGCGGTATGATTTCGCAGGGGAGAAGTCTCGTCTGAACAGCCTTCGTCGTGAACGGAAGAAACTGGAGTCAGAGGAGGCAGCAGAGGAGAAAGCCCTTCTTGAGCAGAAGAGACTGAAGGCATCCATCCATCGTGAGGAGAAACGTCTGAAAGCAGCGAAACGCAGCAAGTCCACGAAGAAGGCTCGGAAGATACTGTCAAAGAGCCAGACAGGTCTGCGAAGTCTCCTGAAACAGGCTGCGAACGCACAGAAGTCTCTTCGACAGCACGAGGCTAAAAGAAGAAGGTGAACTATGAGAAAGAAAAGCCGTAAGAAACACGCGAACACCTGGATGTTCAAAAGCCATCCCTGGAAGATAGGGAAGAAATAGTCTATCTCAGTCTTCGCAGACAGACCATTATGATGACGGCGATGAAGCCTATCGCCATGAACACACTGGCGAGTATTCCTATATCTGTCGGCTCTGGCTGGCTTCTGAAAATATTCCAGCCTTTCTCTTTGGTGACATCGCTCTGAAAATCATTCCATCCGTTCGTTACACTGCGCAGCAGCGCAATGTCTTTTGTGTCGCTCTGGAAACAGTTCCATCCTATAGGGTATCCGCTGGATACCCATCGATGGTCTCCCAGGATGGTCACTGTGCCGTTCAGGATGGTCAACGGCAGGTATCGTGTCTCATTGGTGATGCCGGCATCGTAGACCTGCACGAGGGCGTTGCCTTCGCCCAGGGGCTTGAAAACAGCCTTGGCGATGATGCCAGGGGTCGAGACGTTTCCATGACCGAGGATGAGGTCGTAGGCGATGCTCCTGTTGTTGATGTAGAACGTCTCATAGCCCTGGAAGAAGTTCCCTTCCCTTATGGAGAGTAACTCGAGCAACGAATGGTCATACCTTATTTTTAGTTCCCAGGCTTTCACAGGCTCACTGGGGGATAGGGTGATGTCGATGGTGAAGTTGCCGGACCCGACAACCTGTCGTGTCTCAACAGTCATCAGGGAGGCGCTCCCGATGGTCGTAGCCCAGGAGCATAAGGAGAGAAACACTAAAATCAGCGATAACCCTTTTTTCGTAATGCTGTCGTCATCTCCTTGTAGAGTTTCCCTCCTTCTTTGGTGCCGTATTCCTGCTCCAGATGACCACGCAGTAATCCATGTTTGATGCGTTTCCCAGGGGGAGCCATCTGATGCTCCAGGAAACGATAGAGCCTGTAGAACGCCCAGATGATGATGAACAGTATCGACAGCCAGAACAACCCTGGGATGAGATAGTAACTGATGATGAGCCAGATGCCGAGTATTACCCAGAACCAGAATTTCATCAACAAACCTCCTGTTTGTTGTGGAGACCATCTATTGATGGTCGTCCCTGCACTTTTGTGCAGTGCGAACTATAAAAATCTGTTGATTTTTTAGTTCTCATCGTCGTGCCTCGTGACCTATCTTCCCGAAGAACCTGCCTATCCTGCCTCCTCCTTTCTTCCTGTTCCGAGCCATATGGATGAGACGGTCGATTCCTTTGCTGATGACCTTCATAAAATTATTCACGCCTTGTGTGTTCGCCATCAACAAACACCTCTGTTTGTTGTGGAGACCATTAATAGATGGTCGTCCCTGCACTTTTGTGCAGTGCCGACGATAATTTTCAATGAAAATTTCGTTTCCATAGTTTCTGCTCCTTATGTTTTGATTGCCAGGGATGGAATATCATACTGTTTTCACAATAGGGGCACCACCAGAGAGGTCTGCCTTTTTTCCGATAGGATATGATGACGCTGCTCCATCGTCCGCAATGACGGCAGAACACATAACGCTCGTTGTTAAGACGCGCCTCGTGACGCCTGTTTATATGACGGAGGATATGACGGATTTTGTTTTTGATGGCAGTCCAGCGATTTTCTCCTTCCATTTCTTCTCATCCTTCTGGGTGAATATGAACGGGTTGATGCGTTCTGTGCTGTCGAACAGGTCGAACACTGGTTTCGCGTAGAAACGCAACGTCCTGACCGCTGTATCCGGCAGACGCCTGTCTTTGATGGTCAACTGGAACAGGTCGTCGTCTCCATCCTGGTCCAGGTCTGTGAACAGGTTCTCACAGACGACATCTAAATCTGTAATTCTTCTGATGCGTTTATCGATTTGGTCTTTGTATTGTGTGCTGTAGTAGACGTCACATTGGAAATGACGCGACTGGAGGAAGAAGTCAGCGACACGTTTGTTCTGCATGGAGCCGCTGTTGCGCGCGTCTGCGTATTCATGGAGTTCGTCGATGCCGACACAGGAATGGTCGAGTTTCTTCTCAAGTTCTATCATATCTCTGCCTGCGAGCCATTCAAAGTCGAAGTTCAGTTTATAGTTACAGAAAATCTTCTCACGTATACGCTGGATGCTCTCAATGAGCAGGAAGAGCGTGAGCGCGGTCGTCTTCCCTGAGCCTTTCCAGCCGTAGATTCCTACGACCTTGTTCTCCGCTTTCACCGTTTTCGTCTCACCCCGTCTTCTTTTTCGTTCATATGGGTGAGGTCTTCTGCTTTTCTTTTGAACATAATGATGAGAGGATGTCTGTCAAGGAACGCCATCAGTCGTTGAGCGAGTATCACGCCGATGCCAGTGAACAACCCAGAGAGTATCGCCGTGTCCCATTCCATGAGTATCATTTCTCCGAGCGTATCATCATATAAGGCGACGTGGTATGGCTTTTCTTCAGGACGCCACGTATCATTATCTCATCCTCCAGGACGTAGATGGTGAAACTGCCGAACTGGAAGTCATTGTAGCCTCGATACTGACGCACCGAGTGTTTCACTTGAAGTCACCTCGATGTTCCTTCAGTTCTCTCTCCATCTGTATAATATACATCCTGCGTTTATAATGGAAGATGATTCCAAGGGCATATCCGAACATCGCGGTGAAATCCAGGAGGAGGAACGTCTTGATGAGAAGGTCGGTGAACAGGAAGATGACCGCGAGCGTGAATGTCGCTATGACTCCGAACAGGATGCTTAAAGCCTCCAGTATCATATAGTCACGTTCGTTCAATCATCTCACTCCAGCCTTATGGCAATCGTTCGATTATGCTGTTGCATCAATCTCACTCCAGGAACTTTGATAGTTTCTCAAGGTTGGTGCGTTCGATGTCTGGTATCCGTGCTTTCAGGATGTTCTCCAGTTCCTCACTGGATTTCCCGTCCTCTGATAGTTTATTGGTGCGGAACTCATCAAGGAACTTCTTCAGCGTCTTGATATTGTAAGTGTCAGCCAAGCCTTGCAGGATGGTGATGGCGATGACCTGTTTCTTCGTCAGCCTTGTCTTTCTTCGTATGTGTTTAGGGTCGAGCCACTCCTGGATGATGAGCCTGATGTTCTCCGCCTCTCCCATCTCCGCGTGCATCGTCTCCTGTGGTGTGCCGAAGATGCGGTCCAGGATGTTCCCTGTCCCAGGCTGCTGCGTGGGTTTCTTCTTGTCGATGGTCTGCGTCATAGGGTTCAGCCTCCTCCGATAGGCGGCATCGGTGTGATAGGCTGTGGGAAGACGCCTCCGTTGTAGAACACGGTAAGGTATAATCCCGCGACGAAACTGATGAGCAACGCGATGCTGAGTATCACGATGAACAGGTTGTAGCGTGTCTCATCGGTATATAACAGGCTGGTGTAGAGTTGCTCCATATACAGGAGGCTCATGGCTTTCCCTGTGATGCCTCGGTTCGTCTGCTTGAAGCCTTTTGGAGACGGTATCCCCTCTTTCCAGTAGGAACTGGGGACGAAGAACCCTGCTTTGGTCGGCAGGAGGTAGATGGCTTCTTCGCTGATGTCATATTGTTTGGTCTTGTAATGGAAATGTTTCTTGTCGCTCGGGATGTAGAAACTGTCGACGACACGGCTGGAGAGGATGATGTTTATCTCGATGTAGTTCTCTGGGGAGCGTCTCACCTCTGACAACCTGTCTTCTTTGATGCTCTCTGGACAATGTTTCGTCGTCATCGGACGTTCGACCTGCTCCTCTGTCGTCTCCAACTGGTCAGGCTCGTGCGCAGGTGGGACTATCTCATCGTATTTCTTCCTGAATTTCTTCGACAGGACTGTTCTGCGTTCGATGGGGAGCGCATCGGTCTTCGGGACGTCAGGTCTGAACTGTATCCCTTTTCCTTTCAGATGAGTCGGTTTTATCGGTATCTCCACTGGTTTCTCCGGCTGTTCCATCGTTTCGAGTTGTTTGCGCAGACGCATCATCTTCCGTTCACGACGGGTCTGTTTCCGAGGCTTCTCCGGCTCCTGTGGGGGGAGAGTCTCTTTTGCGAACCGTATCATCAGTTCTTTGACCTCTTCTTTCGTGTAGAGTTTCTCATCGGGTCCTGATGGCTGTGGAGAGGAAATCCCCTTGCGACGATGTTGTTTCTGCTGTTTCCAGAGTCGTTTCCGTTCGTTCTCTTTCTTCCTCCATGCGGTATGTTCCGCAGGAGTCATCTCTGATACTTTCTTCGACATCCTTCACCCCTTCAGCCAGAACACGCGCAATGCGACGACGATGATGTAAGCAATACTTAAAATGAAGCCGACGAGGGTGACGACAAAGATGTATTTCATCTTGTTCTCCGGCTGGAGGTTCGTCACGATATGGTAGAAATCCTCTGCGAAGATACGGTCCAACTCATCAGCCTTGATGCCGTAGTTATCAGTCTTGAAATCATACGGGTTCGGGTTCCCTTCACGGTAGATGCTGACCGAGCGGACGACGCCGTCGATGTTCTTCAAAAAGATGCACTCTGGTTTGATGCAGTAGGTCTCCTCCTCTACCCTGAACCGTTTACTGGCTACGACCTCTCGCCTGACGACCTGTCTGTTACCCAGGACGATGAAGGCGGTGAACGTCTGCTCCGGTGCATCCTCCGGCTTGTATTTGTTGCGTCCAAAAAACTTCTTTTTTCTTTTTGCCATAAGACAGTCATCTCTCTATAAACACCTAATAAAACGTATACGAATCAGTTTATTTAAAGTATTCGGATTCGTTATTGTCTGTCTTCTTCATCAGGTTTCTTCTTGTAGAGCGCCTTATACAGCCCCATGAACATTATGTAGACTGCTATGATGGCGAGCAGCCAGGTGATGAACGTGGGGAGGTAAGAGCCTGCGCTGACGCAGAAGAAAATCAGCAGCCATCCAGAGAGGTGCATAAAGAACCCGCCGCTTTTCTTCTTGTTGAAATATCCGAACAGGAAGAACATGGCGAACAGCACCAGGGCGAGGATGACGCCGAACTGCGTGATGTTCCATGTGAACTGCATACAATTCGCCTCCGTATCTGTCCCGAAGGATATAGTCTTTGCTACCGTGGATGCTCCATCGGTGACATTCACGGTATAGTTGAACAATGACCCATAAGGATAGACCATTATGTCCTCTGTTGGTGTGATATGCCAGGTGCCGTTGCCTTTGTTATGCAACTCGCCGAGGATGGTGCCGTTCCAGGTCGTCCATGTGATGTCCATCTTCGTCCCATTGGTCTGACCTATGGTGACGCTGAATATCATCACGGTGTCGTTCGGGTCGCTGCTGTCAGGGTCATAGCACATCGGACAGATGAGCGAGCCGTTATCAGGATACAGGGAGAGTATCGCCAGGTATGACGTGTTCCCGAACGTGTTGTAGCCCTGGTCGATGAGGACCAAGGTGCTCTGGTTCCCGAACACGTTCCAGCCTGTGTCTATAGTATTATAAGAAACCTGATTTGAGAAGGTGTTCCATCCAGAGTTGGTCGTTGACCAACTCGCGGTGTTTCCGAACGTGTTGTAGCCCTGGTCGATGAGGACGAGGCTGCTGATGTTCCCGAACGTGTTCCATCCCTGGTCAACTGGGGTGAAAGAAACTCCATTACCAAAAATGTTCCAGCCCTGGTCGATATTCTGCCATGAAACCGTATTGTTGAAAGTGTTCCATCCAGAGGTAATATTATTCCAAACAGGGTAGTTAATGAACGTGTTCCATCCCTGTTCGATGGTCTGCCATGAGCCGTTCTGGAAACTGTTCCATCCTTCGTGACGTGTATTCCATGTAGAGGCATTGCCAAAAGTATTCCATCCATCCTGTGTCTGTATCCACGAGATAGTGGAGCCGAACCTGTTCCATCCTTGTTCTATGATGACATATGAACTCTGATTAGCGAACGTGTTCCATCCTTGATGTTGTATCATCCATGATGCGATGTTGTTGAACGTATTCCATCCATCGGTGACATTCATCCAACTCTTCTCACTTCCAAACCTGTTCCATCCCTGGTCGATGATGACGTATGAGGAGATGTTCTTGAATGTGTTCCATCCTGACGGTCCTTGCCATACGGCAGTGTTCCCGAAGGTGTTCCAACCTGTAGTGACATTTGACCATGCGACCGAGTTCTCGAACGTGTTCCATCCTTGTTCAATGAGGATATACGAGGAGATGTTCACGAAAGTATTCCACCCCTGGTCGATGAGGACATACGTTGATGTGTTGCTGAAAGTATTCCATCCCTCGATGGTGGTCCATACTGGTGTGTTACCGAATGTGTTCCATCCCTGTTCGATGATGCCCCATGCGGAGATGTTGCTGAACGTGTTGTATCCATCGGAAACGGGGAGCCACGATTGGTTGCTTCGGAACATGTTCCATCCCTGTTCGATGATAAGATATGAAGAGTGGGCGGCACTACAACTTTTCCCAACTGTTATGTTGCTCCATTTCGCTATCCTAAAATCATCGACCGATACTTTTCCAGTATCCCAAGCAGTACAACCAAAGTAACCAGTTGTATTCAAATAACCAGCATATGAACCAGATGTGACGCATGCGACATTGTTTACCGAAGTTGCGAACCAGTTGTTATATGCTTTCACTTCCATTGTATACCAAATATTCACAAAGGGTGAGTACGCCGCCGAGGTAACCCCCGTATTTCCAGAACCAGACCAATAGTAGTTATACTGTCCGCTCGATGGGTTCATCCGAATGGATTGCCAAAAACATGGTCGTGATAATGTCCCAGATTGTCTTCTCAACATCAAAGCAGGATAACCATATGTATCGGCACACCTAATTGAAGCAAAAACCCTTACGTTCTTATATGTTGCTCCATTGTAATACATCTGGTTACGGATTTGTCCCGAACCGCCATAGAGATAATTCGATTGTATCGACCACTTTGCTTCTGCGTCTGTCCACCCTGCTGGGTCTGTTCCTGTTACTCCTGTAAAGTCCTGGAAATAGATGAAAGTATTAATTCCATTGCTGTTTGATGTTGCCGCTGGGTTCCCAAAAAAGACATATATTTTTCCGTCAGTTGTCGCATCGCTCGGTAGTTTTACCCAAAAGACCGCATAACTGCTATCGACCTTCTTTTCAAGCCAATAAGATAGCTCGGTGACGAGGTCGTAATCGATAAAACGGACATCATCGAAATCTGTCTGGACGTGCCCTTCGCAATTTATATCGGCACCAGCCCCATTATATGTGACATTTATTCTCAACTGATAATCGTTGTCTGGATTTGTTAATGTACAAATAGAATAGTGGCTCCACCCATCATCCCAAATATTACGAGTTCCGTGCCAATAGGAATAATTGTAAAAGGTGGTGTATCCCTGTGCTTGTTGACCCCACGAGGACGCATTCGAAAATGTGTTCCACCCTTCTGCGTGTGTTGTCCATGCAGAGGTGTTGCCGAAGATGCTGTATCCTGGTCCAGCCTTCGTCAACCATGAAGCCGTGTTACGGAACGTGTTCCAGGAGGTGTTCTCCCAGTCAGCATACATACTGTAATTCCAGGACATAAAACCATTGTCCATGATGATTCCATTCCAATACATATTCGATGGACCCTGGTCAAAACCAATATACCATGCCCAGTAACTCTTTCCGCTTCCTGCATCATAATAGACTTTGACATCACCACTTTTTTCTCCTCTATCGTCACTATCCAAGAGGACGAGTGCATATTTGCCTGGCTGGATGGTCGGACTTGATGTGAGGTTGAACTGATACCATCCTGGTGATGTGATACGTTTCTCTTCAGAGTAGGCGATACGGTCTCCACATCCTGACGTTATCGAGTGCGTGCAGTTATAGATACCCATAGTGACATAGTTGTCTGTCGCTTCCACGTAAGCATGGAGCGATGTCAATAGTTTCGGTGACGTCCCTGCGAGCGTGTAGTTCGATGAGAAGAGCGTCTGCGTAACGTCCGCCAATGCTGATGATGCGCCTATCGTCGTGTTCCCGAACGTGCCTGTCGGCTTGTTCGCAACCGACTGCCAGGTCCTTGTATAGGTGATGCCAGCATAGATGCTCACCTTGTAGTTGATGGCATCTTCTCCTTCGAGAGGGTCTGGGAGGGCGCCGTAATAAGAGATGCTCACCCCTTTCTCGCTTTCAGCGGTCCCATAGAACTGTCCTCCTCCCTCGCTAGTATAGTCTGTCTCTGCGACCAGGAAATATTCTGTCGATGACGAGAGCGGGACGGGCGAACTGAAATCACAGGTGAACCACGTTTGACCAGTTATCAGTATCTCCTCTGTCTCTGCGACAAGCGCACCAGCATCAGTGCTGGAATCATATTCGTAGATGCCGCATCGCAACGGAAGGTCGGATACACCGCTCTCCGTCCGAGCGTAGACCGTGATGTTCACTGCTTCAATGTCAGCGTATGCCGGTGTGGTGAACCAGGAGCCAAAAAGGTTGTAACTATCATACGAGAGCATCGTCGCCCCTGCGGATGTATAACCGAAGGTCGTAGTATCAGCCGATACCGTCCATCGTTTATCGAAGAAAGGGATGATGAGGTTAAAGCCCAGGCTCAAGCATACTAAAAGAAGAAGTATCGCATGTGTCCTGGGCATCTTCATTCAATGCCTTCGGATTACATGTAGCATTGGAGTTTGTATGAGGTGATGTTGACCTGCTGACCATGCGTGATG
>Ga0315277_10010941_pt1 | contig 11457 bp, 11 predicted proteins | sample YL17G05_15_MG_FD_203695 | JGI IMG/M metagenome (GOLD analysis project Ga0315277, IMG submission 203695) | Sediment microbial communities from Yellowstone Lake, YNP, Wyoming, USA - YL17G05_15 | ecosystem: Environmental > Aquatic > Freshwater > Lake > Sediment | place: USA: Wyoming | collected...
CGGCCTGAGCGTGATCATCCCCGTCCTCAACGAGGAGGACATCGTCGAGGCCAACACCGCCGCCCTGCTCGCGCATCTCGAGACCTTGGGGCGGCCCTACGAGGTTTTGCTCATCAGCAACGGGTCCACGGACCGGACCTGTCTCCTGGGAGAAAAGCTGGCCCGGGAACACGCGGCGGTCAGGTTTTTCGAAATCCCGGAAAGAGGGGTGGGGCGCGCCTTTGCCATGGGAGCGATGGCGGCGCGTCATGACCTGATCGTGTCCGTGGACATGGACCTTTCCATCGACCTGGGCTTCATCAGCCGCGCGCTCGACCTTCTGGCCGACTATCAGATCGTGGTCGGGTCCAAGAAGATGGGCGGCCAGAAGAGGGTCCTCTGGCGCAAGGCCGGCAGCACGGCCTTCATCCTCACCGTGCGCCTCCTTTTGGGCCTACCCTTCGAGGATTACTCGATCGCGGCCAAGGCCTATCGCCGCGCGGTCGTGCTGGCCCACCTGGACCAGATCGATCACGGCACCTCGTACGTGCTCGACATCCTCTACCACGCCTTGGCCGAGGGGGGCCGGGCCGTGGAGACCCCGGTGTATTGCGAGGATTATCGGACCAGCAGGTTCAACCTGATCCACGAGGCCTTGTACCGGTTCCGAAACGTTTTCCGCCTCTGGTGGCGCTATTCCCTGCGCCGCGGCCCGGGCGGGCGGCCTACTCCTTGACCCGGCGGATGCGAGCGCCTAGAACCGACAGCTTCTCCTCGATCCGCTCGTACCCGCGATCAAGATGATATACCCGGGAAACCTCGGTCTGCCCCCGCGCAGCCAAACCCGCTAAAATCAAACCGGCGCTGGCCCTTATATCGCTGGCCATGACCGGCGCCCCGGATAAGAACTCCACACCCTCGACAATGGCCGTGTTCCCGCTGAGCCGGATGTCGGCACCCATCCGCTTCAGCTCCTGGGCATGGATGAACCGGTTCTCGAAAATCGTCTCAGTGATCACGGACAGCCCCCGGCCCAGGCACATCAAGGCCATGAACTGGGCCTGCATGTCCGTGGGAAAGCCCGGATAAGGCTCGGTGGTCATGTCCGCGGACTGGAGGCCGGCCGGGCCGCCGGCCGTGACCGTCTCCGCGCCCTGGGTCTCGAAGGTGAGACCGGCCTGCTCGAGCTTGCGCATGACCGAGGTGAGATTAGCCACAGGCGCCTGTTTCAGGGTGACGCGTCCGCCGGTGATACCGGCGGCGGCCATGTAGGTCCCGGCCTCGATCCGGTCGCTCATGATGCGGTACGGGGCCCCGGAAAGGGAAGAGACGCCCTGGACGCGGATCACGTCGGTGCCAGCGCCTTCGATCCGCGCCCCCATGACCCTGAGGAACCGGGCCAGGTCCTCGACCTCCGGCTCCCGGGCCGAGTTGCGGATCACGGTCTCCCCCTTGGCCAGGCAGGCGGCCATGGCTAGGTTCTCCGTGCCCGTGACCGTGGGCAGGTCCAGGAAGATATCCGCCCCCTTGAGGCCGTGCGGAGCCTGGGCGTTCACGTAGCCGTGGTCGAGATCGATCTCGGCCCCCATGGCGGCCAGGCCCTTGAGGTGCAGGTCGATCGGCCGCGCGCCGATGGCGCAGCCGCCCGGCAGGGAGACCTCGGCCCGGCCGTGGCGGGCCAGGAGGGGTCCCAACACGAGCACCGAGGCCCGCATGGTGCGCACCAGGTCATAGGGCGCCTTCAGGGTGTCGATGCCGTCCGTGCACATTTCGGCCCGGCTTGAAGCCAGCTCGACCCGGGCCCCGAGCCGCCGGAGCAGGGCGGAGATGGTGCGGATGTCGCGCAGGTCCGGAAGATTCGTCAGGTGCGTCGTGCCCTGGGCCAGAATGGTGGCGGCCATGATGGGCAGGGCCGCATTCTTGGCCCCGCTGACGACCACCTCGCCCTGAAGACGCTGCCCGCCCTCGATGAGGATCCTGTCCATGTCCGCCTCCTAGGAGCAGTCGCCGCCCCGAATCAGCACCACGGCTCGGTCATAGCCGGCCAGGTCCTGGTGAACGCTTGCCGGCCCATACCCCTCAGCCCTGGCCTGGGTCAGGATGGCCTCGGCCTGTGACGGCCAGATTTCGAGAATGAGGGCCCCGCCCGGTTTAAGCAGAGGCAGGGCTTGATGAATGGCCGGCCGGATCAGGTCCAGGCCGTCCTCCCCGCCGTCCAGCGCCGGGTGGGGCTCGAAGGCCTTGACATCGAGCGGCATGTCGGCAAAGGCGGGCCGGGGAACATACGGCAGGTTGGCCACGATGAGATCATATGTTTTCCTAAGACCCGCCAGCGGCGCGAGCAGATCGCCCTGAAGAAACTGGATGCGGGCCTCGAGGCCCAGCCGGCGCGCATTGGCCCGAGCCGCATCAAGCGCTTCTTCGGAGATATCCAGGGCCCACAGCCGGGCTTCGGGCCGCTCGTGGGCCAAGGCCAGGGCGACCGCGCCGGAACCCGTGCCTAGATCCACGAGGCGCTCGCCCGCGCAGCCGTGAGGCGCTTCCGCGGGACGGTCCTCCTTCAGCCGGTTCAGGGCCTGGTCCACCAGCAGTTCGGTCTCCGGCCTGGGGATGAGCACCCGCGGGTCCACCGACAGGTCCAACCCGTAGAATTCACGGCGGCCGACGATGTAGGCCACCGGTTCGTGGGCGGCCCTTCTGCGGACCCGCTCCCGAAAAGCGGCCAGTTCGTCCTTCTTCAGAGGGCGATCGAAATTGAGGTACAGGCCGACCCGCTCCATGCCCAGAAGGTCTGCCAGCATCACTTCGGCGTCCAGGCGGGCCCGCTCGATGCCCTTGCCGGTCAGATAATCGGCCGTCCAGCGCAGGAGACGGAGAGGGGTCCAGGCGGAAGGGGCTTCGGAGCGGGCCGACGGGGTCAAAGCGCTTTCAAGGCCTCGGCTTGATAAGAGGTGTTCAGGACGTCGAGGATCTCCTGGAGGTCCCCTTCCAGGAATTCAGCGAGGCGATACAGGGTCAGGCCGATGCGGTGGTCGGTCATCCGGCCTTGCGGGAAATTATAGGTCCGAATCCGCTCGCTGCGGTCGCCGGAACCCACCTGGCCCCGCCGGTCCTCGGAAATCCGATCCTGCTGTTCCTGTTGCATCATGTTCAGCAGGCGGGCCCGCAGGACCTTGAGGGCCTTGGCCTTGTTCTTGTGCTGGGATTTTTCGTCCTGACAGGTGACCACCAGGCCGGAGGGCAGGTGCGTGACGCGGACGGCCGAGTCGGTCGTGTTCACGCTCTGACCGCCCGGGCCGGAAGAGCGGTACACGTCCACCTTCAGGTCCTCGGGCCTGATCTCCACCTCGACCTCCTCGGCCTCGGGCAGGATAGCCACGGTCACGGTCGAGGTGTGGATACGGCCCTGGGATTCGGTCGCGGGCACGCGCTGCACCCGGTGCACCCCACTTTCGAACTTGAGCTGGCTGTACACCCGCTCGCCCTCGATCAAGGCGATGATCTCCTTGAAGCCGCCGGTGCCGGTCGGATGCATACTCATGATCTCGACCCGCCACCCTTTCTTCTCGGCATAACGGCTGTACATGCGGAACAGATCGGCCGCGAACAGGGCGGCCTCCTCCCCCCCGGTGCCGGCCCGGATCTCCAAAAGACTGTTCTTTTCGTCGTTGGGGTCCTTGGGCAACAGCAGAAACTTCAGGCCCTGCTCGGCCGAACTGATCGCCTCCTCGAGGGCGCCGAGCTCGGCCGAGGCCATTTCGCGCATGCTCGCATCCGGGTCGTTCAACAGGACCTGGGCCTCTCCCTGTTCGGCCTTCAGCTTCTTTAGCTGCCGATAGGCGGAGACCACCTTGGACAGTTCGGCATGCTGGCGCATGGCCTTCTGGTACTTCTCCCGGTTCTGGATGATCTCCGGCTGGGACAGGGCCAATTCGATCTGGTCGAATTTCTCTTCGACGTCCTTAAGATCCTCGAACATCAGAGGGTTCCACCGGCCCGTTGGGCTTCTTCCAACTGCAAGGTTTTTTTGAGGGCGATCAAGGCGATTTCAATCTGGTCGTCCGACGGTTCGCGGGTGGTCAACCTCTGCACCCAAAGCCCCGGAGCCACCGCCGCCCGGAGCAGCAGATGGTCCATGTGCCGGCTGGCATAGCGGTTCAGTTCGTAAGCCATCCCGGCGATGGGAAACATCAGCCCGATCTTGATGGCGATGTACATCAACTGGATGGCCCATCCCTTACGGCTGGCGCCCAGCAGGGGAAAGACCACGGTGAAGAGCAGGATACTGATGAGGAGGACGATGATGATGAAGGCCGTGCCGCAGCGGGGGTGCAGCGTCGTATGGCCCCGAGCGTTTTCCACGGTCAGTTCCTGGCCGGCCTCGTAGGTGAAAATCGACTTGTGCTCGGCCCCATGGTACTCGAACAACCGGCCGATCTCCTTGATGCGGGAAATCAGCCAGATGTAGCCGATAAAAAGGATCAGCTTGATGAGGCCGTCGAGCAGATGAAAAACGAAGGAGGTCACGCCGATGGGATGGCCGCTGAGCCGGCCGATGAGCAGGCTCAGATAATGCGGGAGGGCCATGAAAAGGACCATGCCCAACGCCAAGGAAGCTGCGATGGTGAGCCCGATGGCCCAGGCCCCCATCTCCTCTTCGGCCTCGTCCTCCAAGGCCTGGTTGGCGGAAAAACTTAAGGCATCCAGGCCGTTGATCAGGGCCTCGAGAAGGACCACGCTGCCGCGAAGAAAGGGCAGTCCCAAGACGGGGAGCCGCGCGGAGATGGAATTCCAGGGGCTTTCCTTGACGGCGACTTCGCCGTTGGCCTTGCGCACGGCCACGGCCAGGGCCGAAGGGGACCGCATCATGACCCCCTCCAGCACGGCCTGCCCGCCGACGTTGATGCGCCCCCCTTTTATCATGGATGTGCTCGACGCTCGCGGAAAGCGGGCGGGATCACGCCTTGTCCGGTGCTGGGACCTGGTCGCTGTTTGTGGAGGCGCCTTTCTTTTTACCGGTTTGCATCTCCACGCCCGCGTATTTGCGCTGGAACCGTTCCACGCGGCCCGCGGTGTCGATCAGCTTCTGCTTGCCGGTGAAGAAGGGGTGGCAGGCGGCGCAGATCTCCACGCGGATGTTTTCGGCCGTGGAACCGGTCTCGAACTCATTCCCGCAGGCGCAACTGGCCTTGATAATACGGTACTCAGGGTGAATGTCTTTTTTCATGTTCGTCTCCGCTTGCTTAATACCTGCAAATTTCTTATTTTGCATATTTTTTCGAAGGTTTCAAGTCCTTTTCCTGCACCGCTGGCCGGGCCGGGTCCCAGGCGTCGGCCCAGGACGCCGCGCCAAGACCCGAGCGCGGCAAGCCGCCCCGGTGGCCCCTAGCTGTTCATGGAGTTGATGAAATCGTGGTTGCTCTTGGTGCCGCGCATCTTGTCCACCAAGAATTCCATACTGTCGATGGGGGTCAGGGGGGAGAGAACCTTGCGCAAAATCCAGACCCGGTTCAGCTCTTCCTCGGTCAGGAGCAGCTCCTCCTTGCGGGTTCCGGAGCGGTTGATGTCGATGGCCGGGAAGATACGACGGTCGGCGAGCTTTCGGTCCAGGTGGAGTTCCATGTTGCCGGTTCCCTTGAATTCCTCGAAGATGACCTCGTCCATGCGGGAGCCGGTTTCGATGAGGGCCGTGGCCACGATGGTCAGGGACCCGCCCTCCTCGATATTGCGGGCCGCGCCGAAAAAGCGCTTGGGCCGATGCAGGGCGTTCGAGTCCACCCCGCCGGACAGGATCTTGCCCGAGGGCGGCACCACGGCGTTGTAAGCCCGGGCCAGGCGGGTGATGCTATCGAGAAGGATGACGACGTCTTTCTTGTGCTCCACCAGGCGTTTGGCCTTCTCCAGGACCATCTCCGCCACCTGGACGTGGCGTTGGGCCGGCTCGTCAAAGGTGGAGCTGATGACCTCGCCCTTGACCGACCGCTGCATGTCGGTCACCTCCTCAGGTCGTTCGTCGATCAGGAGGACAATGAGGATCATATTCTTGTTGTTGACAGTGACGCTGTTGGCGATGTTCTGCAGGAGCATGGTCTTGCCGGTGCGGGGCGCGGCCACGATCAGGCCGCGCTGGCCCATGCCCAGGGGAGTGAGCAGGTCCATGATTCTCATGCAATAATTCGAGGATTCCGTCTCCAGGTGGATACGCCGGTCAGGGTAGAGGGGCGTCAGGTTGTCGAAGATGATCTTGTCCCGGGCCACTTCCGGGTCTTCATAGTTGCAGCTGTCCACCTTGAGCAGGGCATAGTACCGTTCGCTTTCCTTGGGCGGCCGGATTTGGCCGGTGACGGTGTCGCCGGTGCGCAGGTTGAAGCGCTTGATCTGGCTGGGGGAGACATAGATGTCGTCCGGGCCGGGCAGGTAGTTGGATTCCGGGGCGCGCAGGAACCCGAACCCGTCCGGCAGGGTCTCCAGCACACCACCGCCGTAGATCATCCCGTTCTTTTCCGTCTCGGCCTGGAGAATGGAGAAGATCAGCTCCTGCTTGCGCAGCCCGGTCGCTCCGTCGATGTTGTACTCCTTGGCCAGGGCGGTCAAATCCGATATCTTTCTTGTTTTCAGTTCTGCCAAATTCATGGTCGACGTCGTTCCTTTCCCTTGGTTCTGGAGTGCTGCGGTGTCGTTCATAGGGGTTGCCTCCTGCCCGGATGGGGGTCAAGGAAGGTCATTCACAGTTTGCTTCAAGACAACGATTCGACTTGTAACGATGTAATTCGTAAGGAAAAATAGAATCCTATTGGGGTTGGTTCGGGTCAGAGCGCTGCCCTCTTCCATGATGTATACACGCTTTTTTACCTTTTGGATCACCGCTCCGTGTGCTTAACCGCTGCGGTGTTTGGGCCGCTGGAAGCCCCCATGCAGGGCCGTCTCTGTTAGGTCAACCCTCCCAACCCGCGGCCCGGCGACCCATCTCTCAATCGAGGTGTCAGGGCCTGTTCAGAACCGGTGTGGAATGATGATTACCGGCCGCTGAGGGGCCGTCTCCGAGGAATGGCCCGGCGTCGGGTGTAATTGGCATGCGGTCTATAGAGATGACCTATATCGTATAGGCTTGGAGTGGTACTGGTCCTCCAGGAAATAAGGCACCAGAATCTTTCCGAAGACTGATTTTAAGATATGTCATCTTTTTAGGGTTGTCAAGAGCCTATTTCCTATCTCGGGGCCCTTCGTAGCGCTCGAGCATCTCCAGCATCCGGGCCATGTCCTCCGGCACCGGAGAGGTAAAGGTCATCTCTTCCCCGCTGACTGGATGGCAAAAGCCGATGGTCTGGGCATGGAGCATCTGACGGGAGACCAAACCCCGTAGCAGCCGTCCGCCGTCCTTCAAGCCGGCCAGTCCCACGCCATAGACCGGGTCACCCAGGATGGGACAGCCGATGGAGGCCAAATGGACCCGGATCTGGTGCGTCCGTCCGGTTAAAAGACGCAGTCGCAGCAGGGACACCCCCAGCCCGAACCGACGGAGGACCTCGTAGCGGGTGATGGCCGGCCGCCCGCTGCGGGAGCGGGTGGACATCTGTTTGCGCCGCACCGGGTGTCGGCCGATGGAGGCCTCGATCACGCCCTGGTCAGGGCCGGGCCGGCCGCGACAGAGGCCGAGATACAGCTTCAGAATCCGTCCCTGCTTGAACTGGGCCGCAAGGTCCTGGTGAGCGCGGTCGGTCTTGGCCACGATCATGACCCCGGAGGTGTCCTTGTCCAGCCGATGCACGATGCCCGGACGTACCTCCCCACCGATGCCGGCCAGGTCCGGGCAGGCGGCCAGCAGACCGTGGACCAGGGTGCCGGCCCGGTGACCCGCGGCCGGGTGCACGACTAGGCCGGCCGGCTTGTCCACCACAATCAACTCCTCATCCTGATACAGAATCCCAAAACGGACCCCCGCCTCCGGCATAAGCCGCGTCGGCTCCGGATCGGGCACGGTGATGACGACGCCCCAGCCCTTTTTCAGCTTCAGACCAGGCTTGGCCGGCTGTCCGTCCACCTCGACGAGGCCGTTGTCGATCAACCTTTTCAGTTGAGAGCGGGAAAGCCCGAGGGGCAGGTCGGTCAGAAACCGGTCCAACCGCTGGCCGTGACCTTGGGCCGGGACCACATGGGAATGATGCTGGGGCACGCGTTCAACGTCCAAGTCCGGGGCCCGGGCCGGGCCCGCGGCCTCAGGCCTCCAGGGCGGCCGGATCAAGGCAGCCGACGATCTCCCTCTCGATGGCGCTTTCGGCCATATCCTTGACCACGGCGATCTCACGCACCAGAAGGCTTCGGGCGGTATCTAGGAGCTTTCGCTCCGCGAAGGAAAGCTCCTTGTGAGCGCGCCTCCGGGTCAGCTCCCTCAGAACCACAGCCACCTCGAACACCGACCCGGTCTTGATCTTGTCCATGTAGTCCCGGTATCGCCGGCTCCAGGTGTTCGCCAGGAGGCGGGTCTTCTGATCTTTGAGGATACTGTAAATCTCGGGCACATCCTCGAAAGCGATGACTTGACGCAAGCCGACGAGGGCCGCGTTTTGGGTGGGGATCATGATGATCATCTCGTTGTCCAGGATGCGCATCACGTAAAAGCTCTGCCTGCAACCGGAGATTTCCTTCTTCTCGATCGCCTCGATCCTCCCGACGCCGTGGGCAGGGTAGACGGCCAACTCTCCCACCTTGAACATGGACCTTCTCCTCAACCAGCCGGCGCTTTCTCCGCGTCCGGTCTAGAAACATAAAATAATATTATATCTTTTTCCTAGTTGAGAGTCAAATGAATCCGTGGGGCGGGGTGGACGCGGGCGTCGGCTGAGAATGAAACGACCGGCCCGAAATCGGGTCGGTCGTGAATTTTCGGCTCATTACCGGCGGAACGCCGTCCGCCGAGAGACGCTTAGGTCACCACAGGAGCAGGCCGGTATAGCTGGCCAGCAAGGGGGCGATAATCAGGGACGGGATCGACATCCACTTGATGAGAATGTTCGTGGCCGGTCCCGAGGTGTCCTTGAAGGGGTCGCCCACCGTGTCGCCGACCACGGCGGCCTTGTGGTTGGCCGAACCATTGATTACCAGGTTGCCCTGCTCGATGTATTTCTTGGCGTTGTCCCAGGCGCCGCCGGCGTTGGCCATGAACAGAGCCGGGCAAGCGCCCATGGTGGTCGCCCCGACCAATCCGCCCGGGGATTCCTTGCCCAGGAAGAAGCCGGCCAGGAACGGGGGAGCAGACGGCGATCACGACCGTCAATCCGCTTCCCCTCTAGATTTCCGATCCTTTTCGATTGAACCGTGTTTGCGCGCGGGCAAGTCCCTGGCCAAGAACCGTTTCCGCCGCGTCGGCGGCTTGCTCCACCATGCGCTCGGCAATCGCTTCCTCGTCGGCTCTGAACCGACTGAGCACGAACCCTTCCTTGGTCATCTGGGGGTCCGGACGGCCGAGGCCGACCTTGATCCGAGCAAAGGCTTCATCCTTCAGGCAATCGATCAGGGAGCCCACACCCTTGTGGCCGCCGCTGCCTCCGCCGGCCACGATCTTCAGACGGCCCAGTTCCACGTACAAATCGTCGTGCACCAATAAAAGGTCCGGCAGCCCGGCGCCGAAATACGCCATGATCTGCCGGACTGCCTCGCCGCTCCGGTTCATGTAGGTCAGGGGCTGGGCCAGTACGGCCTGCACCCCGAAGATGGGTCCTTGGGCGAACCGGCTCTGAAAACGCTGCCTGCTGAGCGCCAGCCCGTGCCGTGCGGCCAGGAGGTCCACCACCCGAAACCCGACATTATGCCGTGTGCCTTCATAACGCGGACCCGGGTTGCCCAAGCCGATTACCAGGTGCACAGGACCTCCCCGGGGACGACCCCATGCAGACGCTTTTTAAGAATCTTCCTCTTCCGCGGACTCGGCTTCTTCTCCTGCCTCTTCACCCTCGGCCGCTTCGCCCTCAACCAGCTCTTCCCCGGTCACCTCCTCCGCCACGCCGCGCGGCGCCACCACCGCGGCGATGGTGTAAGAGGCGTCCGTCAAGATTTCCACGCCCGGAGGAACCGGCAGGTCGCGCACATTGAGGGATTCACCCAGGTTCAGCCCGCTCACGTCCACCTCGATGTACTGCGGCAGGTCCTGGGGCAGTGCGGAGACCAGCACCTCGCGCCGCACCTCCTGCAGAATTCCGCCGCGTTCCGCGCCCATCGGCCGGCCGATCAGATGCACGCCCACTTCCACCTGAAGCGGCTTGGACAAGTCGACCACGTAAAAATCGGCGTGCAGCAGGTCCCGCCGCACAGGATCGACCTGGTAGTCCTTGATCACGGCCACGGACGTGGTGGTCGAGCCGTTGTTCTGAATGATGAGCTTGATGAGGACCTGGCCGCTGGCGCTCGCCAGAATGGCCCCCCTGAGGTCGGCCCGGTTCACGCTGATGGCCATGGCCTCTTGGCCCGGGCCGTAAAAAACGGCCGGGATGATCCCCTGGCGCCGTAGGCGGCGGGCCAACTCCTTGCCCCGCCCCGACCGTGGAGTGGCAGTCACGTCTATGCGAACTTCCATGCTTTCTTTCTCCTTGAAAAATCTATCGGGCGACTTCGGCCTGACCGGCTAGACGAACAGAGAGCTGACTGAATCTTCCTGGTGGATGCGCCGGATGGCCTCCCCCAACAGCTCGGCCACGGACACCGTCCGGATCTTGGGGCTGGCTTTCGCCTCTTCCGATAGGGGAATGGTATTGGTCACCACCACATACTCCATGGGTGACTTTTCGATCTTTTCCACCGCGTTTCCGGACAAAACCGCATGGGTCGCGCAGGCGATCACCGTCCGGGCGCCCTTCTGCGCGCAGACGTTGGCGGCCAGTGTGAGGCTGCCGGCCGTGTCGATCATGTCATCCACCAGCATGGCGATCTTGCCGTCGACCTCGCCCACAATATTGGTGATCTCGACCTCGTTGGGGCCGACGCGCCTCTTATCGACGATGGCGATGGAGCAGTCGAGGCGCTTGGCATAGGCCCGAGCCCGTTCCACGCCGCCGGCGTCCGGAGAAACGATGACCATGTCCTCATAACGCCGATCCCGAATGTAATTCAGCATCACCGGCGCGGAAAAGAGATGGTCCACAGGAATATTGAAGAAGCCCTGGATCTGGCCGGCATGCAGGTCCACGGACAGAACCCGGCCGGCCCCGGCCACGGTGACCAGATCGGCCACGAGCTTGGCGCTGATCGGCACCCGGGGCTGGACCTTCCGGTCTTGCCGGGCGTAGCCGTAATACGGGAAGACGGCGGTGATCCGGCGGGCCGAGGCCCTCTTGAGGGCGTCCAGGAGGATGAGCAGCTCCATGAGGTGCTCGTTCACGGGCCGGCAGGTGGATTGTATGACAAAAAGGTCGCGGCCGCGCACATTCTCGCCCAGCTCGACCAGAATCTCGCCGTCGGCGAACCGGCGCACGTGGACCAGGCCCA
>Ga0315277_10010942_pt1 | contig 11456 bp, 8 predicted proteins | sample YL17G05_15_MG_FD_203695 | JGI IMG/M metagenome (GOLD analysis project Ga0315277, IMG submission 203695) | Sediment microbial communities from Yellowstone Lake, YNP, Wyoming, USA - YL17G05_15 | ecosystem: Environmental > Aquatic > Freshwater > Lake > Sediment | place: USA: Wyoming | collected...
AAGAGATCGTCAAACCGGGACAGGAACTCGAAGTCAAAGTCCTCCGCGTCGACGCCGACGACCGGAAGATCGGTCTGAGCCTCAAACGCGTCCAGTGGGCCGCCGAGGAAGAGCAGGCCGAAGGCGGCGAGTCCGCCCCGCGCGAAGCGCCGCGACTGGGCGGCATCCAGCACGTCGAGGACGAGGCCCACGAAGAGGGCGACGGCACGACCCTCTTCGGGACGGCGCTCCCGGACGCCGACGCAGACGACCAGCCGGAATCCGAGCCCGAGAAAGAGCCCGAGGAAACCAAAGAATAGGTCATCGGCGCCCGAAAATCGAGGTTTACGGGAATCAACGAGCGGGAGACCGGGCACGGGCAGGCCGTTCCCGGTCACCGAAAATTCCCGGGAAAAAAGTCTTGCCTTGGCACCGGCAGGGGCCTTAGAATAGGGTGACACATCGGGTCGGCCCTGATCGGGACTTGCGTTGCACGTTTGCCGTTGGGGGTTTGCCGTGCGGGGGGCGGGGGAAGCGCACGGTGAGGAGGCGGTGACACGTCGTCCGTCGGGCCTGCGGCACAGAGGGGTGCACGTATGGATACCGGCCTGCAGTTGTATCTGCGGGAGATCAACCAGACGCGGCTCCTGACAGCCGAGCAGGAAATTGCCTTGGCCCGGCGTATCCGCAAAGGCGATCACCAGGCCCGGGACGAGATGATCCGCTCCAACCTTCGCCTCGTCGTCTCCATCGCGAAGAACTATTCCCGCCGGGGCCTCAGCCTCCTGGACCTCATCGAGGAGGGGAACCTGGGCCTCCTCAGGGCCGTCGAGAGGTTCGACCCCGCCGAGGGGTGCCGATTCTCCACCTATGCCTCGTGGTGGATCCGCCAGGCCGTCAAGCGGAGCCTCATCAGCGCGGTCAAGCCCGTCGATATCCCTCCCTACATGGTGGACATGATCAACAAGTGGCGGCGGGCGGCGGCGAGGCTGGAGTGCGAGCGGGGCCGCCGGCCGACGCAGACGGAGATCGCCCGCGCCATGGGCCTGTCGTGCAAGAAAGTCGATGTCATCGCCCGCGCCGCCCGCGCGTTCAGTTCCCCCTTCCAGGCCGTTTCCGACGATGCCGAGTGGTCCCTCTCCGAAATGCTCGCCGACGAGGGAAGCCGATCCCCCGTCGACGTCCTTCTCGACAACCGCCGGGCCACGGCGGTCACGAAGGCCCTGAACTCCATCGACGAACGGGCCTCCACGGTGCTGCGGCTGCGTTTCGGCTTGGACGGAAACGTCCCCATAACCCTCAAGCAGATCGGCGCGAAGATCGGTCTGACGCGCGAACGCGTCCGCCAGATCGAACACGAGGCGCTCGAGCGCATCATCGCGGCCATTCGAAACCAGGAAGAGGACTCCCCTGTGCCGGTCGCCGTCAGCCCGGCCTGAGGCGCGAGGTCCCCCCGATTTCCCGGAGAAGGAGAGGTCCCATGAACGATGCCGCACCCGCCCTTGACCTGCGCTCGAAGATCCGCAGCATCCCCGACTTTCCGAAGCCCGGCATCATGTTCCGCGACATTACGCCGCTCCTCCAGGACGCTGCGGCCCTGCGCGAGGCCGTTCGCCGCATGGCCGAACCGTACGAGGGCGGATCGGTCGACGTCGTCGTCGGAGCCGAGTCGCGCGGATTCATCTTCGGCGCCGCCATCGCCGTCGCCCTCGGCGCCGGCTTCGTCCCCGTCCGCAAGAAAGGCAAACTCCCCGCCAGGACCGTCTCGCAAACCTATGACCTGGAATACGGCACGGACACGATCGAGATGCACGCCGACGCCATCCAGCCGGAAATGCGGGTCCTGATGGTGGACGACCTCTTGGCGACGGGCGGCACGATGGCCGCCTGCTGCGAAATGGTCGAAAAGGCCGCCGGACGGATCGTCGGCATCGAGTTCCTGATTGAACTTTCTTTCCTCGCCGGCCGAAAAAAACTCGAAGGCTACCCCATCCGCTCGCAGATCGTCTATGTTGACGAGTCGGCGTGAGGTAGTCCAAGTCGAAAAGTGCCTGAGTTCCTGAGTGCCTGAGGGGTGGCATGCTTTCGCTTGCGAAAGCATGGCGCAGCATTTTCTGGCACTTGGCGAAGGCGCGAAACACGGCTCGTGTGGCACGGCCGGTCTTGCCCGGCCGTGCGCACCGAGAGTGGGGGAAAGCACTGCCGGGTCCCGGCGCGCCGGGAGAGTCGAGGGGTCGCGCCGCCGGGCGGCGCGCATTTTGCCCTTGTTCCGCTGCCCCGGCGTGCGTAACCTATCGTCATGGCACGTAAGAAGTCCGCCAAGCCTGTGGCGCAGGCGCCTTCGTCCGGGGAAAAGCCTCTGGCGGTGCCGGACAAGACTTCATGCGCCCCCGGTGCCTCCAACTCGCCCGCGTCCTCAAGCGGACAGGCTCCTTCTTGACAAATCGGGGAACCATGCGAGAATCGCGGCGGCTTGTGAGAGCGGAGAAACCGTAATGTCGACGGCCAGTTTGGTGCAAACGCGTCCGCGTAGGAAGAGGGTGCCGTTTGTGCCGGCGATGATTACTCCCAGGGGCTTGCTTTTCAGTGGGGATTGCCTGGACATCCTTGCACGGATCAAGGACGATTCCATACACTGCGTCTTCTCGGATCCGCCGTTCAACCTGGGCAAAGACTACGGAAATGGCAAGGCCGAGGACGATCTTGGAAAGGCCGAGTACCTGGCGTGGTCAGCCCGGTGGATCGACGAGTGTCTCAGAGTCCTCAGGCCCGGAGGCGCGATTTTCATCTACATCCTGCCGCAGTGGGGCTACCATTTTGCGACGCACCTCGAACAATCGGGGATGACATTCCGCCACTGGATCGCCCTCTCCATGAAGGGTACATTCCCTCGCGGCCGCAAGCTGTATCCGGCTCACTACGCCCTTCTGTATTTTACAAAAGGCGATCCCGCGACCTTTAACCGCGTTCGCTTGCCTGTTCCCAAGTGCCGCCACTGCAAGCGAGACATAAAGGATTATGGCGGCCACCGCAAGTACTTGAACCCTCTGGGCCTCAACCTGACGGATTTCTGGGAAGACACCGCGCCAGCACGCCACAAGAAGTTCAAAGCGCGGTGGCACATCAATGAGCTGAAACCCATGATACCCGGTCGCTGCTTCCAGATCGCAACGAATGCGGGGGAGATCATCCTGGACCCCTTCGGCGGCGGCGGGTCCAGTTACGAGGCCGCCGAGAAGTTGGACCGATACTGGATTGGCTGTGAAATCAACACAACCGACGCGATTGTAGCCCGCTTCAAGGATCTCCTTCCGGGATTGTCTGGCACCACTCCGCCACGTTGCCTATTGTCCGTTTTCAGATAGGAGCACCATGCCCAGAATCGTCGAAGAGAAGTCCTGCAATGGCGCTGAGGAACGCGTCAACCGTCTCGGCTTGGGTGCCCTGGTGGCCGAAGTCAGAACCATCATTGCCGGCTTTGACCTGCGGGTGCAGGAATCGCGTGATGCCAACGGTGGCGCAGCAGTCCGCAGGATGATCGACGCGCGATTTAAGAAGGCCAAGGGATGGACCAAGAGTCAGACGGGCGACGTGGACTGGAGGAAATGCCTCAAGATCAACGGTGTACGCGTCTGTCTCGGTGTGGAGATCCAATTCTCCGCCCGAAGCGATTTACTGGTCATGGATATCATCCACTTGAGAAAGGTGATCGTGGCGGGAACCATCGACGTTGGGATTCTCGTGGTTCCAAGTGACCGCCTCAGCGTCTTTCTTACGGACCGTGGCCCATCCATGGCAGACGCACAGAGGCACGTCAAGGAGGCTCGTGCAGAGGACCTTCCTTTGATCTTGATGAGCGTGGAGCACGACGGTGCAGGACCGGCTTTGGCGAAGCAGAAAAAGCGATAACCCCCTCGTTAAGCGCACGGGCATCACGATCCGCGCCCTGGCGGTCAAGGATATCCTGGAAGAGCAGATTGCGAGAAAACTGGCATAGCAAATGGAGTGTCTCAAATGTACCGACTTACGACCAGAAGACTTCATAAAGCCGAACCCATACTCGAGAAGTACCGCGACAAACTTTACAGGCATTTGCGTTTTGAGGCATGGGTTTTTGAAAACGAACTGAAGGAGTGCTGGAATGTGGGATACCAGGAAATCAAGTACATAATGTTGGACATGCTCCGCTTAGAACGATATAGGTACTTAGTGCTTTACTACATGCAAAGTGTTAACACTTGCGTCGTAAGCGAATTTCAGGGCTCACTGGCAGAAGCCTACGGATCAAAGGACTTCTATGCGCCGGACATGAACCTGAGACGCAAAACATTTTGGGCCACGTTCGCCAAGATAGCGCAAAGGGAATCCGCATCTGCCAAGCCCAAGTCGTGAAACGTAGTTCAAAAGCAAAAAGGGGGCACTGACGGTTAGTCCGCCAGCGATCTCGGCACCGGCTGCAAGCAACCAGTGGCACCCGGCGAAGTAGGCTGGCACACGCGACCCCCCTTTTCTTCTGTTTATAACCCCGTCGGGGCGATTGAACGACGCCGTCGTCACTTCTTGTGGGTCGCGGACGCGGCCGGGCTTTTGCGGGGCCGCTTCTTGCGCGATCCGGGCGCGAGTTTGCCGTCCGCCAGGACGAGCGGCAGCGCGTCGTCCATCGCGCGAACGTAGTGGAAATGCATTCGCCGGCGAATCTTCGCCGGAATCTCCTCCACGTCCTTTTTGTTCCGCTCCGGCAGAATGACCGTGTCAATGCCCGCGCGCTTGGCCGCCAGCACCTTCTCCTTGATCCCCCCGACCGGCAGCACCAGCCCGCGCAGGGTGATCTCGCCCGTCATCGCCACGTCGCTCCGCGTGCTCCGCTTCGTCAGCAGGCTCATCAGGGCGCTGAAGATCGTGATCCCCGCGCTCGGGCCGTCCTTCGGGATCGCCCCCGCCGGCACGTGAATGTGCAGGTCCTGTTTGCTGAAAATCTCCGGGTCGATGTCCCACCGGTCCGCCCGCGAGCGGATGTACGACAGCGCCGCCTGGGCCGACTCCTTCATCACCTCGCCCAGTTGGCCCGTCAGGTTCACCTTGCCGGTGCCCGGCATCGCCGTCGCCTCGACGAAGAGGATGTCGCCTCCCGCCGGCGTCCATCCCAGGCCCGTCGCGACGCCCGGCGTGCTCGTCCGCAGTTTGACTTCCGGCAGGTACCGCTCCGCCCCCAGGAACCCTTCCACCTTGCCGGCCGTGATGAGCCCCGGCCGGCGCTTCCCCTCGCCCACCTGGTGCGCGACGCCCCGGCAAATGGAGGCGATTTCGCGCTCCAGGTTCCGCACCCCCGCCTCGTGCGTGTAGTATCGGATGATCTGACGAAGCGCGCCCGCCGTGAGTCGCAGGTCCCCCGCCTTCAGCCCGTGTTCCTTCCGCTGCTTCGGCACCAGGTATCGCCGCGCAATCGCCAGTTTCTCCTCCTCCACGTACCCCGGTAGACCGATGACCTCCATCCGGTCCTTCAGCGCCGGCGGCACGGGGTCCAGAAGGTTCGCCGTCGTAATGAACAGCACCCGCGTCAGGTCGAACGGCACGTCGAGGTAGTGGTCCGTGAAGGAGTAGTTCTGTTCCGGGTCCAGCACCTCCAAGAGGGCGCTCGTCGGGTCGCCGCGCCAGTCGGCGCCGAGTTTATCCACCTCGTCCAGCATGAACACCGGGTTATTGACCCCGACTTTCCGGAGTTCCTGGACGATGCGTCCGGGCAGCGCGCCGACGTAGGTCCGCCGGTGGCCCCGGATCTCCGCTTCGTCCCTCAGGCCGCCCAGGCTGATGCGGACGAACTTTCGGCCCATCGCCCGCGCGATGCTCTGGCCCAGGCTCGTCTTGCCGACCCCCGGCGGGCCCACGAAGCACAGGATCGGACCCCGCAGGTCCGCACGCAACTTCCGCACCGCCAGAAACTCCAGGATCCGTTTCTTCGGCTTCTCCAGGCCGTAGTGGTCGCGGTTCAGGATCCGCGCCGCCTTCGCCAGGTCCAGCCGGTCCTCGGTGCTCTTCGACCAGGGCAACTCGATCAGGTACTCCAGGTACGTCCGCACCACGTTGTATTCCGGCGCTTGGACCGGCATCACCGCCAGGCGTCCGAGTTCGCGCTGGGCCTCCCGGCGTACGGCCTTCGGCATCCCCGCCGCGTCCAGACCCTGCCGCAGTTCCTCCGCCAGTTGCGCCCCCTCGTCCTTCGCGCCCAGTTCCCGCTGGATCGCTTTCAGTTGCTCGCGCAGGTAATACTCGCGCTGCGTCTGGTCGATGCTGGAGCGCGCGTCCGACTGGATCTTGTCCGCCAGTTCCAGCACCCCGATCTCGCGCTGCATCAGTTCCGCCACCGTCCGCAGCCGCTGGGCCACCCGCGGCTCTTCCAGCAGCGCCTGCTTCCGCGCGACGTCCGCGTTCAGGTTCGCCGCAATGAAATCCGCCAACTGCCCTGCTCCCTCGATCGCCGACACCACTGCCGCCGCTTCCTGCGGAATTCGCGGCGACAACTCGATGATCCGCGTAATCTGCTCCCGCGCCGCCGCCACTAGCGCCTCCAGTTCCGTCCCCGCCTTCACCTCGTCCGCAAGTGCCTCCGCCTTCGCGCGCCAGAACGGCTCCGTCTCGACCGCCGGCCCCAGCCGCACGCGCCCCACCCCGTGCACGATCACCGTCTGCGTCCCGTCCGGCGCGCGCATCATCTTCAGCACGCGCACCGCGCACCCCACCCGGTACACGTCGTCGAACGACGGGTTGTCCTGCGCCGCGTCCTTTTGCGTCACCACCGCGAACAGCCGGTCGCCCAGCATCACCGCTTCCACCAGCGCGACGCTCTGCGGCCGGCCCACCGCAAGCGGATGCACGATCCCCGGAAAAAGCACCAGGTTCCGGATCGGCATCACCGGCAGGACCGCCGGCAGCGCCGCCTCCGCCTCCCCAGCGAGCGCCGCTTCCGCCGGCGGCTTCTTCAGTTGCACTTGATCGGGCACGCCGCCTCTCCCCTTCGTTTCTAGCCGCCCTCGCTTCCGCGCTTCGGCGCGTGAATACGCAACAGGCCGTCGCGGAACCGCGCCGTAATTCCTTCCGCGTCCACGTGCTCCGGCAGCAGGATCCGCCGACGGAATTGGCCTTCCTCGATCTCCATCTGGTGCACCCGCACCTTCTCCCGCGAACTCGGATCGCTTCGCCAGCCCGTCACCACCAACTGGTTCCCCTCCGTGTACAGTTCGATGTCCGCACGCCGAACCCCCGCCAACTCCACGAGGATCTCGTAACGGTCCTCCAGTTCGCTGATGTCCACCGCCGGCGTCCAGTCCGGCGTCCGCCGGCCCGGCGAAAACCCGGACTTCAGCAACTTGTCCATGATCTGCATCATGTGCCGCGCCATGTGCCCAAGGTCTTCTCGCGGACGAGTCGCCACCGCAGGTTCCATCGCACGCTCCTTTAACCGAAATGGTTTCTACGCCTCTATCCTACTCACCCCCGCCTCGCCTTGCAACCTTGTGCCGGTGCTATTCACACTTAGCCGCCCCGCTTGCGGGGCGTTCGCCGTTCGTTCCCTGCGCGCTCGCCTTCGTCTCGCGGCTAACCATGACGCGATGTCATCCCGACCGAGTCCCGGCGCGCCGGGACGAGCGGAGGGATCTCGCCGTGGTCCTTTGTCGTTTATTCCGCACTCCGCATTCCGCACTGTATAATGCCTCCCATGCCCGAACGCGCGTTCGACATCCTCGTCGTCGGCGCCGGCCACGCCGGCTGCGAGGCCGCCTCCGCCGCCGCTCGCCTCGGCGCAAGGACCGCCCTCCTCACGATCTCCGCCCAACGCATCGCCCAGATGTCCTGCAACCCCGCCATCGGCGGCCTCGCCAAGGGCCAGATCGTCCGCGAAATCGACGCCCTCGGCGGCTTGATGGCCCGCGCCGCCGACTCCACCGCCATCCAGTACCGCCTCCTCAACCGCAGCAAAGGGCCTGCCGTCCGCAGCCCCCGCGCCCAATGTGACCGCCAAGCCTACGTCCGCGCCATGCGCGAATCCCTCGCACGCGTCCCCAACCTCGCCGTCCTCGAAGAAACCGTCACGGACTTCCTCCTCGATGGCGGCCGCGTCGCCGGCGTCCGGTGCGCCGGCGGCAACGTCTACCGCGCCCGCGCCGTCGTCCTCACCACCGGCACGTTCCTCCGCGGTATCCTCCATCGCGGCGATAAGATGTGGCCCGGCGGACGCATCGACGAGCCCGCCGCCGACCGCCTCTCGGCCGCCCTCCAGCGCGCCGGCCTTCGCCTCGGACGCCTCAAGACCGGCACGCCCCCGCGCGTTGACGGTCGAACCCTCGACTACGCGCGCCTCGCCGAGCAGCCCTCCGACCCGAAATGCGTCCGCTTCTCCTTCTCCTCGCCGCCCCGGCCAATGGAGCCGATGTCCTGCTGGATCACCTGGACCACTCCCGAGGTCCACCAGGCCATCCGCGCGAGCCTCGACCGCGCACCCCTCTACACCGGCCAGATTCGCTCCACCGGCCCGCGCTATTGCCCCAGCATCGAGGTCAAGGTCGTCCGATTTCCCGACCGCCCGCGCCACCAGGTCTTCCTCGAACCCGAAGGACGCTCGACCGACGAAGTTTACTGCAACGGCATCTCCACCAGCCTCCCCGAGGACGTCCAGGACCGCATCGTCCGCGCCATCCCCGGCATGGAACGCGCGGCGATCCTCCGCTACGGCTACGCCATCGAGTACGACTTTGTCCCGCCTCTCCAGACCCAGGCCACCCTCGAATCCAAAATCGTCCCGGGCCTTTACCTTGCCGGCCAGATCAACGGCACGAGTGGCTACGAGGAGGCCGCAGGGCAGGGCATCCTCGCCGGCATCAACGCCGCCCGCGCCCTCGACGGCAAACCGCCCGTCGTCCTCCGACGCGACCAGGCCTACCTCGGCGTCCTCGTGGACGACCTGGTGACCAAGGGCGCCGACGAGCCCTACCGCATGTTCACCAGCCTCGCCGAGTATCGCCTCCTTCTGCGCCACGACAACGCCGACCGCCGCCTCATGCCCCTCGGCCGCGAGGTCGGCCTCGTCGCCGACGACGCCTGGCTCGCCTTTCAGGAGAAAGAGCGCCAAATTCGCTCCGCCCAGGACGTCCTTTGCCGCGTTCGCCGCGGCGGGCGCACCCTCGAGGAACTCCTGCGCCGACCCGAAGTCACGTGGGACACCCTGGTTGCCGAGGTGCCCGACCTCGCGGCGCTCCGCCTTTCGCCCGAAGCCCGCGAGCAGGTCGAAATCGAGGCCAAGTACGCCGGATACCTCGCACGCCAGGAACGCGAGGTCCAGCGCGCCCGACGCATGGAAGATCGCATCATCCCCGCCGGCCTCGACTATGCTGCCGTGCCGCACCTGAGGGCCGAGGCCCGCGAGAAACTCGCCCGCATCCGTCCGCGCTCGCTCGGCCAGGCCGCCCGCATCGCCGGCATCGGCCCGGCCGACTTGTCGGTCCTCCTCATCCACCTCGCCCGCTAATCGCTCCCCGCGCGCCGTATGCCATTAACGCCCGCAGAGGAGCCCCAGTCTCACCGGGGCGAATCTGCGGGACTCCCCTGCCAACCACGAGAGGGCGGAGGAGGGCCGCAATTTTCCCCGCCGGAGTCCCGGCGCGCCGGGATCGAGGGATCTCGCCGTGAATCCGTTGTCGTTTGACGTCTGCCTTTCAATCCGAAATCCGAAATCCGCCCTGGCACGGCAGGCGTGCCGTGGCCTGACGGCAATCCGAAATCGAAAGGTTCCGCGTTTGAACGCCCCGTCGCTCCGGCCCCCGCCCCCCGACGTCCCGCGGCCGATCACCCTTGGCGCCAGCCCTTCCAAAAAAAGCGGACATTTCTACTTTGCGGGAAAGAGGACATTTCTACTTTGCGTTGACACGTCTGGCATGCTGGCTTGACGAGGATAGCAGCGCCGGATACCATAGAGCCTGAGGACGGGGAGGAAATCGAAGGCCCGAGACTTTCAGAGGAGATTCGGGGGGCCTTTGGGGGCGGCAATCCCGGCGCGCCGGGATTGGCTGCGGCATTCTTGCTGCCGCTCGTCACCATTGGATTAGTACTACTACGCTGCGTTGAGATAGCGTTGTAGAATTAGGCGAAGGCCCTTGACGCGATAGGCTGCGTGGCTACAGCCTGTAATTGCGCTATACATATATGAATTGCGTGTGTTCACGGGGTCTCGTCCGGTTGTCGGCTTTGGGCCGTGGCGCGTGATCGGCGAAGGGTCGTAACGGGATGTCACTTGTGTCCGCTCAAAGGGTTGTAGTTGGCGCGGAGAGGTGCCAGAGCGGTTGATCGGACCGGTTTCGAAAACCGGCGTGGCCTTTAGTGGTCACCGGGGGTTCGAATCCCCCCCTCTCCGCCAGATTTTTGGTGGGTTTTTGCGGTCCCGCCGGCCGCCCGGTTTCCGATGGGACTCTCGCGCGGGTGTGTCGCTCAGGCGAAACGCTTTATAACACGGGCGGCGATTCGCGCCGGCAGGGGTTGGCGGCGATCAGGCGCTGCGCAGGAATCGGTCGACGGCCGCGGCCATGCGCCGGCCCTGGGCGATGGCGCGGACCACCAAGGACGCGCCAGCGACGGCGTCGCCCGCCGCAAACACCCCCGACGCGCTCGTCCGGAACTCCTCGTCCACCCGAAGGTTCCCGCGCGGGTCCAGGTCGATGCCGAGGTCGCGCACCAGCGGCCCGGCCTCGGCGTGCACGAAGCCGAGCGCGAGGATCACCAGGTCCGCATCGAGACGAAACTCCGAACCGGGAATTTCCTCGAAGGCCCGTCGTCCGGCGGCGTCCGGCTCGGACCAGGCAATTCGGACGCAGCACAGGCCCCGGATGTGCGTTCCGCGGCCGAGGAACTCCTTCGTCAGCACGCTCCAGAGCCGATCGCACCCTTCCTCGTGGGATGAACTCGTGCGCAAGATCGTCGGCCACGTCGGCCAGGGGTTCTCGGGCGGGCGGTCCTTCGGCGGCTCGGGCAGAAGTTCGATCTGCGTGATGCTCCGGGCGCCCTGGCGGCGGGCGGTGCCGACGCAGTCGGACCCCGTGTCGCCGCCGCCGATCACGACGACGCGCTTATCGGCGGCGCGGATTTCCTCGGCTGGCGGGATCGGATCGCCGGCGTTTCGGCGATTCTGCTGGATGAGGAAATCCATGGCGAAGCGGATGCCCTCGAATCCGCGGCCGGGGATCGTGAGGTCCCGGGCGAGGCGGGCGCCGGCGGTCAGGCAGATGGCGTCGAAGGAACGGCGGAGGTACCGCGCGGAGATGTCGACGCCGGCCTCGACGCCCGTTTCGAACACGACGCCCTCGGCCCGGAGTTGTTCGAGCCGCCGGTCGAGGACCCATTTATCGAGTTTAAAGTCCGGGATGCCGTAGCGCAGGATGCCTCCGACGCGGTCGGCTTTCTCGAAAACTGGGACGTCAGCCTCAAGGCCGACC
>Ga0315277_10010945_pt1 | contig 11454 bp, 13 predicted proteins | sample YL17G05_15_MG_FD_203695 | JGI IMG/M metagenome (GOLD analysis project Ga0315277, IMG submission 203695) | Sediment microbial communities from Yellowstone Lake, YNP, Wyoming, USA - YL17G05_15 | ecosystem: Environmental > Aquatic > Freshwater > Lake > Sediment | place: USA: Wyoming | collected...
TGGATAGTGTTGAGCGTGGTGTTTTTGCCACGCGTGCTCCGAGGCGTCCGAACTCAATAGGGTTATCCGTAGTCCGGTTAGTCCGGGTTGAAGGCGATACGCTTCACGTTGAGGACATAGACATTTTGGATGGTACTCCCTTGCTTGACATTAAGCCCTATGTACCCGAGTTTGATCGCAATCTAGGAGATCGGGTCGGCTGGCTTGAGCATGTGAGGGATCGTGTGCAGAAGTTAAGGGCAGATGACAGATTCAAGTAGTTGGACGCGAACCAGCGGCTGGAGCGGACGGAGGAGCCCCGCCGCTCACCCGCGCAGCGTTGAATCTGTAGGAAAAGTCGCCTTTCATAAACTTGCTCTCAACAAAATCAACCACTTACGAGTCGAAAAACAACCAAAATCGGGCTTTTTCTACAGACTCGTTAGACCCATAGGAAACAGTAAGAGGTAAGGGATGAAACGATCGAGCACCCTGCTGGCTTCAATCGTCGCGATGTTCCTCGCTTCGTCCACGACAACGTTGAGCCCTTTGGCCGCTCACGACATCGCCGGAATGGCTCGCGATGCGATGGTGGTCCAACCCACCATCATGGACACCGAGGCTCTCGTTGCCCTCGAACGTCGCGAGAAGGAACGAATGAAGAGCATTTTGGACACAGCCCGCGCTCGGCTCACTGCGGCATGGAAAACAAGCCAATTCATGGCGGTCGCACTCTTTGGCGTGCTGACGGCAATGCTGATCTGTGCTGCAGTTACCGGAGTCGTGACTAAACAGGTCGCATACCCCTTTGTCTTCGGAGGCCTTGGTGTCGGTACGCTCCTTCTCTCCGCAATCTGGAAGCCCTTCGACCGCCTGCTATCGGCGTCCCAGTCACTCCTCAGGCTCGATCTCGTCCTCGCCATGGTCGAACAGGAGTGGGATAGCTGTTCCTCGATTGCGGACCCGGAAAAGCGCGTTCGCTGCATCCGCGATGCTAACATGATGGTGCTTTGCGAGCTCGCGAAGCTGGAACGGAAGCCTGGTGATAGACGGGTCTAACAACAGCTTCCAGCGGTCGGCGCCAGAAACCGCCGGGTGTCTCGGCCGCAGCAGCGGCGCGCCGCCGCTGAAGCTGAGCGTTATAAGGACCAGGGGATCGGCAAAATGAGAGAGACGAAATCAAGGCGTGGTGTCCTCGACCGCTTCGAGCAATCATCTTCAGAAGTCAGGGAATATTTCGAACATCTGCCCGGGCTCATGCAGGATTTCCCTTGGGACGTCTCGCTAACCTACATGTTCTCAAGGGTCGAGCTTGCTCACAATATGGCCTTGTACTGCGGCGTTGTGAAGGTCCACCGCGCCAATGCGCACATCGCCAGGAGCGCAATCGAGTCGTACCACATGACGCGCGAGGATTTCAAACTCAAGTTTGAGGTCGTCTTTGGGAAGCCTATCCCGGGGCTCATTTCCGGGAAGCTGACCGAGGCTGAGAATATCAGAGATCGAGTCATGCATGGCAAGACGGCTTCCGATGATGCGAAGCGAAAGGCTGTTGTGGCAATTCTTGACTATGCTGAGCAATTCAATGTGTTGGTGCAGTCGCTTGCAGGGTTTAAACCCTTTGGGAGTTTGCGCGGTTTTAAGGGTCGGGCCCAGCCTCTCGATGAGTCCACCACACGCTGGATGCTCAAGGGCATGGGATTCGCCGTGGGGTAAGGTCCTGTGGCTGGCCCTATAACACTGCGTGAACCTGACGGTCGTCCCTGTCACGTCACTCGCATAGCAACGCTCGGCTAGGGCCGCCCGCAGGTGAGCTTAACGTTAGCGCGTCGCTAGAGAACACCGGGAGGCCAGGCATGAGAATCGATCCTGAATCTTTTAGAGGAAAGCTGTATCTCCTCGTTATCGACAAGCTCGTCATCGGCGCAGTAATTGCGTTGGCGTTTGTCGTCTACGATTTGTGGCGAACCGCAGACTTGCATCGCTACGAGACCCAAGCCAAGGACGTCCAATTACAGTTCGAGCGCGCCAAACTGGTGCGTGAATTCATGCCCGTGATCGTTCGACGTGAAGCCGATGTCGTTACTCGGGCGTACGTTCTTCGATCCGCGATTGCCATAGGCGCACTCGATGCGGAAGCGGGCATCGAGCTAGGCCGCGGCCTGCTGGCAGACGGACTTGACGATCAAACCTTCACGCGAGTGATGGCATCGACTATGCCCAGTGGTCTTCCCGCGCTTGCTCGCTTTGGCGAGCAGATGTCCGTGCTTTTGCGACCGATCTCACCCCTCATATCCGATGTCACATTCCGTCCTGAGTCGGTCCCTCGCAATCTTTGTGACCCATTAAGGGAAGCGCGCCTCTGGCGGAGAGTAATCCTTGAGGCAGCTCCTAGCTTCGAGGGCACCTATGAGCCTCTCGAAAAGACGGCTGGGCTTGCTCAGCTTATCTATGGCCTGTATGTTCTATTGGCCCCCGGGGATTCCTGGGAAGCGATCGATCTCTCCAACAGTCGATCGCGGGGGACGCGCCTCATTGGGAATCTCAGCCGCGTGCTCTATGGCTCCAGCAGCATCGCAAAGGAGTGGTCGCCCGAAACGCACAAAGTGCCTCCTGATGTGGTGGCCCGGTATTCGGAAGCTGCTGCGCGCGTTGAGGGTGAGCTGCTGGCCGACGCCGCATCGTCGGATGGGATTCGCTACAGTAGAGCCATAATCCGCATCTTGGCAGACTATGGCCCCCCCGCTGGTTCACTGGCAGTTCCGCTTGCTCGCCTGTTCGTCGCGCCGGGACTCCCTAAGAGTCTGCCAGAGTCGGTTCAGAGGGAATACCGCTCGCTACAATGGGATGCTGGGGAACTTCTTGTGGCAATGCAAGAGAACCCAAAGAATTCCAAGGGGTTCAACGGAGCACAAGATGCAGAGCCTACCATACTTGCTTTCGTTCAGAATTTCAGAAAACGCCTGAACCAAGCCGCTACCGAGGAGCAGTTCGAGAATCTCGCCATGGAGTATGAGGGGGAAAAGAGATGGAGAATAGTCGTAGAGCTCCTTGGTGGCTCTGACAGTGACCTCGCGAAGGCAGAACTAGAGCAGTTGCGCGGCGAAGGTTCTGAAAAGCTAAGGCACGTTCCGTTTCTTGAAGAAGATATCGAACGTGCAACGAGACCCCGTTGACGAGTGGGGTGCAACGCCTAACCTCCAGGTCGAGCGGAGCGTCCAACAGCAGGGCTGTTGGGTTCCCTCCTCGCTTCGCTCGTCGGCGCCCGCTCACCTGGATCGTTGGGGCGCTGCCGCATGAGGTCAGTTGATGGATAACCAATGGATTGGGATCATGGTGGGTGTCGTGCTCGCGATACCTGCCAACGTTGTAGCGTACTTCCTTTGTAAGCGAGTCGAGCGATGGCTCATCCGACCGAAGAGAAGGCGTCTCGCAGTATCAACTTCCCTCTTTCCAACGATTCTCGGCTTTGTCCTAGGTACCCTCCTGGGTGTTGCGGCCTACGTCTGGGGTCGTGAGTGGGATGAGCTAAACAGATTCTACGATGCATTTTTCTATGTGGTAGTGTTGGTAGGCATGGCCATCACAGGCGGATCGGCTGGTTTCATGTATGCATGGTGTTTCTCGTATTGGCCCATCGGTACAGCGTCCGCCTTGCTAAGCCTGCTACTCGGTCTTATTCTTACGACAGTGGTTTACCCTCTCTTGGTCGGACATTCTTATGACATTCTGTGCTCCGCCTGGTTGTCAATGATGGCCGGCGCGTTTCTGCTTTTCTCCATTAGGCCAGGCGTGGAGGCTGTAGTGACCCGATGTCGACGTAGGCGACCCTATACCGACTACGACGTTCCGCAGACGGAGAGAACGCGGCATGGATAAGAACCAATGGATCAAGAAGTGACTTTGCGACAATTTCTGCTTCGCCTGACAGCCCTCCGTTTCGTTGAATCGCAGCTGCTGAGCCATCCGCTGGGCGTTGGGCTGTGCAGGTCTACAAGAGGGATCCCTACATTGCTCAGATATACGGGATATACCAAGAGGTAATCTGCATTCACGAGAACGAAGACGACGGTTGCGAGTTGATATCTCACGTGATGAGTTTGTCTAAGCAAGGCAGTGTATTCCTTGAGGACAATAGTTCAGATTCCGAGGCTATATATGAGATCGAGGAGGAACCTGAGCGCATCAACCGTATGGGGTGAGCGCCCCAACCAGTAGCTTAAGCTGACGGACGTCGGTGTCACGCCGCCTGCGGAGCACGCGACGCGCCACCTCGCCGCAGCTTAGGACCACGTTAGGGCCCTGGAGTCAGTTGTTCCGCATGTTGAATTCCTGGAGTGACCGATGACTTCCCTCAACGACTTGCCGCAACGCGACAGCGCTCACGATACGGCCGAAGCGGCCGAGAGTGCCTTCCGTGCCGCTATCGAGTCATGCAAGCTCTTCGTGGTCCAGCGAGAAGATCGAAATGACTACGGCACGGACGTTCAGATTGAGGCGCGCCGTGGCAAGGCGATGACGAATATCCGTGCACATGTTCAGTTGAAGGGAACAGGGTGCCCTTGCAATGCCAACGGTTCTGTGAGCCTCTCAGTCGCTCGCACGAACCTAAACTACCTTCTGGCTCGAACCGACTCGATCTACATCTGCTATCACTGTCCCTCTGAGCGCTTGCTTGTCCGTTACGCAGATGATGTCTACCGGGAGTACGAGCATCGGGATGTGGACTGGACTCATCGGGAAACGGTGACCATCAACCTGACTCAACCTTTTGACGAAGAATTCCAGCGCCGCATGAATGCGCGGCTTCTCGCGTCCGGCAAGTCGTCACAAGATCGTCGGCTCCTGTGGGCCGCAGCCCCTCCCGAGCAGATTCCGCCACTGGTCGAGCGTGCAGCTCCAATCATCGAAGTTCCTGGCGAACCTGAGCAGGCGAGGAAGATGCTGAGTGAGTTATACCGGGCAGGCAACGACGTCGCAATCAGCAGCTCTTTTGAGCAGTTCGCCGCCGTGTTGGACTCCTTGCCCGGCGCGATGGACTTGGCCTATATGGCAGAGATCAACCTGGGAATCAATGGCTCGTCATTCAACAAGGACCGGATCAGGCAAGCGATCCCAGTACTTCAGAGTGCCATGGAAAGGGGCGGCGTTCACCCTGGATCACTTCTTTATTGCCTGGGTAACGGTTTATTGGCATTGCAGGATTACGAGAAGGCGGGGGACGTCTATCGGGCGGCCCTGCTGCAGCTGGATTCCCTTGAGTTCCGCGGCGTTGCCGCACAATGCAACAAGAACTTGGGCTCTGCTTTGGAGAGCCTCGGCGAAACCGACGAAGCTTGCCCCCTTTACGAGCGGGCGTTGGAACTTGATCCCGACCTGGGCGAGGCGCATCTTGCCCTCGCTCTCTGGCACCGCCGAAAAGGCGATGATCTCAACTTGGCATTGAAGCATCTTGACCGAGTGCTGCCGCGCGGAGATTCCGCCCTGCGTATGTCTGCGGTACACGGTTGGAGAATCGATCTACTCTTCAAGACCGGGGATATCGAAGGAGCATTCCGCGAGATCACGAGCCTGCTCGGCGAGGCAAGCAGACTCGATTGGGTATGGTCCTGGTGCGCAAGGGAAGTCGCGCAGTTCGGCAAAGCGTCCGCCGACGCTGCTCAGAAGGCGTTCCGATTCTGGCGTGCCTATCTTCGTGAGCACCCGAAGGACCGCGCTGCCGAGCGCGAGCGCCTGCTGTGTCTTTGGCGTATGCGTGCCGCAGGATTGCCTACCGGAATCAACTTTGACGAATTCAAGCTCGAGGTCGCCCAGCTAGTCGAGAAAGGCGATCCAGACCCGGCGTTTCTGTGGGATCGGGTGGGACACTGGGCTCAATACGACAAGGACTGGAGAGAAGCGGAAAGCGCATACCGGAAGGCGTACGAGCTGGAGCCAGCAAGATACGGCTACTGTTTGGGGACCGCCCTGAACTTCCTGGATCGACATCGAGAGGCCATGCCCATTCTACTTTCCCAGGCAGAGGAGCATCAGCCCAATGCCATGAGCTGGTTCCAGGTTGCTGTGGCACGGGAGGGAGTCGGTGACATCAAGGGGAGCATCTGCGCCTATCGACGAGCCCTGGAACTTGACGGCGACTATGATCTGGCATGGTTCAATCTCGGAGGCCTGTATTGGAATTCTCGGGACATTGGGCAAGCGGCTGAAACGTGGAGGGAGGCTATCGCGCGCTTTCCCGACCATGAGTTGGCAAGGAAGCTGCGCAGGGATTTGCCATTTCTCTTTGCGCCGAACGCCGGCGAACAAGATCCCTGACCGGCCCTAACCGGTGCATCGAGCTGACTCGCTTCGCTTGCAGCTCATGCGCACACCGTTAAGCCCTGTTGTGACAGCATCACGATATGACGACTTCTGTTGAAAAGATCTCTGAATGGTGAACGAATATGTCGCTGGTTTCTCAAGTTGTCATTCCTATTGTCATCCCAAATCCTGCAGTAAGGGTGTGACTGGGTGATTCTTCTGGCTTTTGGTGTGGCGTTTGGGTTTTGGTCGGCATTTGTGGCGGTTGCTGCCGGTATCGTGAGAGCTGCGAGGGTGGGTTGGGAGGTGACGATGTTTGTTGGGGATAGACCTATCCCTGGAGGTGGCGAGGAGCTTGTGTGTAGCTGATGTAAGGTTCACTCAGTGGTGATTCATATTGGGCAGGGGCCGCGCACCCGATAAGTTAAGGACTCGTAGAGCTGGGAATAGGGGTAATCCTGAGGGAGCTTGATGATGAGTTCCCTGGCATGACGCACGAGGATGCCGCCGAGGTGGAAGAGCCGGAAGCGCAGGTTTTTTATGGTTAGGTTCTTCCAGCTTTGGGGGAGTAACAGGTATTTCATGGCCTGAACGAGGTTATAAGCCAACACTACGATGTATGTGAAGGCGGCGTTGGCGTCAAAGGAGCCACAGGGTAGATGTGCGAGGGCAAACCCGTGTTTGGTTTCTTTGATAACGTTTTCGCAGTCAGCCCTCTGTCGGTGCCAGTGGACGATGGTAGCGGGGTCATCTTCTCTGTTGGTGATGATGGCACCGTAGAGGTAACGGTCGAAGAGGTCCTGTTGATCTTTGAGTCTGCGTAGGAGGATAAGGCGGAAGGCGTATTGGCTGCGTCCCATGGAGTGGACGGTTTGGGCGATTTGTTGGTCTTCGAAAGGCTGCCAGGCATCTTCTGGCAGTGAGGCGATGAGTTCCTTCACGCTCTGGTCTTTGTCTGCGGTTATGGAGAACTGGATGTCGTGTTTCTGGCAGTAGTCGGTGATCTGTGCTTGGTACCATGCGCTGTCTGAGCGCAGGCAAATGTGAGTGGTGGTTTTAGGTAGGGCTTGAAGGCATTGTTTGAGGAAACTGAGGGCGTCGGCACCTGGGTAGGTGTTTCCCGGCCGGAACTGGGACAGAAGGACGGTTTTGGTTTCAGCGAGGAAGGCGAACATTGGGTTATAGCCTGGTTCGCCGAGGTATGTGGTTTGAGCATCTTGTTTATGGGTGAGAAGGAGGCTTGAGTCTACGTCCAGGGTAGCCTGGTTGGGAGAGCAATGCTGCTGTATGCGGCTTGCCAGGCGTGTGGATAGTTGTGCGAGAGCGGCCAGATGCGGTTTGTCGAAACGGTGCAGGAAGCGGCCTAGAGTGGTGGCATCGGGAATGGTCTTGAGGTTAGAGAGGGCGCGGACTACCGGATCGTGTTTGAGCATTCGGATATCGTCCAGGCGTTCGCCACCGCCTGTGAGCATCATCACCAGGCTCATGAGGAGTTGTGATACTGAGTAGCCGCGCTCTCGTTGTTTGAGTTTGAGCAAGTGGTTGGCCTCTTGTGGAATACCGAGCCAATGCGCGATGTGGTGCAAGAGAGGTAGACCACAGAAAGAGGAGATGTGAAACTTGCTCTTTTTAACCTTGAACAGAGGCAGTTGGTGGGTTAGCATGTCATCACCTCGTGGGTGAAAAGTGTTCGGTTTCCGGTATCACGAAAGTTGCGAGCATTCTAGCGCGCCCGCGCGACACCCGCGAGGTTTTTCTTTGCCCTTAATGCAGGATTCGGGTGTCATCATCTTGATTGCGGACATAGTTCGCCCATTTATCGGCAAACACAAACTCGTTCGACGGATCGTTCGCGTCGTCGCGTTCCTTATCCTGACTGTCTGGCTCTACGTTGTGCATATCCAGATACCTGAGCTGGTAGTGGTACCCGAGCTTCGGCATATGTGGGTTGATGAGGCCATTGTGCTCTGCAGGGAAATGCGTTTAACCGTGGAAGTGAAGCGGGTGTACGGGCGGAATCAAGACGAAGTGCTGGGTCAGTCTCTTGTGCCTGGCTCGCGCGAGTTTCCAAACTCCAAGATTCTACTAATTGTCTGCGTCGGAGAACCGGTCGTAGACCCACTATATGGACATATCTATGCCAAGATGGCGAAAGCCACAGAAGAGGAGGTAGAAAGATGAACGTAGGAAACTTCGATGCCGAAGCTCTTATCCGAGCGATTGTCATTGCGTTCGGTGCTGGTTTTGTCATCGCTACCACAGGATATTTTGTGATGAAGGGACGCACAGAATGGAACCGACGGAGACACGTTATAGTTATGGGTACAATCGGCCTGGTGCTTCTTCTTGCCGTCGGCACTTACTACTCATGGCCGAGCCTTGTCAAAGTTCCATCTCTTGATGGCTTGAGTCAGGCAGAGGCCGAAGATCTCTTGACGAAACACGAACTTGTTCCAGAAGGGAGACCACAATACGCTGTTAGTATAGAGGCTGGTCGTGTCGTGCCTCACTCTCAAAGCCCCGGCTACGGGCTTTCAGTGCATCCCGGTACTGTTGTATCGTTTGCTATCAGTGTGCGGGAGGAACTGTCACCAGCACAGGTCACCCCTCCAGGTGATCTCGCAGTGGAGCTGTTCCAACCGAGATCGGGTGAAAAGGTCCGTTGCTCACGTGGTGCCGACGGTGTGTACAGACTCTCAGTTAAAGGAACATCCCTGGGTTTGTCCGCAGGTGGATTTGGATTACTGCTGTGGATGAAGCCGGTGAACCCTCCGTCTGAGACGCCCGGTTGGTATTTGCAGCGACCTCCGACAAACGGTATCGCCAAAGTTAGACCCGACGGCTCATGGACTGGATCTGCACAACTTGGTAATGCACAGTGGCCCCCGCATGAAGGAGACGTAGTCGACTTGGCTGTTACCGTCGCCGATAGTAACACGGTAAATGGGCTGTTGGCTGAACCAGGAGTCGTAGTCCGGAGTGAGCCGGTCGGAATCAAGTCTGATACCGCGGTGGACGTCGTTGCCATCTTGAGGTAGTAAAGGGTGGTCGTCGTGCTTCTGCTACGGGCCTAACTGGTCGTTGGAGCGGAGCGCGCGAAAGCGGATCCTCTTATCAACCTGTAACGTGTTGTGCGCGCTCGCTCAACTCTGACGTTGGGCATACCAGTGGCAGTTTTCACTTGACAAATAGCCTGAATCTAGCTAGAATCTGGCTAGAATGAAGTACCGGATCTTGCTAGCACCACAGGCTGTCCATGATTTGAAGTGTCTGCTGGCGTATGAGCGGGCGGAAGTCAGAGATGCGATCGAAGAACACCTCCGGCATCAGCCGACCCGAGCGAGCAGGAGCCGTATCAAGCAACTGCGGGGACTTTCCCGGCCGCACTACCGGCTCAGCGTAGGAGACGTGCGAGTGTTCTATGACGTAACGGAGGGGACGGTAGAGATTCTTGCGGTCATCCTTAAGTCACAGGCCAGTAGATGGCTGGAAGAGGAAGGTGAGCATTCATGAGGAAGGTAGCTCTCTCAACCGTCAAAGATGATCTATCGCGTTTTCTTCGTCTCGCGGAGAAGGAGCGGATTATCATTACTCGTCATGGGAAGCCCGCTGGGGTGCTTATTGGGTTTCGGACTGAGGACGAGTGGTTTGAATACAGGATTGAGAACGATCCTCGTTTTCTAAGGCGGATTGCCGCTGCACGTCGCAGTCTCCGCGCAGGTCACGGTGTGCAACTTGAAGCAGCCGATGTGTGAGTTGATGGATGCCCAACCTGCGGCTGGAGCGGACGGAAAAACCCCGCCGCTCAGCCACCCCGGTTATCTCGCCACACCAGGAGAGTGTTATGGATCAGAGAGAATCGAGAGTAGGCACTGCGAATTCCACTGGAGCTCTTCGAGCGGCGTTGAAGAGCCAATACCATGCCGCCCTTGCGATGCTCCGACAGACCATTGGTCTCTGTCCCGATGAGACTTGGTCCGGTAACGAACATCTGAACTCATTCTGGCAGATTGCCTATCATACGTTGTTCTTTGCGCATCTCTACATGCAGCCGAATGAGGAGGCTTTTCGTCCGTGGGAACACCACGAAACCGAAGTTCAGTATCCAGATGGCATTGCTGGACCGCCAGATCCGAACAGTTCCCTGCCGCTGGTTCCGAAGCCGTACACCAAGGTGGAGGTGCTGGCATACTGGAGCGTTTGCGACCAGATGGTTGATGATGCCATTGATGCACTCGATCTCCATTCTCCAGAGAGTGGGTTCAGCTGGTATAGGGTATCCAAGTTGGAGCATCAGATCGTCAACATCCGCCATATTCAACACGGTGCGGCACAGCTCGCGGATCGCTTGCGCTCAGCTGCAGGAGTAGGCATAGATTGGGTTGGGGCCTGCCACGGTGAGAAGCCGCGCGGGGCGGGATAACAGGCGTCTGGAGCCGACGCCAGGCTCCGGCACGCCGTCTGTATCAACGCCGCGGGCACGACGCCACTAGGCGTGCCGTCGTACGGCGCGGCTGAAGCCTGACGTTATGCTGCCAAAAGAGGGGTCTTGACATACCTAATATGGTATAGTATATTTAGAGTATGTGGGAAATTTACGAACATCGGCGTGTTACTAGAGGGCTTCACCAACTTCCGACAGAGATTCTTAAACGGTATGAGAAGTGGAAGGACATCGTTCGGATCTCTGGGCCAGCGGGCCTTAGACTTATCAAGGGATTTCACGACGAGGTGCTGGGGGGTGAATGGCGAGGGCACCGATCGTCGCGGCTGAGCCTCCAGTATCGGGTGATTTACCGACAGCTGCGTAGGCAGTTTCTCGTGCTGGTTGTGGAGATAACCGCGCACGACTATCGGAGGAAATAGAGTATGGGAACGAAGAACTTTCGGCGAGCTCAAAAGGCTGTGGACGTGTCTGTGGGCGAGTCTGTACGTATCATCCGAGAGCTCCAGGGCCTGAGCCAGCTCGAGCTGTCTCGGAAGACAGGCATTCCTCAGTCGACGCTCTCTGCGATTGAGAACGACAGGGTGAATTTGGGAGTGGAACGGGCGAAGGTCATTGCGAGAGCGCTAAGATGTCATCCGGCTGTGCTGGTTTTTCCCGGTTGGGAAGTCAACCAAGAGTCGGCAGCCTAACACGCGAATGAAGCTGTCACACTTCGGTGTTACGCGCCG
>Ga0315277_10010948_pt1 | contig 11451 bp, 11 predicted proteins | sample YL17G05_15_MG_FD_203695 | JGI IMG/M metagenome (GOLD analysis project Ga0315277, IMG submission 203695) | Sediment microbial communities from Yellowstone Lake, YNP, Wyoming, USA - YL17G05_15 | ecosystem: Environmental > Aquatic > Freshwater > Lake > Sediment | place: USA: Wyoming | collected...
TCGGACGATGCGAGGTTCGGCCTGCCCGAGGTGGGCCTCGGCATGGTTCCCACTGCCGGGGGCACCCAGACCATGCCGAGGCTGGTGCCACTAGGAATGTGCACGGCGCCGATACTGACGGGCGAGGTCATCAATGCTGCCGAGGCATTGCGAATAGGGCTGATAAACAGGGTAGTGGCTCGTGCCAATCTCCTCGCTGCTGCAGAGGAGATCGCGAAGAAGATAATGTCTCGCAGTCAGATTGCTGTGAGATACGCTAAGCAGGCGATAAGTCGAGGCCTGGATCTGCCCTTGGAGCAGGGATTGGAGATGGAGAGAGAGCTTTTCGCTATGGTGCTGGGCACGATGATGCGCATGGCTTGATAGAATGCAGATTGAAGGATTCAAGGATACTATATGGCATGCGCAGTCCAGATTACGTTAAGTCTAACAACGCTAAAGAATTCGGAAAATAATGGAGGTCTCTGTCTAATCAATAAGGGTATTAGTTAAAGGAGCCAGTGATCAAAATTGAGTGTGGATGAATTAGAAATCGAACTTAACAACCACCTTACTTTCTTTGCCATAGCTATAAGACATTACCGCCAGATCGAAAAGCTAGTTAAGCAGCGTGATAAGTTTAAAGTGAAGACCGATGAAGATGTTGACTATTCGGCTGGTCTCAATGCCTCAATACAACGCGATGCTATGGTTACAACCATTTTTTGTGCTCTTACTTTAGAGGCGTTTATAAATTCATATGGTATAAGCAATTTTTCAAAGAGTTACTTTGACAATCACTTAGACAAACTCAATCCTGTTAGCAAATGGTTAATTATTCCTAAGCTTGTTACAGGCAGGCAAATTCGCACAGATGGTCAGGGCTACGAATTACTAATAGGTGTGTTCAAGCTAAGAGACAAGCTTGTTCATTATAAGAGCAGGAAAAAGAAAGTATCTGAATTAACAGAAGAGGAAGATTGGGTAACCGAAAAGCATGCTCAACATTCGATAGAGGCAGTTAGCATAGTATTACAAGAGTTGAAATCTATAAGCCCTCAAGTTGATGTCGGCTGGTTGGAAGATGCTGAACACTGGCCATTTGCATAATCAGGGGCTGCACACGGATGCGTCTCTGCGAATAAATGAGCTGGCGATGAATCGATGAATCAGGAAAAGACTGGCAAAACGCTAAAAGAGCTTATCGATGAAGTCGCTGACCTTATCGTAAGCTCGAAGCGAATTGTGGTGTTTACCGGTGCGGGGATCAGCACGGAGTCAGGTATACCCGATTTCAGGGGCCCTGACGGGCTCTGGACGAAGTTTGACCCTGAAGATTTTACATACCAGAGATTTGTCACCAGCCGCGAGGCGAGGAAGAGGCTCTGGGGGATGAGCAAGACAGTGGGGTTGAGCTGGACCGACATGAAGCCAAACGACGCGCACTATGCAGTTGCTGAACTGGAGAGAATTGGAAAGCTGGATTGCGTCATCACGCAGAATGTGGATGGACTTCATCAGAAGGCGGGCAACTCGGAGGATAAGGTTCTCCAGCTCCACGGTAATATGCAGTGGGCGAAGTGCCTTAGCTGCGGCGCGCGCTGGCGCAATGAGGAGGTAATGAGGTGGGTAGAGGCTGGCGCTGAGGACCCGGAATGCGTCAAGTGCGGTGGTATCATCAAACCGGAGGGCGTCTTCTTCGGTGAAGCGATGCCGGTGAAGGAGACCATGGAGGCGGAGAGACGCTCCAGTACGTGTGATCTCTGTATAGTGATCGGGTCTTCGCTCGTGGTCTATCCCGCAGCGCTGATGCCACAGTATGCGCTGCAATCAGGAGCAAAGTTGGTTATAATAAACGAGGGCGAAACCAGCCTGGATCATGTCGCCAATATCCGCATCGATGACAAGGCGGGCAAAGTTATGTCGCAGGTGGTAAAGAAGGTCAAGACAAAGCTGGGCGCTAAATAATCAATTAGTATAATAATTTAGGAGGGCACATGAATACTACGGACTTCCTCACTATAGCCAGCGCTATCGTACCTGACCGACCGGCGATAATCTTCGAGGGCAAGAATCTCACCTTCGGCCAGCTTAACGAGCGCTCGAACAGGCTGGCTCACGCCCTTACTAAACTCGGAATCAAGAAGGGCGACATTGTGTCTATATTGCAGGTAAACTGCAATGAGTATCTGGAAGCATACTTCGCAACGGTAAAGCTCGGCGCTATCTTCGCACCGCTGAATTTCAGAGCCAAGGCCGAAGAACTTACCTATATGCTCAACAACTGTGAGGCCAAGATTTTATTTGTCGGCGAGCGCTACCTTGAGATGGTGGGAACCATGCGCCCCAATCTACCCAAGGTGCAGCACTATATAAGCATAGATAAGAAAGTAGATGGCATGCTCTACTATGAAGACCTGCTGGCGAAGGCCTCCGCGGAGGATGTATCCACTGAGATCGACGATAACGATGTCGCCATGCTGATGTACACCGCAGGTACTACCGGAAGGCCGAAGGGGGTGCCGCTGACTCATAACAGCTTTGTAACATACATGCTGAGCAACGTAAGCCCTGTCGACCCTGAGATAGAGGAGACCAACCTGCTCACTGTGCCGCTGTACCATGTCGCCGGAGCCCAGGCTGTGATGGCTGCTATTTATGGCGGCAGGACGCTGGCGATGATGAGGCAGTTCGAGGTAAAAGAGTGGATGAAGACGGTGGAGCGGACTAAGGCCAACCGCGCCATGCTGGTGCCCACTATGCTCAAGAGGGTCATCGATGACCCTGAGTTCAGCAAACACGACCTTTCCAGCCTCAAGGTGATAACTTACGGGGCTGCCTCGATGCCCTTTGAGGTGATAAAGAAGGCGATAGAAGTATTCCCCAAGGTGATGTTCATCAATGCCTTCGGGCAGACGGAGACTGCCTCTACCATAACCACTCTCGGGCCTGAGGACCATGTTATCTCGGGGACCGAGGAGCAAAAGCAGAAGAAGCTGAAAAGACTGCAATGCTCCATTGGCAGGCCTATGGATGATGTGCAGATCAAGATAGCGGACGAGCATGGCAAAGAGGTTCCCTTGGGCGAGGTGGGTGAGATAATTGCCAAAGGATCAAGAGTGATGAGCGGGTACTGGAAAGACCCCGAGAAAACGGCAAAGGCTCTGACGAAGGATGGCTGGCTGCACACCGGCGATAAGGGATATATGGACGAAGAGGGCTACATCTACCTGGCAGGGCGAGGCGACGACATGATCATAAGAGGAGGCGAGAATATCTCCCCTGAAGAGGTGGAGAACGTGCTGTATGCTCATCCTTGTGTCGAAGAGGCTGCGGTGATCGCAGTTACCAGCGTGGAATGGGGGCAGGAACCGAAGGCGGTAGTGGTTCTCAAGAAAGGTACGAAGGCTACTCCAGAGGAGTTGATGGAGTTCTGCCGCCAGAAGCTTTCCAGCTTCAAACGGCCTCGCTATGTTTGCTTTGTAAACGAGCTGCCACGTACCTCCACCGGCAAGATACTGAAGAGAACGCTGCGAGAACAGCACGGCAAGACAGACAACGCCTGAGCAAGAGGGTTCCTGAGTGTAAAAACAGGGTGTCGAGCAACTAGCGTGCCGACACCCTGTTTTCTTATCGCTAAGGTGGAACATTGGCCATGAAAAAAATTATATTGGCGTCAGCGTCTCCGCGGAGAAAGGAACTGCTGGAGAAAATCGGCCTGAAATTTGAGGTCGAGCCAAGTAATTATGCGGAGGATATGCGCTCGGGATTAAGCCCTGATGAGCTTGCCCGAGCGATTTCGCTGGAGAAGGCCAGGGTGGTCGCCGGCAGGCACAAAAAAGCGGTTGTCATTGCCGCTGACACCTTTATTGTGTTCAGGGGCAAAATCATGGGCAAGCCGAATACTGAAGCTGAAGCGAGAAAAATGCTTATGAGGCTGAGGGGAAAGCCTCATTCGGTGATCACAGGTTTCACCATTCTGGATACGGACAAGAACAAAGTACTAACTAAATCGGTGGAGACAGTAGTTCATATTAAGGATCTCACCTCGGACGAGATCGAGGCCTATGTTAAATCAGGGGAGCCGCTGGATAAGGCTGGAGCGTACGCAATTCAGGGATTGGGCTCTGTTATCGTGGAAAGAATCGAGGGTGACTATTTCAATGTGATCGGGCTACCCCTGAGCGCTTTAGCGGAAGGTCTGAAAGAGTTCGGAATACATATATTGTGAGGACTTCATTCTTATCAACCCCTTGGCAGAGGGGCTTTGCCCCTCTGCACTCCCCTTATATTATGTAGTGGCAACGAAGGCGGCTGCCTGCTCACCAGCGACGTAGCCTGTGGAAAAGGCAGCTTGCAGATTATAGCCTCCGGTATCGGCATCCAAATCCAGCACTTCGCCGCAGAGGTAAAGCCTGGCGACAAGGCGTGAGGCCATGGTGCGCGGGTCTATCTCCTTGAGTGAGACGCCGCCGGCAGTGACCATGGCAGCGGCCAGGGGCAAAGGGCCTTCGATGTTGAAACGCAGGGATTTGAGCAAGCTAACTAACCTTTTGCGCTCCCCGACGCTGATCTGATTAACAAGTTTATCAGTCGGGATGCCGGTCATCGCGACGAAAGGCTCGACCATCTTGCGTGGCAATAGCTCTGAGATGATGCGCTTAAAGCTTCGCTTACCGTATAGTTCGAAATCATGCTGAAGAAGCTGGTGCAGTTGCTTCTCGCTGAGGTCTGGTTGAAGGTCGATGGACACGCTCACGGGCCCTTTCTCCAGGGCATCGACTATGGCCAGGCTCATCTGCAACGTGGTGGGCCCGCTGATGCCGAAATGAGTTATCATCATCTCGCCCCTGCGGCTTTCGATGATGGGCCGGGGAGCTTTCCCGCGTCCAGTGCCGCGCCCTACGTCGCCAACTGGCGTCATCGTTGGGTCAATCTCGTTTGCTCTGCACTGATAGGCAGTCAGGCGAACATTGCGCAGGCTAACGCCCTGCATGCTACGGGCAAGCTGGACTTCTTGGACAACGAGAGGAACCAACGCGGGGCGTAATCTCGTTATAGTGTGTCCTACAGCTTCAGCCATTAGGTAGCCGTCGCCTGTGGAGCCGGTGCCGGGATAGGAAGCGCCGCCGGAGGCCAGGATAACCGCCGCTGCGGGGTAAATTCCTTGCTCTGTTTGCACACCTTTTACACGCTTTTCCTCAGCCCGTATCCCGGTTGCCCTGACGCCGGTGCGCATCTGTACACCATGGTCAGCCAGATATCTCTGGAAGGCTTTCACCACATCGCGGGCGTCATCAGAGGCGGGGAATATGCGGCCATCAGGCTCGGTCTTGGTCTCCACGCCGTAGCATCTTAGGAACTCCAGCAGGTCATTGCGGAAGTAGCGGTGGAAGGCACCGTAGAGGAAACGGCCATTGGAGCCATACATGGCGATGAAGTCGTCTAGTTCCTTGCTGTTGGTCAGGTTGCAGCGGGTCTGGCCGCTGATGAGGAGCTTCTTGCCGGGGCGCTTCATCTTCTCCAGGAGCAGCACCTCGGCGCCCAACTCTGCTGCTCGCCCCGCAGCCATCATGCCGCTTGCCCCGGCCCCGATGACGATAACCTGCTTATTTGTCACGGAAAACCAAGTCCTGCCTATCAGTAAATCACAGCGTCAAAGACAGTCGACAGAGGTTGTTTAATGATCTCTTTTCAACCCCCTGTGTCCCCCAGTCTTGGGGGAATTTGGGTATTGGGGAACACCCCAAACCCCCGGCAAAGGGGCTTTGCCCCTCTGCACTCCCTATCTGCAGACGCTCTCTTGGCACATAATACCACAGGAGTCAATCACTCGAGTTGTCCTGGGTGATACAATGAGGGTAGAGGAGTGACCTATTCCAGACAAAGCATCGGGGAGTTATCGTGAGCATAGTCTATCTGAAACAGAGTGAGGATAGGGAAGCATTTGTCAGGATGGCCTTCCAGCAGTTCGATATTAAGCGGAAGGCTGAGGGTAAGAAAGTCCTGATAAAGCCGAACATAGTTTCCCATGAGCCCTATCCCACGACCACTCATCCAGAGATGGTTGAGGCCTGCCTTAAGTTGTTGCAGGGTGTTGCTAGGGAAGTCATTGTTGCAGATGGCCCAGCGTGGGATGCCGGCGACGCGGAATCCGTAATCAAGGAGCATGTCCTCAAGAAGAGCTGCGATAAATTCGGCGTCTCGATGGTAGATTTATTCGTGCAGGGAATCAAAAACGAGAAGGCGCGAAGCTTCGAGCTAGAGATATCTCGAATGGCTTTCGACTGCGACCTCATCATCTCGCTGCCCGTGCTCAAAGTGCATGGCATTTGCGACTTAACGGGTGCCCTGAAGAACGTGCTTGGCTTCCTTTCAACTGATGACAAGAGAAGACTCCACTGGAGTCTGGACGCGCACAAAGTTATCGCAGAGCTGAACGAGATCATTAAACCGAGCTTGCATATTGTGGATGGTGTGCAAACCCTGATAAACACGAACGAGTTGAGGCACGGAGGTAAGCCCAGGACTATGGGCTACATGCTTGCCGGTAACGACCCTGTGAGCCTGGATGCTGTGGGGCTGGAGCTACTGGGTAAGGTTGAGCCGAGGCTAAGGCTTAAGCGTATTAACGATGTTTTGCACCTTGGATATGCCATTGAGTTGGGTGTAGGAGACCAGGGGTATGAAATCGTCGAATGGTGATTTGCCTGAGGACGATTCGCTATAGGCTATTGACGTATTGCTGAATATATCTCTTCACCTCCGAGGCAGGCTGGTAGATTCCGAAGTGGCCCTCGCACAGTATGTCTGCCTTTAAGTCTATAAGCTTCTGCAGCGATAGCTTTGCCAGCACTGGGTCTGCACCCCATTCGGGATAGTAGGGCCCGTGTATATCCTGCCCGAAGAGCACCCTTTGTTTATCAATGTCCAGGTATGCCGCAATGCTGCCCGGGGTGTGGCCTGGGATATGAATCACTTTGAGTTCATACTTTCCGAGCTGCAAGGTCTCCTCAGCGCCTTTGATTCTCAGGTCGACATGGCAAGGAGTGTAAGCGACGCGGTAAGCCTCGGCGGCCACCTCTCCTCTTCCCTCTATGGCGTCGGCATCCAGTTCGTGAGCTATTATTCGGACGCCGAATTCCTTCTGGAAACGGTGAAGCGAGCCGATATGGTCGATGTGGGCATGGGTTACCAGAATGCTCTTGAGCTTCTTCGGATTAAGGCCAAGCTTTTCTATGTTGGACACAAGTTTATCGAAGCTCATGCCAGCGCCTGCGTCGATAAGAACCAGGTCGCCGGCATCGAGGAGGTAGACGCTGCAATCGTAGGGATGCGAGATATCGGAGCCACCAACCTGGCAGACATCTTTGCAGACCTTAAAGGGCTTAGTAGAATTCACCTTTTCTGAATTCCTCGTCTAGTTGTTGCAGTATTTGGAGTGTTTCTTCGGTGCTATCAATGAAGGCATCGGTAAGCACTTCGCCCAGTCGATGGCCGCACTCGGGGCATTTGAATACTATGTCTTCCTGTGTGCCTGGGAGTATGTGCATTCGGTAATAGAAAGTCTTCTTACATTGCGCGCAATAGAGCGCTCCACATCTGAACTCAGCCTCGTCTGGCATCCAGGCACCTCTTTGTTGGTCTAAGCCAGAGTGCCGCCATCTAAGAATATGGTCTGGCCTGTAATATAGCTTGAAGTATCGCAGGCAAGGAATAGGGCCGCGCGCATAACATCCTCAGGCTCAGCGATGCGACCGAGCGGAATGGAGGCCTCCAAAGCCTTACATGAATCAGGGTCTGCCCACATGGGCTGGCTGAACGCAGTTTTGACCAGGTAGGGACCGATGGCGTTGACACGAATATTATAGGCGGCCAACTCGACAGCCAGGAGTTTAGTAAGCATGACCACACCGGCCTTGGCTATGCTGTAGGCACCCAGGCCCGGGGCTGCCTTCACGGCGCCAGTGGACACCATGTTGATTATATTGCCTTTCTGTTTCCCCATCATCACCTTCGCTGCTGCCTGACTGCACAGGAAATATCCTTTGAGATCGACGTTCATTACCCTGTCCCAACCATCCTCTCGAAGGTCAACAAGAGGACGCATGATGTTAATGGCAGCATCATTCACCAGGATATCGATCGTGCCAAACTCCTCGAGGGCTTTCGCTACCATATTGTCTACCTGGCTTTTGATAGCGATATTGGTCTCAACCGCCAGAGCACGCCGGTGGAGGGCTTTAATCTGCTCTATGGTCTTGTTTGCTTCCTCCATGTTGATATCCGCGATCATCACGTCAGCGCCAGCTTCAGCGAACCCTAGGGCGATCGCCTTGCCGATGCCTCTGCCCCCTCCCGTGATGACAGCTATCTTGCCCTTTAACGAAAAGTTGGGGACGGTCATTTATTGCCTCCTTTAATTTGTAAGATGCAAACTGCAGGGCTCTCTCGCGCCGTGTGTTCCTTGGGGAATTTCTTTCGAAGATAATCTACGGAATTATGACCCGGGTGTCAATATCTGTTACTTGGGGTTATCTGCATAACCATTTTTCAACCCCCTGTGTCCCCCAGCCTTGGGGGAATTATAAGTTTGGGAAGACACCCCCAAGCCTTCGGCAGAGGGGTTTTGCCCCTCTGCACTCCCCAGTTGTTAAACAGTCTCTTCTCCGTGGGGCAACTTCATCGGGCCGCAACTTGGTGCGAAAAGGAGAACGAGAAGGTTGAGCGCTCAGATGTTTCGGACAAGTTCATGCACTGCGGTGCAGGTCAAAGCGCTTTGCCGTCCGGCAAGGCTCAATTTTCCTGAGCCCTTGGAGAAGTAGGAAGTTACTGATGGCTTTGCCTTGAAGGTTCGGATTAACCATCTTACCACTGGATTGTAGTCAGCCAGCAGGTCTATTCGCTGAAAGACCCTCTCCAAGTGCAAATTCAACTCGAGGGATAAATCTCCATCCTGAGCCTTTACCAGATGTCTCCCGGGAAGTGCTAGCTTTGTGTCGGGATCAAGCTTGATATCTGCCTTGTCAAGGCTCCACTTAGTTGATTCGTTGGTGACGTAGAGCAGCTTGGATGAATCATAAATAACCAAAGGTTTTATGTGGGCGTTCCCAATTCTTCTAGTTGTAACGATGTCCGCAAAGATGATGGTGAACTCTTTGTCATAGACTCTTCCCCAATCCCAATACTCTATGGCGTTCAAGGGATAGAAGTTCAACCAGTTGTGGTCGCGGTAGCCCAAGCCATCTATGCTGAAGGTCCCCTGCTTCGTTTGGAACTTTCCCTGGGCATGGCCGCGTGGCTGGGGGACAACCCAATACATGCGCTTTGTCTCATCTCCGAAGCTGGCATAGCTGGTGAATCCTTCCATGCTGGAGTCGAGCTCCAGGTCGAGTGACTTTTCGCTGTCCTCAATATGAAGCGTGTAATGTGAAAGGTCTCCCTTAATGAAGTTTTTACCGACCTGTACATCGCAAGATTCGGTCGAAGCCTTGAAGGAGGAGTAGGGGAATTTCTCTTCTAGAGTGACCTCCGTTCCATCAGGCGCAACATATGTGGCCCTGACGCCGGTTATTACCCTGCGGGGATGGGAAATATCGCCGGAGAGGTAGAATTGACCTCTGACAATACTCCCATCGCTGTTCATCACATCGAAGTACCACCATTCGATGTAGTTTCGGTCTTTTAAGGGGTGCCAGGCGTCATCGGATTGCTTTATTGTCATTGATTCAGGGATTTCCCTGAATGTCTGCGCAGGATAAACTACTTTCATTGTTCAGCCTCACCACTGTATTCGGGATGCAGCCCGATCAGGCACAGCTTAAGCACAGGAGAAGTCTTTGTCAATTCCACGAAATCAGTGAGAACGGTTATAGGGAAGCAGCTTAAACGGCGGCGTTCTTGATTTGCAGCATGATTGGTAAGTATTGAGGCTGCTGCCCCTACTTCTTCCTCTTTCTCTTTACGGGAGCGCTTACCTGCCGGTAGAGGCCTCCCCCCACAGCTACCCCAAGCTCGCTCATGCGCCCTTGCTTTGCCCTCTTATTGACGATTTCGTCAAATTTAGCCAGAGTCCCAGCCAGGTCGTCAGTTTCAATCTCGTACATGGCCAGGAACTTACCCTGCCCTTCTGCCGGGTTGGTGTTTTCGCAGAATACAGCGCGCATAAACCCAGGGATCTCGAGGATGTCCGGCAGGTGAATGTTGTTATACCAGTCGTTGAACTCCTTCTCCCTTGACGGGTCAAAGCAGTTGCTCTCTACGGTGAGAAGCCATTTCTCCATTTTATGCCTCCTTGAATCTTCAGCGTTTCTGTTTGCCAAGCGTTATATTATGAGTCCTCTTCGCTCCAGATCCGGCACCATATCGCCCAGCCCGAGTTCCTCGAGCTTAGCTCGTGTCTGCAGGCCTGTGCTAATATCCCAGCCTCTGAGGCTGTAATACTCGTCCTTCAGACTTTCGAAGTTTTCTCTATCGAGCACGGCGCCTTGTTTGCTTATCACCTCGTCGCCTTTCCCGGGGGACAGCAATTCGGGATTGTGTAAATCGAACTTAAGAGGCTTGGTGAAGTTGTACTCGGAAATCCTATCGTATTCTCTCCCTCTATGGCCCTCCCTGGCAAGTATTGCCCTCTGCAAATTGAATATGCGTTCGCCTATCCTGTAAAGTCCAGCCTCATCTATCTCATTCCCGGTAACGGCGGAGAGTATCCTGCTTTCCAGGCCGGGATCTCCTACGTGGTCTTCGGTTTGCCTGGAGAACATGACGGGGAAGAGATAGCTGCAAAGAATGAGGCTCTCCTTGGCGCATTCGCGGTTCTGTATCGTTTTCGCTGCCAGCGCCTTCCCCTCGTAAGTTGTAAAATCGACCGCAGCCTCGCTTCCCATCAATCTCTTAGCGATGGCGCGGAATACGTCGTTGGAAACGAATGCTCCATCTTGTTTATAGACCCACATAAGCCATAAATTCAGAGAGCCCATCTCATTCAACTGGTTCATAGGCTGCCTGGGCTCCATGGCGTACAGCAGCCCCGTGGTGATATACATCCTGGGGTTCTCGATCAGGGCGAAGTGACCGGTATCTGTGATGTAGTCAGTGAGCAACTCCTTTGCCCCCTGTCCTATGGCCTCGGCTGCCCTCCAGTGTCCACGAGCTAAGATATCTCCAATGCCCTCACGAAGGGCAATCTTTCTGACCAGGGTCTCTATGAATTCTAAGCTGCCCTGCCTGGAAAGGGGGATACCAGTGTTCTCATCGGTGAGGATGCCCGCCTGATGGCATTTGGAGAGCCACTGCATCATGGTATCCATCTGGTGAGTGTCGACGCCGTATTCGTTGCAGAGCCTGCTGGCGAGGAACGGCACCTCGTTCCATTCGCCATAGTAGTTGCGTGCTCGCAGTATATAGAAGGTGGCGGAGCCGCACATGAATTTGCCTGCCTTGCCGTTGGATGCCTTATAAATTCCCCTGAAG
>Ga0315277_10010949_pt1 | contig 11451 bp, 7 predicted proteins | sample YL17G05_15_MG_FD_203695 | JGI IMG/M metagenome (GOLD analysis project Ga0315277, IMG submission 203695) | Sediment microbial communities from Yellowstone Lake, YNP, Wyoming, USA - YL17G05_15 | ecosystem: Environmental > Aquatic > Freshwater > Lake > Sediment | place: USA: Wyoming | collected...
TCGGTGATCTGGAGGGTGACTGGGGGACATACGTCAAGATAGCCGAATACTTTGTCCGCAAGGTAAAGCTCGAGGATAGGGAGGACTTTCGACACGACCTTATCCTGGAGATGGCGAAGGTAAAGGCCAAGTATGAGGCAAAGGGGAAGCCACTGACTGAGGCCGGCATGATGCGGGTTTGCAGCTACGAGCTAACCGCTTACTGGGAGAAGGAAAGGATGAGGGCCAGGGGAATTATCGTAGATTGCGGGAACTGCGGCAAGGAACAGAGACAAAGGTGCAGGGATGAAAGTCCGAGGCTCCGGTGCCGCAAGGCGAAGCGCTTCGTTAGCCTCAACCAGGCCATCGGTGACGATGGCTTGGAGTTCTGGGAAGTCCTCGCCGATGACAACGCCCCGGACATGGACGCATGGGTTGACGCCAGGGCTCTCCTCCGGCGCTTCCCGAGAAAGCTCATCATGATCGGCTACAAGCAAATAGCCGGGATATCTCTGAGCGGTGAAGATAAAGCATACCTCAAGATTTGGCGTGAAAACGGGAGACAGGAAAAGCCGAAGAGGATACCGGCCCGAAATTGGTATGACCTGGAGGAAACCATCCTGTCCCTTCTCAGGGACAATGGGGGGATGAGCAGGCGGGATCTCTACACCCGCCTCAACCTCTCTCCGCGGGAGCTTGGCTGGTACTGTGACCCCCTGGTAAGGCAGGGGCTGATCAGGGAGGTGAAGAGGGAGAACGGTCGTGGCCGTCCTCCCACCCCGCTGCTGGTAGCCGCGCAGCCAGGCGAGCCACTGCCTGAGCCAAAGCCTGATAAAATGGAGCGCATCCGGCAAGCCTACCTGGAGGGAAAGGGCATCAAGCGGATAGCGAGGGAGTTTCATCACGCCACCCGGACGGTGCGCAAGGCTATCCGCATGGAAGCTGAAAACCCAGCACAAGTCGAAGCCAGGGCAAAAGAACCTGTAGCCTAGAACGCTTGAACTTATGCCCCTGTCCGTCCACTGGTAGCCCAAGAGAAAAGGGCGTAGGTCGAATCCTGCGCCCCTTTGCTAAAATTCCAAGAACGGAAGGGCTGGAAGGAATGCGATATTGAGAGCGAGTCCAGCCCCTATTGTTTATCGGACTGCACGAAACAAGCTTCTGTGCAATTAACGTCTATATGCCGGAGAAATAGACTTCTACACTCGTGTAAACAGTCATTGCTGTAGCTATGAGAAGCACCGCTAATGGCTCTTACCTTGAAGGGCCTTATTAGTTCGTCTTGTTATTCCTCTTAACCATTCAAGGGCTTCAGGATCTTTCCCCCAGAATCGCCCCCAATGTTCCCAGTAGTAATAAGCTTCATCAGCACCACCACAGGTTACCCTATCTGGCCTCGCTGTCCTGGGCAGGTGATGTTTCGTCTCCAAGAGCTCCTTCCTTACCAGGGGTAAGTATTTGACGGCCTCCTTCAGTGCTGCAGTTGCCTCTCGCTGTCGCCCAAGCTTGAAAAGAGCCAGCGCTCGCCCATAGAGGGTCTCAGGCATTACATCGTTAGGGTACTGCTCAGCGAGCTTAAGAGCATCTTCCAATCTACCCAGCTCAAACAATGCCTCTTGGGTCATTGCTCGGACTCCCTGATTATCATTGGCGTTCAAGGAGAGCAGCTCTTGGAATAGTCTCAGAGCCTCCTCTATCTGCCCCTCCTTGTATCTGGCTAAGGCCAATCCATGAAGGCATCGGAGAAATGGCCTGTTCTCCAGCCATCCCCATTCGAGGCGGTCTTTTCCCGGTTCAAAATCTTGAGTAACTGCCTTACGACCAATGCGGACAGCCTGTTCCCAGAGGTCACAAGCTTGGTCATACAAATCTCGTTCTGATAGAACCAGGGCCAAATGATGAATTGCATCCAGATGGTCAGGCATCTGAGCAAGCACCATCTTGAAGACTTTCTCGGCTTGATCGAGGTTGCCTTCCTCATAAGACTCGCATCCTGAGTGGAACTCATCCATTAGGTCATTGTATGCATCCGGAAAGACGAACTCCCACTCATGCGGAGCCACTCGAGATAGCTTTAACATGAATTACTCCTTTTACTGGAAGCGCCTAACAGTCGCCTCATACCAGGCAAGACCATGCCTTACGGTATCATGTTACTCAGCTTTCTTCAACTCTCGTTTGCTGCGAGGATCTGCGTTACAATGCCAAGATAGCAATAATCAGTCTTATTTTGGCTCAATAATCTGGACAAAAGTGACTTGCGATCATTATACCTCCAGCATCCGGCGACAGGCAGACCCAATTCACGTTTTTGCATCGGCGCGTTTCCAGGCTTATAATGACCCATGTCATAGGAGTACAACTTGATATTGTTCGCACAAAGGCGAACTATTTGCACGGAAGGTATTGAAATGGACGAGAATCTCCTTCAACAAATATATCATAAGCACAACCTCGAAGGTGGTTTCATGCCTTGGGATGAGTGGAGTAGTCTGGTTCGTAAAGCCTATCCTGAACTAATCCGGCGAGTAATGAATAGCCCATATGATAGCATAACGATGACTTATTCTGAACTAGGGAGCAAAATCGGGCTTCACGTGGTTTCTGAATGGTTCAACCTCAAAATCGCCCTAATCCTTTACGCTTGTGCGGAATACGCCCACATCCACCAATTCCCATTGATAACTGCGATAGTTGTGAACAAAGACACGGGGCAGCCTGGCAAAGGCTTTTGGGGATTACCGTGGATACCTGTGCCGCTAAGAAAACAAACCGGCATTGAGGATATCACTTCGTTCTATCTTGATGCGAGTCGCGACAAGTTTTGGATTGAGGAGCTGAAGCGCCTCGATTTTTGGGGCAAGAAACTTCCAGACGTAAGTTCAGCCCTTTAGACTGCCATTGACGCTAATTGTGCCTTGCTCTCTGCCGCCTCATGCGGTACCGAACCTATGCGGAGTGAATTTGCCACCACCGGTAGCCGATTTGCTCCTGTTTGGGGGATTGGGATTGACAATTCGCTATTTTGTTGGCCAAGAGGTCACAATTGCGAGGAAAGTTGTACGAACGGTGGCATCGGGGTGAACAGACACGGCTTGCTGCCGAGGTATCAATCCAACTGAATTGCACCCTCAACTAGCCTAGTTATCAGATATAGGGCAAGAAGAGCACATATTGAGAAAGCACCCATATCAGCGGCGTCATACTCTTCGACACCCCTATCCTTGGCTAGGTGAGCAGCTACCGTGGCCCTAACACCGAACAGGTCTTTAGAAACGGTGAGTATGAATTTCTCGTGTTCCCGATAGAGCTCTTCCGCATGCTGTTTCCGCTTCTCTTCAGGCCAATAGCTATAGGTGTCGTCTATAGATGTCTCAAGTCCTTTCTTCCTTTTGTCTAGTATGTGGTCGTAGAAGCCGCTTTGTCTGCACAAGTACTCCAGTAGCCCTCTGTTTGAATATGAAAATAACAACTTTCTATTGGCTTGAGTCAGTGTCTCCCCTACAAATTCTTTGACTTGCGAGTTTTCAGCCTGAGGGAAGTGTCTCCTAACAGTATCTCGAAGTTCGTTTTCAAAGGCAAGCTTCTTCGGGCTTGCGTCAGTAAGTTCCTGCGCCCTCTCTTTCTCAAACATTTGTCGGTATTTCTTGTTTATGAAGAACTCGACGACCTTGATAAATTCTATGTACCCCGCGCCCTCTGAGATGTCTCTGAGCCTAACTCCCCGGCAATACAAATCAATCAGCCTTGCAGCCCAAGGGTCGTCCAGTTGCTGAACAACACCTAGCCATCTGACTACTCTCTCTATGCTAAACAGCGGAAAGGTATATTCACGAAGTGGTTTTACAAGGTACGACCTATGGGTTTTTGCTACCGAGTCCCGGCGAATTAATATCGTGGCGTCTGTCTCATTTGGATCAACCTCACTCGGCCACTCCATTTGCGGGTGATAAGAAATGCCACTAGCTAGTATCATGGCCTTTGTGATTTGTTCAAAAACGGTCATGGCGACCGCTTCAGCTTCTAGTTCATCCTGCGCCTCAACAAAGCAGGTAAATTGTGATCTCTTACGGACAAAACGTTCATCCGTCTCGTAGTTGACTACCTTTACCTGCCCGATTATTCCTTCAATTGGGCTCCATTTCTCGTCGCGAGCCATTACTCTCCAATACACTTTCCAAGATCCTCCCTTGTATTCTCCGCTGAGTTTTGTTATATGGAATCTGAGTGGCTCGGATTCTGCGTGGAGCGTGTCCTAGCTGAACAAGATGAGCGATTGTTAAAGGCACGCTCTCTCACCGACGCGAATAGATTCAACGCCCTACGGGTCTTTCTCTTATTATTAGCCTTAGTAGCAACGCTAGGACTCTCGCCACAACAGATACATGGCCCTCCACAAGCTCGACGATCTTCTTCCTTGGGCGGTTCTCCTCTAGATATATCCTCCGACGAAAGTTCGAAACTGTCTACAAGCGTCCTCGACACATCTACTTCCATATTATCACCGATTTGCATTGTAATGAACGCAATAACCTCTCTTCCGTGAAAACTTGTTACGACTTCAAGTATGAGTTCAGAATTCGGCTTGACCTCGTCTGCCGTCGTGATTGATTCTCTCATCACTTTATCTTCTGAAACGATGTACCTGAAAGCGTCGATGCTCTTTATCTCGACGCCAATTTCCTTGAGTATGGGCTCTAGGGTCTCTCGGAGAGGAACAGGGTTCAGCGAAGGATTCTCAGTTTTACCAAATGGGTTTGTTTTGTTTGGTCGATACTGTTCAAGGGATAGCTCGAACCTTCGCCATAGCAAGTCTACTTTTGTCGTGATAGCTCCCAAGTCTTTAGGGTCGAAATAACTAAATAACTAAGCGACTTTTCAATTTGTCCAAGGCGGAAGGCGATCGTGTAGACAAAACCAGCAAGAGCAATGACTCCTGACACAAGGCCAGCTATACTCACCCACTCATTCATGTCAGCCTCCCGATGCTCTAGATTCTGTCAATACTATACAATAGTTGCATCAAAGGTCAAATAAGAGTGCTGATAGTCTTCCGGTGAGGAGTATTCTAGCACAGCTAAACAGAACCGAGAATTGTTAAGTGAACCGCCAAGACCCTTCATTATCCTATTGTATATGGGCTTCCTCGATCCTAGCGGTAGTGATGGTGAGTAGAAAGTAGGATTTCAAGCGAGGGAATCCATAAGACTATCTGTGCTTATCCTTCTAACGGTCTTCTTCGAAAGGATTTCTTGGAAACCATTCAATGAACTGCTCAGTTTTCTCCTCATAGTGGATAATAGTCAAAGTCTTGTAGGCTGGCAGCGCCAAAAGTGAATACACGACCCGAGATAACCTCTTTATTTCGTCGGGAATTTCCCCTTTTGCAATCAACAGAGCGTATCTTGCATCAAATAGCTCGGCATATTTACGTGTTTGATAAATATCATCCAACTTTATTCTGTCTAGCTTGACCTCAACAACAATGAAGTCTGTGGCGTATTGCTTCTTGATAAAACCTGCAATGTCCGGCGCAGCCTCTTTCAGAAAAGAGAAAATGATCTCTCTATACTGGCTAATTTCGCCTTTTAACTTGTTGCTAAACCTCTTATCCGCCGTTATCTCTAAATGGAAGTCGCTAAACTTATCTCTGAGAAGGTCAGACAGCTTATCCTTTATAGCCTTGTAGTATTCTCTTTCTTTCTTGCGCCCTCTCTGCTGACTTTCTTGGTTGTACATTGATACTCTCGGGAAATTGTAGTTGCTCCGCCTCAACACTCACTGATAGTCTATCACCCTGTCTACGATAAGACAACATCTCATGCCCCACGTCTTCCCAAGCCTAATACAGTATTCACTCTGTCTCAGTAAGGTATACCCCCAACAGAAAGAATAGCAATTTAGGAGGCCAAGCGGAATTGCAGTGCTCGGACATTTTCTCCAATGCAACAAATTGGTGGCCAAACAATTGTCAGGACTGTGCAACCATGAACACTAAGCTTTAACCTCATGTGTTCCCCATCACCCCCGATCCGGTTACTCCGAAATGGTGAGGCTGGTAAGCAGATATGACCGTGGCCCCAAAATCAATAGCTCCAAAACTACTTCATTTTGTGTTCAGAAAGATCCCTCTCTGTGTTATAATATACACTCGTAGCGGAATGTGGCACAGCAAACTGGGATAGATGATGACCAACTCTAAAGGTGAAGACAAAGTAATACGCGATAGAGCCATTCGCCTATTTACATTTCTTAAGGAACTTTCGCTGCTCAAGACCAAGGTCACGAGGGATTTGACGGCGTATGACGAAGTAGTGTGGTTTGAAGATGTTCCGAAATACAAGGGAGTTTTCTCGATATTATCTGGGGAGTCAAGTGATATACAGGACGTGGTATGGCTTGAGGTTAGAAGGCAGAAGGAACCACAAAAAGCACCTATTCCAGCAACCTGTTTAAAATGGCTTGATAAAACCCCTGAAGATAACGATCCTCTAGTTAAGCCGAGTTTAAGACATGATATTCCTACTGCTGATACTCAAATAGGCTTAGACCAACTCGATGACCGTCTGGAAATAGGACGCGAATTGGAGCGCTACATTCAGGAAAGCTGGCAGCCGTGGTCTGAAGCTTATAAATCTTGGAAAGAGGCTAGTAATCTTTATTTCCGTCTTTTCTCGATTTACGAACAACTTAAGAAACTTGGTGAGCGTTACGAGCTTGTATTAGGTTTGGGATTGCTAACCTGGGAGACTCCGCAGAACCAAATCATAAGGCGTCATATAGTTGTTGGAGATGCTTACCTTACTTTTGACGCAGACCGAGCCAAGTTTACTCTTCAAAATGCTCCCGATGGTGTCAAACTTCGATTCGAACTCGAAATGCTCGAGCAGAACTATTTACCGCCGCTAGATCAGCAGAAAGAACTTGAGGCGATATTGAGTTCAATACAGGAATCACCATGGGATAGAGAGCAAATAGATAAAGTCCTGCGAAGCTGGATTCAATCCATGAGGGCGGACGGAATATATTCCGACTCTTTGATTCCCCCCAAGGAGTGCATAAATACGCCAACTGTTACTTTCGCTCCTGCGCTAATACTCAGGAAACGCACGCAACGAAGCCAAGTTCAATGTTTTACTAGCATTATAGAACAGATAAACAAAGGTGGTGAAATTACTTCAGGAGTCAACCTTCTCTGTGAAGTGCCAGATAACATTCCTATGTTCGACAACGGATTGCGTGAGTCAGATGGGGAAAAACCATTAGACGCCACTTCTTATCTTCCACTTCCCATAAACGAGGAGCAACTTCAGGTTGTTGAGCAAATAAGAAATCGCAGAGGCATCTTGGTACAAGGTCCACCAGGCACTGGGAAGAGCCATACAATCGCCAACTTGATCTGCTATTTGCTTGCCCGAGGCAAAAGGGTATTAGTTACCAGCCAAACTCCTCGCGCGCTCAAGGTATTGAAGGATAAAATACCTGCGGAGATTGCAGCTTTGTGCGTCACTCTTTTGGGAAACGACCAAGCTGCTCGCCAGGAACTTGAGAGTTCTGTTCAGGCTATCAACCAGAAATATTCTGAATGGAACCCAACAACTAGCCAGAAAGCAATAACGTTACTTGAATCACATTTGTTCGAAGCTGATAAGAATATAGCCAACACAAATAGACTCTTGAGAGAACTACGTGAGATAGAGACATACCAGCATCAAGTAGCTGACGGAGCTTATAAAGGGACAGCGCAAGAGATCGCTCTTCGGGTAAGAGAGGAGGAGGAGAGATTTTCCTGGCTCGAAGACAATATAGGTGAAAAGCAACCCTGTCCACTGTCAGGCACAGAATTCGGGGAATTAGTGCAGCTATTCCGAGAGATATCTAATGAGCGTTGTTCAGAGTTGAAACAGTTGGTTATTACTAGGCAGGACATACCCGATGTCGCTCAATTTATTAGAATGATGGATGATGAAAAGGCAGCAAAGCAGAATCTTGAGGCGCATAGTTCTCGGCGTAATTCATTGCGATTTCATACGCTGGAAAAGCTACCTGAAGAAAGGCGAATAGCGTTAGGCAATTCTGTACATTCTCTAATTGCGGCAGAGGGTACAATCAAGAGAAGATTTGCGTGGGTTTCGCAGGCCGTTTCAGATATGTTGAGTGATAATGATACGCCCTGGAAAGAGCTACACAAATTCATGGCTAGTCATCTTGAAAACCTACCAGAGAAAGCGACCGTAGCTCAGACTTGCGATGTAAGCTTCCCAGATAGTACAGATACAAAAAGGCTACGATTTGATGCTATGGAACTACTAGATCACTTGAAGAAAGGCGGAGGATTAGGTTGGAAGTGCTTGGCCCCTCAGATAGTAAAACGGACTCGCTACATAGTAAAAAACGTAAAGATAAATGGTAGGACGTGCTCGACGATAGAAACACTTACTTTACTCACTACATACTTGGAAGCCCATGATCAAATTGAAAGCATTTGGTCGACACTGCAGGGAATAGACAAGAGGGAAGAGGGTTCGCTGTTGGTGCAGGTTGGATATCTTGAGGAGCGTCGCGAAGCCCTTGAGGCAGTTCTTGGTCTTCAAAGCTTTCTGAATGAAGCAAAGGCTAGTGTCAAGGCTATTAATGGTTTGCCTGAACCACAGTGGCAAAAGATAGAAGAACTTGAAGACTTAGTGCTCGACCTTGAAGCTGTGGAGGCAGAATATATTTACAAACGAGCTAATTCAGCAATCGAGGATGCTATACAAAAGGTCCGCATTGTTCAAGCTGACCCTAGAGCACACAGATTGAATCAAGAACTACTAGTGGCGTTGCAACAACGTGATGCTGAGACGCTAGCGCGCTGCCTGGATCGACTTGAAACGCTCGAGCGAGATCGAGAGCGCCTTAATAGGCGTGACTACCTGACGAAAAGCTTGAAAAGAGCTGCTCCTAGACTCTCGAGTCAATTGCAGAGCACATTCGCTGACAATATATGGGAGCAAAGAGCAAAAGAATTTGACTTGGCTTGGACATGGAAACGATCAGATGAATGGCTGGCAAGGTTCAACAGAGAGCACAACAAGACGAAACTAGAAGCAGAGCTAAAAAAGCTCGGTGAGGATAAACGAAAGACGATTTCTGAACTTTCTGCAGCTAAAGCTTGGAATCACTGCTTAGGTAGCCTGACAGAGTATGAGCGAATCAACCTCATTGCTTGGGCTACAACAATGAAGAGAATCGGAAAGGGGACAGGAAAACGTGCCCCTATATATCGTAAGCAAGCACAACACTTTATGGATGAATGCAAAAGAGCTATACCAGCATGGATTATGCCACTGTATCGCGTATTTGAGACCGTGAATCCTGAGCCAGAGATTTACGATGTCATAATTATTGATGAAGCTAGCCAGACCGGTCCGGAAGGGCTAGTTATCCAGTATCTAGCAAAGCAGTGCATTATAGTTGGAGATGATGAACAGATAAGCCCCGAGGAAGTTGGGACACCTCTGGACGCGGTAGATTTGATGATCGAGAGGTATCTTAACGATATTCCAGTTAAGACCCTATATGACCCTCGAACCAGCATTTTTAATCACGCAAATATGCGATTCGGAGGCAGAATTGTGCTACGGGAGCACTTTCGTTGCATGCCGGAGATAATTCAGTTTTCGAACAATCTGTGTTATAGGGACACTCCTTTAAAACCTTTACGACAGTATCCGCCAAAGCGGCTTGAGCCAATAGTTGTACGGCATGTGGAAGATGGCTTTCGTGAGGGGGATACTCAGAATGCTCGCAATCGTCCTGAGGCTGATGCACTGGTCAATGCCATTATCGATTTCTGTTCTCTAAAAGAGCATGTGGACAAAACAATTGGGGTAATATCGCTTCAAGGCGAAGCTCAAGCTAAACTCATCGAAAGTATTCTACTAAAAAGTATGGAGCCTAGAGAACTGGAAAGACGCAGGCTGGTTTGCGGTGATGCCTATGCCTTTCAAGGAGATGAACGAGACGTCATGTTCTTGAGTATGGTCGCTGCCCCGAATGAGAGGATAGGGGCGCTGACAAAGGAGTCTGATAAAAGGCGTTTCAATGTGGCAGCCAGCAGGGCAAGAGATCAATTAGTACTATTTCATACCGCAACTTTGAATGACTTACATCCTGATTGTATGCGTTATAAGCTCCTGGAGTACTGTTTGAACCCAACTCGCGTGTCCCAAGAGGTTGACCTTACCAAATGCGAATCGCAGTTTGAAAAGGATGTGTGTCAAGCAATAGCTGATAGAGGCTACAGAGTTGTTCCTCAATATCAAGTTGCTGGCTATTTCATTGACCTGGTAGTCGAAGGGACAAAAAACCGACTTGCGGTGGAATGCGATGGCGATGAATGGCATGGTATTGAGCAGTATGAAAAGGACATAGCACGCCAACGCATACTCGAGCGCTGTGGCTGGAGATTCTGGAGGATCAGGGGGTGCGAATATTATCGCGATCCCCATCTTTCCTTAGACTCACTTTGGGAAACTTTGTCGGAAATGGGAATACAACCCTTATCTGGCATTGGATTCGTTAAGGAAAATACTTCAGATAAGGCAACTGATGATAGAACCACTACTATTGATGACGCAAACAATATCGACACAGACGAGCGAAAGTCCATTTCACTGCCCAGCCCGATTATCGAAGCAGGAGAAGAATCTTCGAAGTCTCCAGATAGATCTGAAACCGCCAAAGAAGTCCCGTTCGACCTAATCGATTTCTTGAACCGGCGGCAAATCAAATTCATAGACAATAGATCGAAAGGCGGGGTATTCTGGCTCATTGGGGGTACAGAACTCGTTCCTGTTATTTCGGAATTGAAGGCTAAAGGGATTTTGTTTGTTTATCTACCTAGGGGTGGACACGTATCGGGACGTCGCCCTGCTTGGTACTGTACGAAAAAAATGTAGTACGGTTAGTTCCTGCATTGAATCGCAGATGAGGCTTCACTGTCGAGTGATATCATCAATTCATATCCTCTTGCTACAACAACGCTTGAGCTTATCCTTTCTTGGAAGTATTGCCCTAAATTTACCTACAAAGAAGCTGATTGAACAACAGCCCATAGTATTTAACGATCCTCCAAAAGCAAGTGGTTTCGGAGCACCTTAAGCGCAGAAACTTTGTGTGATGGAGGCTGGATTTGCACAAAATGGCTTTTTGTCCATTGGTGCGCATGAAACCGCGAAAGTTATCGTAACTGTACGGACAGTCAAACAGATACACCCACATCCGCTTGTAGTGCTTCATGCTGTCCTGGAAGGTGTGTGGTCAGATATACCTCGACGGCAATAAAGTGGTCAGTGCAGACCGTCTTACCACTTGACAGGAACAGGCTTTCCTGGGACTCCAACTACCGCTGGACCTGCCTCCAGGTGTAACTTATCAAGCGCTTTGTCTCTCAGTGCCCTGTGCCACTTCTGAAATTGTTTCTGCTGC
>Ga0315277_10010950_pt1 | contig 11448 bp, 9 predicted proteins | sample YL17G05_15_MG_FD_203695 | JGI IMG/M metagenome (GOLD analysis project Ga0315277, IMG submission 203695) | Sediment microbial communities from Yellowstone Lake, YNP, Wyoming, USA - YL17G05_15 | ecosystem: Environmental > Aquatic > Freshwater > Lake > Sediment | place: USA: Wyoming | collected...
TGAGCGCCGGTGTCTCCGATGAAAATGACAATGGCGTCACGGCCGAAAACCTTGCCTTCACCGGCACCTACGCGGCCGCTGCCAATGGCCGCGGTACGGGTTCTTTCGCGTCCACCCGTGGCACTTCCGACTTCAGCTTCTATCTGGTCTCCCCGACGCGGGCGGTCTTCGTCCAGCAAGGCGCCTTCGCGGTGGCGACGGGCGAGATCGAGGCCCAGAGCGGGCCATTCTCGAACGGGTCCCTCACGGGAGACTACGGTATATCCTTTGACGGCTGGCCCAGCATGACTGTCGGCCAGTTCACTGCAACGGGAGCCGGCGCTGCTTCGGGAACAGTGGACATCAACACTTATGATAGCGTCGCAGACGCATTCGTGCTCGAACCGAACCAGGCGTTCACCGCCACTTACTCGGTCACGGCCAACGGCCGGGGGAACTACGCTGTAGCCGATGCTAGCGGCCCCTTGGACTTCCACGTCTACGTGATCTCCGACTCGAAGGTGATTATTATCGGCATGGACGAGGTGCTCTCGGGGGCAGCGGAAAAGCAGTTCTGAGGTTTTGACTGAGAATGTTCATGAGCCATTGAGGCGGCCGGGATTGCATCACCCGGCGCTTCAATGGCTCAGCTTTTTCAGAAAGTATCGGTGAATGGTTTCGTCTTCGGTAAGTTCGGGATGGAAAGTCGCGGCGAGGATATTTCCCTGCTCGACGAGCACCGGCAGGCCGTCGCAGCGGCCAAGCACGCGCACCGCTTCTCCCACGCTGCGGATGATGGGCGCGCGGATGAAAATCATTTCGACGGGACGGTCCGCGAGCTCGGGGCACTCGCCGCGCCGCACGCTGCTATCGACTTGGCGGCCGTAGGCGTTGCGCTCGATGCTGATGTCAATCAGGCCCAGATGCTCCTGCGGTGGGTTCAGCACCTCTTTAGCCAGTAGAATCGCGCCCGCGCACGTGCCGAAAATCGGCTTACCCTTTCCCGCAAATTCCAGGATCGCCGGGCCGATCTGCTCGCTGGCAAAGAACTTGAGCATCGTTGTGCTCTCGCCGCCCGGCATGATAAGCCCCGCGACCCCATCCAGGTCGGACGCGCGCTTCACCAGCGTCCACGGCGCGCCAATGCGCTCCAGCATCTTCGCATGCCTCTCGAAGTCGCCCTGAACGGCGAGAACCCCGACCGGTTTGTGGTTGGATTGATTCATCGGTTCATCGGTTCATCGGAAGATCGAGCCATCGACTCAATGGCCCGATGGCTCGATTCTTCATTTCCATCCCATCCGTTGTTTAAGTTCCGTGATATGCGCCGTATGGTGGCGGCCGTGCCAGGCGTAGAGGCCGAGATATCTCTCCAGGGTCACGGTCCCGAGCTCCGGATGGCGGAGGATGCGCAGGAAATCCTGCTTCGTCATCGATCGGAGCAGCGTCACCCAACGGCCGTGGAGGGAATCAAGCAGCGTCAACGAAACTTCGGGCGGCAGGGTGCGAGCGTCGGCGGTTTCCGCCCAGCGTTCCTGATCGTAGGGCTTGATGGTCGGCTCCTTTTCGGTCAGCGCCAGCTTGAAGCGTACGTACGCGTTCATATGGCTGTCGGCGAGATGATGGACGACCTGCTGCACCGTCCAGCCCTCTTCGCGATAAGGCGTTTCAAGCTGCTTTTCGTTCAAACCCATCACTGCCGCGCGCAGCTTGGCCGGCGTTTCCGCGATTTGATCGATCAGCACCCGGCGCCGCTCGTCGTTCAGGTTCTCTTCCCATTGGAACTTGCCGATGGGATATCTCAAATCGGATGCCATGGAGTCCTCGCTTTCTTGTGTCTTCGTTTGGCGGTATGCGGATACGCCAGCGTTTTCCTTCAACCTGGCTGACCCGTGGCCGTGGTGCTGGGTCAGCGGCTCCTCACAGTGGTGCACGACCTTTCCAGTCCTCGGATCCACGACCATCTCGCGGTACCAATTTCGAGCCCTATCAATAACTCTATCGATCTTCATCCAAACCCCGGACTTGCGGTGCAAATCGTCGCCCGAGATGACTTCCAAGAACGGCTTCTTGCGCTTGAGATCGCGCGCCTTTAGACCGATTTTGTCGTGCATACTGAAACTTTCTGCTGCCTTAACCTCAATACCACGGACGGTGGACCCACAAGAGGGACATGCTGCTCTTTCGCTTGCATGTATGTCCGACGGCTCATCCAACAACTTCCCGCAACCACCGCATTTAACAACTACGCCGCCGTCTCCCACTCTGGTCATTTCCCTTCTCAGCTCGGCTCCGCGTATTCAATTAATGCTCAGGCTACGCAGGCATGGACAAACCCGCTGTGTTTGCGCTTCACACCTGTACGTACGACCTCAAAACTTCACCAGGATCTTTAGACGGTCTGCGTTGTCGTCCCAAGAGAGGAGGAGTTTCTCAAGAGGCTCTGACCGGTTCTTTCCCTGAACCTCAAACGTTGCCCAGAATGCGTTAACAGATTTCAGGACTGCAGGACTCTGACCAGGCCAGCGTGGGTGGCCGTATACATTCCGCTCGCGGAATTCCACACTACTTACGTCTCCTTCAACCGTTACATTCCTTCCCTCCCACTTGGCTAGCTCCCGCACCTTATCCAGGCGGACTTCAATTAGACGCTGGAAGACCTCGTCACTCGCTTTCACTGTCTCAGAGCCGCGCCGAACCCACGCAGATCCAGCGAAATGAGGGGTGTCGCCACTGAAATCGATTTCGACTCGAACACAGTACTTACCCTCTTTCTCGTACACCTCCGACTTCCACACGATGTCTGGGTAGATTTTCTCGCACTCTTTGCGGATTGTTTTCTGAATCTCATCGGGATTAGTGACGCCTTGCACAGAGCCATCATCCCTTTCTCCGATCAAGATTGCTGCAGCGTGATTCGGTCTGACTGAGTTGGCAAAAGCAACCAAAGTCTTTTGGAGATCCTTGATGTCAGACTCCACCTTTCTCTCTAACAGATTATCTTCCCAAGGATTATGTTGCATTCCTGGGCCACCCCCCTCTACGCGGAGCAATCCCGATCCGAACAGCGCCCCTACCATCCGCGCGTTTGCAGTAATTCTTTCGGGTCGAGCTTGGCCACGTCGATGCCGCGCATGGCTTCGCCCAACTCTTCGCAGCACTCGGCGACGACGGCGGGTTCGTTGTAATGCGTGGTAGCGCGGACGATGGCCTTGGCGCGCTTCGCCGGGTCTTCGGACTTGAAGATGCCGGAGCCGACAAAGCAGGCTTCGGCGCCGAGCTGCATGACCAGCGACGCATCCGCCGGAGTGGCGATGCCCCCCGCCGAAAAGTTTGGGACGGGCAGCTTCCCGTTCTTCGCTACCCACACCACCAGATCGTAAGGCGCGCCGAGTTCTTTCGACTTGGCCATCAGCTCCTCTTCGCGGAGCGTCGTGAGCAGCCGGATTTCGCCCGTAATGGCGCGCAGGTGGCGCACCGCCTCCACGATGTTGCCGCTTCCCGCTTCGCCCTTGGTACGAATCATCGCCGCGCCTTCGCCGATGCGCCTGAGAGCCTCGCCCAGGTTGCGCGCCCCGCAGACGAACGGCACCTTGAACCCCCACTTGCTGATGTGGTGTTCTTCGTCGGCGGGCGTGAGCACTTCACTCTCATCGACGTAATCGACGCCCACCGCTTCCAGCACCTGCGCCTCCGCGAAGTGCCCGATGCGCGCCTTGGCCATCACCGGAATCGTCACCACGTCCATAATCTGCTTGATGATTTTGATGGACGCCATGCGCGCCACGCCGCCTTCCTTGCGAATGTCCGCCGGAACGCGCTCGAGCGCCATCACTGCGCAGGCGCCCGCGTCTTCAGCGATCTTGGCCTGCTCGGCGGTCGTGACGTCCATGATGACGCCGCCCTTGAGCATCTCGGCCAAGCCGACTTTCAGTTTCATCTGTTCATCGAATTGCCACATGGTTTATCTCCTTCAATAATTCCCAATTACGGGGGCGGCTTTCGGCCGCCAATCTCGATTGTGATGATTACTAAGGGCTATCAGCCGTCAGCTATTAGCTGTCAGCTTGCCCAATTCCTTCGGTCGCAACTCCGCATCCACTTCCGCGCCGATGCGCGTCACGATGCCCGGCAACGCCTCAACATCGGCCAGCGTCGAGTGGAAATTGACAAAGCAAGCCCGCAATACAAATCTGCCACGAATTACGGCGTTTGTCAGGAACGTTTCGCCACTGCGCTGCAATCGCGTCAGGAGTTCGTAATTAAGTTTGTTCAGATACTCCTCGGCCGCCGGTTCGCCGGCTGTTAGACCACGCGGGACGTAGCGGAACGTCGTGATGCTCAATCCCTGCGTGCAGGCTTCGAGGTCCGGGTGCTCCCGCACGATTCGATAGAGCGCCTTCGAGAGCCCGATGTCGTCCGCAATCATCCGCACGTAGCCTTCGCGACCGACCTGGCGCAGCGCCAGCCAGACTTTGAGCGCGCGGAAGCCGCGCGAGTTCTGCATGCCGCACTCGAAGTAGTTGACCGACTCTTCACCTTCGTGCTCCGGAAAATGATAATACGGCGGCCGGTGGCTGAACGTTTTCGGCAAAGCCTTGCGGTCGCGCACCAGCACGCAGCCCGCTTCGAGCGGCGCGTAGAGCCACTTGTGCGGATCGACGGCGACGGAATCCGCCAGGCTCAAACCGCGCAGGTCGGATGAAGCGTCGGGCAGCGCGGCGGCAATCGCACCGTAAGCGCCATCGACGTGGAACCAGAGCCCGTGCTCGCGCGCGATGGCTGCAATCTCCGGAAGCGGGTCGATCGCGCCGGTGCTCACCGACCCGGCGGCGCCGACGACGATGAACGGCCAGTCGCCGCCCTCCTTGTCTTCACGAATTTGCTTCCGCAGCGCGGCAATGTCCATGCGAAGCTCGTTATCGGTCGCAATCCACCGAATCGCGTCGGTGCCCAGACCGAACAGGTCCGTCGCCTTATGAATCCAGGTGTGGGTTTCGTTCGAACAATAGACGCGCAGTCCGGCGGCCGACGGACTGCCCTTGCCCGTAAGCCCTTTGGCTCGGATGTCCCAATCCGCCTTCGCCGTGCGCGCCGCGAGAAACGGCACAAAGTTCGCCATGTTGCCGCCGCTCACCAGCAGCCCGCCGCAGTCCACCGGATAACCGATCAGTTCCGCGATCCAGCGCACGGTTTGAGCTTCGATTTCCGAGGCGATGGGAGAGAGGTTCCAAGCGCCGGCGTTGGGATTCACCGCCGCCGCGAGGAAATCGCCCAGCGCGCCGATGGGCGCCGCCGAGGAATAGATGTATCCCCAGAAGCGCGGATGGGCGCTCAAGAGCGAATGATCGAACAGCAGGGTCGCCGCCTGGTCGAGGATTTCTGTCGCCGGAGTTCCCTGGACGGGAAGCGCGCCATCTCCCATCGCCGCGCGCACCACGTGCGGCGGTTCGGCGGGCGTCAGCGGCCGTTGGGGCAATGACTCGAGAAATTCCGCGATGCGGTCGACGAGCCGGTGCCCCGCGGCGCGGAACTCCTCCGGGCTCATCTCGATGGGCGCGACACGATAGGTTGACTCTGCTCGCTCCTCGGCTTGTTTCATCCCGTTTCCCATGTGTCCCAGTTTCAGATCGTCCGCAGATTTCGCAGATGTCTGCGCCACCCGCGTTGGCCAGATTTCCCGCAGATTCGGTTGAAGTTGCCGCCCCCTTGTTATTGTCGGCGCCCTGCCGCAATATTACGGCCGCGACGAAATCGCGTCTATCCGGAAGTTGCGCCCAAATTCCTCGCCCACAACCAGCCCGTGCGAAGTTTCCGCCGCGCCCCGATTGGCTTTAAGGGTTCTCGTTCGTTTCTTTCTTTTCGGGTGGAGCGTCGACATCCCCTATTCCTGATTTCCCCTCGCCCTCTTTCGGTACCGATTCGGTTTGTGCCACGGCCTCCTCGTAGGCTTCGTAGGGTTCTATGAACCCAAAGAATCCTGATGGCGAAGGTCCTGCGAAGGCTCGATCTACAAGGGCCTTCTCAAACTTCGCGCGTCCGATCACGGGTCTGCGTAAACCGCCGAGGCCTCTCGATAGCGCTCGGAGTCCCACTTCTGCTGTCGCAGTCATGGCCCGTTCCCTCGTTAACTGGCGAGTTAACGTTAGTATTTCCTCCAGCAAATCAGGAACTGTCCGTTTCGGCTTCTGCTTTTGTTGACCTTGCGGAACTGCATCCAGGTTTTGTTTCAGCTTGGGCCACCACACGTCGAATGTTTCGTCCAGCCGACGCTCATCCAACCTCGGATCCCCCAGCGCCTTGTTGATTGTCTGGAGAAGCTTCCTTGTGTCGTCTTGCTCAGCGCGCGTAGCCTGGAATTGAACCAGGGGGCCCTTGATATCGGTCGGTTCGAGCCCGAACAGGTAAGGGCATACAAACGTCTTCTCGACAGTCTTTGACAACGCACCCGCCTCAAAGTGAATCCATGGTTCTTCGAGGTTTTCGCGAGTCAAACATAGGATTCCCAAATTTGTGCCCTTCAGTTGTTCCCCTATATCCGCGAACCAACGCCCCCCCTTGTCAAGATCCGCAGCCGACATCCATGGTTTGACCGCTTGAATGACACGGGGCAACCAGTCATGGATCGCCGTCGCCACGGCTTTGCTGACTTCTCCTGACCAACATATGAATACGTTCATGGCAACCTCCCTGCACCAAGCTAAGAAATGACTGACTCGAACGTCCGGCCATCACCTCCTGAATTGCCGCCGCACAGCGAGGAGGAATAGGGCGATCAGTGTCGACGTAAACAGCAACTCCGCCCACTGGAGCACCCGGCCCCACGGGTAGACGGGCTGGTACTCCAATTCCCGCTGGAACGCAGCCACACCAAGTGATGTCATGAGGCTGTGCCCGAAGAATCTCCCAGCTCCCGTTGCCATACCAACAGGGTCATGCTGAACAAACTCGGAGAAAGTTGAGTAGCAGATTGCCATTGGCACAGTCCCCGCCGGGCTCGATTCCGCTCCAGGGGGTTTGTTTTGTTTCTGAGGCGGTTTCAGCCCCGTGATCGGGTAAACCAACGTAAAGAGCAAAAGAACCGCCGCCAGGCACAGCGCCGGTCGCGTATAACTCTCCCCGTACTCACTCGCGTATTTGTACCAAGCCACGAGGCCAAGGTTTCGATGCATCCAACGGCGGACTCGATTCCGCCGGGGACTCGACAGCCTCTTCATTTCCAATTCGCCATAATGAAAGTCCCCCGCCGTCCAGTAGTCACACTTTGCGTCGTAGTTCTTCTTAAGCTGTTGGTAAAGCTCGGCAATGAGGGCGTAGTTGCGCTCGTTCGCACTGTTAGCGTATGGGCCCAGGTCTACCGAAGAAGGGGAGTCGAGAAGGGCGACTTCCTCGAAGAGCATGCGTTTACCGTTCCCAGGGCGGGTACGCCACCGAACGTTTGTAAAGGCTAACTTGGAGACGTCGCAAAGGCAATACTGCGCCTGACCAAGATAAGCCTTGTAAAATAGCGTTTCGTCGGGCTTTTCAAACCTAGTTCGCGTGAAGATCGGCCCAGGTTCGTGCTCTTCGTCCTCTCTGAAGGCTGTTTCGCTAAAAGTCACGCGGCCTGCAAAATTAGCGCTAGCGAAATTCGCAGTACGTGAGAACACAGTTTCGTAGAAATGCGCTTCCCCCCGGAAGGACGCCAGCCAGAAGTCAACATCGCCACGAAATCTGGTGTGCTCGAAATTAGAATGGGATTCGAACAATGTCATAGTAAAGTAGGCCAGATCCTCGAACCTGGCTTCCCAGAAAAAAGCCCCCTGTGAGAATTTCGCCTTGTCAAACCGCGCATCCAAGTAAAACGCAGCTTTGTGGAACTGGGCATTACCATTGAACACCGCGCCCATGAACGTGGCCGAAAGAAGGAATACCACATCACTGAAGTCGACTTCGTTCTGGAATACGATTTCTCCAAAGGCAGCTTCCCTGCTAAACGAGGCCTTAATAAAGTTGGCGACGCTACCGAAGTTGGCATGGCTAAAATCAGCCGTCTGTAGGAACGCGGAATCAGAAAAGTCAGCACCAGAACGAAAGTTGGCTCCCCGGAAATCGACGGGACCTGAAAATTGGGTCTTAACGAATTCGGCTTCTCTATCGAACCGGACATTATTGAAAACCGCGCTTCCGACACATGTAACTTGGCTGAACCCCGCAAGCTCCGCGAACTCAGCAAACTCGAAGTCTGCTGTCTTGAGAAACTTGGCCTCAAAAAACCGAGCGCTTTTCTTGAACCTGGAAAAACAGAACTCAGCATCACCCCAAAAAGTGGCAAACTCGAACACACATGCGCAGATGAAACTGCGCCTCGTGCAGTCGGCCTGCACAAAGAAAAACCATGAAAAGTCCGCAAGGCCTTGGCCAGCACCGTCAATGATGCGGTCGAACTCATCCCAAAATTGCCCTTTGTCCTTGTCGGGATCCCTGGAATGCATTAGACAGACTGGTGCTTCATCCATCCCCTGCGCGGAGTTATAAACCGGGCGACCGCACGGAGAGCCGTCGTACATCTTGACGGAGCAGCACGCAGGTATCGGTCCTTCTTCCACGCGGACCGCGGATGTAATTTCGTCGGCCATGGCTCTTTCTATATCGTCGTCCCGTCCTCGGACTCATCCCGGCGGTCATAGACCGCCGTTACAGCGGACAATCATCAATCTTCAATTCCTACACCAGCGCCACACCTGACCCGACGGGGACACCTTTCTTCCCTGTCTTGCCTTTGCGGATTTCCTGCTTCATCAGATCGCCCAGGATTCGCACCCCCTTCTCAAGCTGCTCGTCGCTGGTCGTCGTAAAGCAAAGACGGAAAGCGTTGTGCCGGGGGTTCTGAAAATAGAAATACCGCGCGGGGGCGAAAACCACTTGCCGGTCGCGCGCCTTGACCAGGAGTTCAGCCGCGTCGAGTCCCGCCGGCAGTTCCACCCAAACGGCCATGCCGCCCTCGGGGTAGTTCACCTTCACTTCCGGAGGGAAAGACTGGTCAACAACTCGGCGCAGAATTTCGAGTTTTCCCTGGTACGTTTTCCGGCTCTTGCGGATGAGCTTGTCGAGCCAGCCGCGCCGCCCGAACTCTTCCAGCGCCGCCTGCCCGAGCAGGTTGGTGTGCAGGTCGGCGCGCTGCTTGGAGTCGCGCAGGCGTTCAATCACGCGCCGCGAGGCAGCCATCCAGCCCACGCGAAAGCCCGGGAATCCGATCTTCGAGAAACTGTTCAGATAGATCACCAGTCCCGACGTATCGAGCGCCTTCAGCGGGGGCAGCTCGCGCCCGTAGTAACGGAGGAGTCCGTAGATGTCGTCCTCGACCAGCGGCACCTGGAAGCGCGCCGCGAGTTCGAGCAGCCGCTTGCGCGCTGCAAGCGGCATCGTGCCGCCGGTGGGGTTCTGGAAACTCGGGCTGGTCAAGATCAGCTTCACCTTGTTCTGGTCGAGCACGGCCTCGAGGAAATCCAGGTCCATGCCCTCCGCGCCCACCGGAACGCCGATCAGGCGCACGCCCGGAGACTCGAATACGTGCCAGAGGCCGGTGTAAGTGGGGTTTTCACATGCCACCGCGTCGCCCGGCGCCACCAGCGTGCGGCGCACCAGATCGAGCGACTGCTGGCAGCCGTTGGTGATGAGCAGTTCGTCGAGTTCCACGGCGATGCCGTCGCGCCGCAGCCGAGATTGCAGGTAGCGCTTGAGCGGCGGATAGCCGTCACTCGAACCGTACTGCAACAGGTGCGCGCCCTCGCGCCGCATCACCGCGTCCAGGGCGCGGCGGACCAAATCCACCGGGCTCAGCTCGAGGGAACTGTGTGTGGCCGCGAAGGAAATCGCGCCCGGCTCGGAGGCGCTCGCCATCAGCCGGCCCAGGGAATCGTCCTGCGCCTCCGGGGAAAAGAAACTGTCCCAGTAGAAATCGCTCGCCGCGCGGCGCCGCGCCGGAGTCGCCGCGCGCAAGGTCGTAGCCAGCGGGGAGATGAAAGTGCCTCGGCCCACGGTGCCTTGAATCAGCCCTTCGGCTTCGAGTTCGGCGTAGGCATTGCTGACGGTCGTGCGGTGAACGCCCAGGCGTTTGGCGAGTTCGCGGCTGGGCTCCAGGCGGTCGCCGGAATTGAGCGCGCCGGAGACGATCCGCTCGCGAATCTGGTCGCGGATCTGAACGTAGAGCGGTTTGTGGAGGGTCGTATCCAGGGTCAGGAGCACGGGCGCCACCTCGCTGGTCTGGGCTACCAGTCCAATCTAATCTCGAATACGTGGATTGTAAAGAGCCATTCAGACCAAATTGGCGTCAGGCCAAGGCCGGCTCCGGCACGAGCGCAAGCGGGTTTCAAGTCGAACGACCTATCACGGAATGGGCTTCATCCGCCCCCGCAACTGTTCCCGCAAGTCGTCAGGAGTGGAAGGGTTGCAGGCCACCAGGAACCACACTGGCTCGCTGGGGTCCTCCGCCATCCGTCGCAGAACGGCGGTGGGCGTGCGCGGGTGGCGCGCCACGTTCTCGCGCGCGGCGTGATAAGGATGGGAGGCCAAGTGCTCGAGAAGCTCAGCCGGAGCCTGGGCGTGCTCAGTCAGGACGCGCGCCAGGAGGAAATCATCCGGGGGGAGTGAAATCGCCAGGCGCAGCAATTCCTGGGAGGACGTGGCGGGATTCTGCGCCTTCCGGTATTTGCGATCCCACGCCGGGTTGATGCGATTAAGTTCGTCAGTGCGCGCGCGGATAAGCGCTTTGAGTTGTCGGACCTCGCTTTGTTTGCGCGCCCGCGCCAGCCGGGCTTGCTGGACAGACCGCAGGACTTCCTGCAGGTGCTGGCGCTCGCCGAAGATCACCTGCGTGCCGCGGTGGATTTTCTGAACTGCAAACTTCTTGCGAACGTCTGGACCAGGCATGGTTGGATGCTCCGCTCGCGCGCGCGGCATCGCTCCCGGTCCGGCAGGCAAGGCCAGAGGCCGGGCGTCGTGCGCGCGTCGCATCCTTTTATAGCGAACCCCGCGAGGAAATGGAAGGTGAAAGGGCCGAGCGTGCGTCGGTTCTTGATATAATCAACCGCGTTGCACCGTGTCGCTCAGCTCGCCTGTATTGCCCGTTGCGAGAGCACGTGAAGCGGCAATCATGAGGTTCACCAGCGCCCGTTGCATACCCCGAACAAACGCCGTCAATCCCGGAGAGAATGCCCATGGCCGTCGATCAAGCTCCTCACGCTCAACTGCTCGACCGCAAATCCGCCGCGCTGGTTGTGCTGGATTTGCAGGCCAAGCTGGTACCGGCGATCTTTGAGCCTCAGCGCGTGATCCGAAACACCCAACTCCTCCTGCGCCTGGCCCGGATCCTGGATATTCCAACCGTCCTGACTTCACACTACACGAAGGGTCTGGGCAGCATCATCCCCGAAATCGTCGAATTCGCTCCCGGGATCGGACCCATCGAGAAGACGAGTTTCGGATGCT
>Ga0315277_10010951_pt1 | contig 11447 bp, 11 predicted proteins | sample YL17G05_15_MG_FD_203695 | JGI IMG/M metagenome (GOLD analysis project Ga0315277, IMG submission 203695) | Sediment microbial communities from Yellowstone Lake, YNP, Wyoming, USA - YL17G05_15 | ecosystem: Environmental > Aquatic > Freshwater > Lake > Sediment | place: USA: Wyoming | collected...
GCTGCCAGAGCGGCGAGGCATATTATGCCGGGGACACCTGTTTTCCTCATTCTGATTTCCCATCCCTTCCGAAGGGGACGCCGGCGGGCTGTCGGTTCATTTTCGTCTCCCTCGCCTCCAACTTTCCATCTCTCACCTCTTCATTGCCGCTGGCTTGAGGGTCCAGCTTTGCAATCGCGCCAGCGCCATCATCTTGGGTGCGCGGAAGTTGTCGGGGAAAATCACCCAGCCCCACAATCCGCCCGAATCGTCGGCAACGTATTTCGCAACTGTCCAATTACCTTTCGCCACACGAACCGTCTCCGGTGCTTTTCCACTCTCGGTCACCGACGCAACGACCGGACCCAATGTCGCAGCGAAATCAACCGGGTCAACCGCTTTGCCTGCCACCCACACAACCGCCGGCATGTGCCCTAGTTTTTCGGTTGCATCGAGGAAATCGCGACATGCCTCGACCCACCGCGGCCATTCAAACTCGCCCTCGCGGACCGTCTCGTTCTGCGCGCTCGTTGGGCCATAGAAGAATTGCGGTCGTAGCGAGTCCGGCATCTTGCCGGTCTTGTCGAAGCCAACGACGGCTTGGGCGAGAAGCGAGACAATCTCGGCCGCCGAAACCGTTCGGTCGCCCAACCGCACGAACGACACTTCTTTGGCCGTCGCGCGCGCCATCGCAACGATTTCGTCACGCGCAAATGGCCGTTCATAGGCCCGATCGGGATACAGCGCGGCAATCTCGCGGGCGGTCACAAGCCGCACGTTCGGCCGCGTGCGGGCGTATTCGAGATACTTGGCGAAATTGGCAAACCAACGTTCGGTCACCTCGGGCGGTTTTTGGGGAGGCACTTTCCATTGCTCGCGCGGCGGGTTTGCGCCTTTGGAGAAATTCACGCCATCCCAGAATTTCTCATGCACCCACTCGCAGGGGTGATAGTAGATGCTGATCAAACCGCCGCCATCGCGCACGGCGCGCTGGCGGGTGTCCTCAAACGCCTTGCAGCCCGCGCGGACCGCCTCGTCGCTGTCCAATCCCGACCGCGTCGTATAGCCGCGCAGGTTGAATGCGTTGAGAACACCACAATACCAAAACGGCCGGCCCTCGAGGCCGATTTGTGATGCGTCGTCCAGATAGACGGGGATGTTCCATTTTCGCAAGGCGGCGTAACTTTGCGGCGCCCAGGACGAACCCGGCTGGCCGTAGCACGAAGGCTCCATGCCGAAGATCTTGCGCACGTCCTCATAGCCGCGCCCTTCGCGCCGGACGAACTCGGCAACGCCCTCGTCCCAGTCAAGATCGCGCTCATATTCCGACGGCGTGGGATGGACGCTGTGAAAATCGGTATGGTAGCCGATGTCGTGCCGGCGCAGGGCGGCGATGACGTCGTCGCGTCGGCGGTCGCGCAGCACGCGCGCTTTCTCGCCCACGACCTTGAAGGTCGCACGCACGTTCTGGGACGAGAAGATTTCGGCCAGTCGTTTGGCCGCATCGTCCGCCGCCGGCAACAAGTAATCTTCTGTGTCGAACCAAAACGATACATAGACGGTTGGCATTGATGGGTTGTCCTGCGCGGCGGCCAGCGGCTTGGCCGACGTCGCGAACATTCCCAACGCCACTATCGCAAGAAGCATCGCTCGCATGTTTGCCCTCCTTATGCTCGCGGCCGGAAGATAAATGAGCGGAACCACAGATTCCAGAGATTTCGCAGATGGCTCGCAGGGGATTTGGGCTCTACACCTTCGGAGTTCAAACTTCAGTTTGCCTCTTTCTTTGATTTTGCGATCCTGCTTGGAATGTCTCTCAAAAGGAAAAGAGGAAAGGAAAAGTCAACGTGAACGTTGAACTCCGAACCCACTATTTCAGCATTGAAAGTCCGCGAGTCACGAAGCACACATGATAGCGGCGGTGGCTTTCCGGTCCGGTAAGAACATGGGAGACGAGAACACGATGGAAACGGACCGTCCTCGGCGCATCTACGTTGACGCGGATGCTTGTCCATTTAAGGACGTGATCCTCGAAATCGCAGCGGCTAACGGGCTCGCGGTGACGATGGTGGCCAACTATTGCCACGAAATCGAGGACGGCGATCAGATCGAACTTGTCCGCGTGGATCGCGACCCGGAGGCCGTGGATATGGTGATTGCCAATCGAGCGACCGCCGGTGACATCGTGGTCACACAGGACTACGGTCTGGCCGCGTTGGTGCTGGGCAAAGGGGTGCGCGCGCTCTCGCCGCGCGGGAAAATCTATGCAGTCTCAGAAATCGAACCGCTTCTCGATGCGCGCCATCGGGCGCAAAAGGCCCGTCGCGCCGGCGCTCGCCTCAAAGGCCCGCCCCGTCTGGGAAAATCCGACCGCGAGCGATTCCGTCGCGCACTGGAAAGAGTGCTGAGCGATGAGTGCTGAGTCCGCAGTCTCCCATTTCGCTACCCGCGACTCAACACGCAAGGGTCAGAAGATGCTCTCTTGCTCCTCCAATCGTAAATCGAAAATCCAAAATCAGGAGAGCGTTCCTTTGGTCGAATGGACGCCTCGAATGCGCGGGTCACGCATAATGGCCTGTCCCAGGGCGTGGCCGAATGCTTTGAACACCGCTTCCTGGGTGTGGTGGGTGTTCGAGCCGGCGAGCAAACGGATGTGCAACGTCATTCCCGCATGAACGCTGAGGGCGCGAAAGAACTCGCCGGTCAACTCGGTGTCATAATCGCCAACCTTTTCGCGGCCCTTGGGAACGCTATAGGCCAAAAAAGGACGGTTGCAAATGTCCATGACGCAATGCGCCAAAGCCTCTTCCATGGGAACCCAGCCGTTGCCGTAACGCACGACGCCGGTCATGTCGCCGAGCGCGTTGCGAATCGCCTGGCCGATGCAGATGCCCAAATCCTCGACCGTGTGATGAGCGTCAACCGACAGGTCGCCTTTGCCTTCGATGGCAAGGTCAATGAGAGCATGGCGCGCCAGCAGCTCGAGCATGTGCTCGAAAAAGCCGATTCCAATCTGACCCGAAAACGTTCCGCTGCCGTCGAGTTTCACCGTCACGTGCAACTCGGTCTCGCGGGTCTTGCGCTCCACCGTCGCTTGTCGCTTGGCCATGGTCCTTCCCCTCAAATCGAGGTCCGCTATTTCCTATTCAGCATTTCTTCGCTCATCCGTCATCATTCATCGTTCAGGCTGCGGCGATTGTCGCGATGGGAAGGCAGAAGTGTCAATTTGGAAATGAGAAACAACTCCAGCTTGAACCGATTTCGCAGATGGCGCCTACCCTCTGCGATTTGCGCTTGTCCCATCGCGCCGTTCTTTCCCACTTGACTTTCCGACGAATGGTCATGGTCATAGCGAGTCTTTCGCGGTAGCCGAGGAAAAGAACGGCATCCATCGCACAGTCGCCGGCGAACCAACGGGAGATCACAGATTGGCCACATCGCCTAAATCGCTTTCGTCGGAACGACCGCGGCGCGCCGTTATCTTGATCGCGGGGGGTGGCGGGCGGCTTCGTCCCCTAACGGACGATTGTCCCAAGGGACTGCTCGCAGTTGGCGGCCGCTCGATTGTCGAGCATCAGATCGCTTGTCTTCGCGCTTCGGGCATCAGCGAGATTGCACTGGTCACCGGTCACGGCAGCGACAAGGTCCGCGAGCGATTGGGCAAGGCGTTTGTCTATTTCCACAACGAACGCTATCGCGAAACCAACAGCCTCTATTCGGCCTGGCTGGCGCGCCAATTCGGTCGCCCAGGCTGCCTGATTCTTAATTCCGACGTTTTGTTTCACCCTGCCCTTCTTGAGCGGCTTCTCGCGGCGCCCCATCCCGATTGTATCCTCGCCGATCGGCGTTCGAAGCTCGGCGAGGAAGAGATGAAAGTTGTCCTGACCAAAGACGGTCGCGTCGTGAGCCTGAGCAAGAATCTCGACCCCGCAACGGCCCACGGCGAGAATGTCGGCGTGGTCCGCCTGGGCCGCGAGGGAGCCAAACGGTTCTTCGCTGTCGCCGATCGAGAAATTCGTCGCCATGAATGGAACCACTGGGTGCCGTATGCTGTTGACCAACTCTGCTCCACGCATCCGTTTTTCGCCATTCCAACCGAGGGGTTGCCATGGATCGAGATTGACTATGTGCACGATCTGAAAACGGCTCGCGATAGGGTTTTTCCAAAGATTCGTAAAGCATTGGAATCGCTTAAGATAGGCGACCATGGGCAGAAATGACACATCGGCCTTACGAATGTGCAGCCACCGTGTCGGAATGATCCACAGGTCTTATGTAACCCCTTAATATGGGACCACCATTCTCCTTTTGCGTGCTCTTAGGCTATTGAATAAAGGCAACTTAGACAAAATCCGCTTTGGCCGACCTTGTTGGCCCCCTACTTGCTGCAAAAGGTGAGGAATGCTAGACTGCGTCTTATGAACGCTATGATTCCATTCTTGCCACTTGGCAAATGGGACGCGGTCCAAAATCTTGAAAGGAGGGAGATGAAGTATGCCAGTTAAACCCCTCGGTGATCGGGTCCTCGTTCAGCGTCTGGAGTCGTCGGAGGAAGAGAAGACGAGCGGCGGTATCTATATTCCCGACACCGCAAAGGAGAAGCCCCAGCGGGGCAAGGTGATCGCCGTCGGTCCGGGACGCCTGACTGAGGAGGGCAAACGCCTGCCGATGGACGTCAAAGCGGGCGACGAGGTCCTGTTCGGCAAGTATTCGGGAAGCGACGTTCCAAAATCAATCGACGGCGTGGAGTATTTAATCATCAAGGAGGACGAGATCTACGGGATCATCACGAAGAAGTGACCGCCGGTGGCGGTCTGAGAGCGCCCGGGCTCGCGCTGATCGCATCGGGTCCGTTGGCGGCGAGACGTTTTGCTGCGGCAAACGTCATCTTATGGAAGGAGGTTCGAAGCAGTCATGGCAAAGCAATTGCTGTTCGGCGAAGAAGCGAGAACGGCCATTCTGCGCGGCGTGGACAAGCTCGCTGAAGCTGTGCGCGTGACATTGGGTCCCAAGGGCCGCAATGTCGTTTTGGATAAAAAATTCGGGGCGCCGACGATCACCAAAGACGGGGTGACCGTGGCCAAAGAGATCGAACTCGAAGATCCGTATGAGAATATGGGTGCGCAGATGGTGCGCGAAGTGGCCAGCAAAACGAGCGATATCGCGGGCGATGGAACGACCACCGCGACCGTCCTCGCCCAGTCCATCTATCGCGAGGGAATGCGCAACGTCGCCGCGGGTTCCAACCCGATGGCCCTCAAGCGCGGCATTGACAAAGCCGTCGAGGCCACCGTCAAGGCGATTCAGGAGCAAAGCAGGGAAACACGCGACCACAAGAAGATCGCCCAGGTGGCCGCCATTTCGGCCAACAACGACATGACGATCGGCGAGCTGATTGCCGACGCCATGGACAAAGTGGGCAAGGACGGCGTCATCACCGTCGAAGAGGCCAAGAGCATTGATACCACACTCGAAATCGTCGAGGGCATGCAATTCGACAAGGGCTATCTTTCACCCTACTTCGTGACCGACCCCGAGAAGATGATCTGCCAGTTGGAGGATGCTTACATTCTGATCCATGACAAGAAAATCTCTTCGATGAAAGATTTGCTGCCGTTGCTCGAGCGCGTGGTCCAGCACGGCAAGCCGCTGGTCATCATCGCCGAGGAAGTCGAGGGCGAGGCGCTGGCGACTCTGGTCGTCAACCACTTGCGCCGCACGTTGACCTGCGTGGCCGTCAAGGCTCCGGGTTTTGGCGACCGGCGCAAAGCCATGCTCGAGGACATCGCCATTCTGACGGGCGGCAAGGTGATCAGTGAAGAGGCCGGCTTTAAGCTCGAGAACACGCGGATCGAGGATCTCGGCCGCGCCAAGACCATCAGTGTCGAGAAGGAAGATACGACGATCATCGAAGGCGCCGGCGCGAAGCAGGCCATCAAGGGCCGCTGCGAGCAGTTGCGCCTGCAGATCGAGGAAACCACGTCGGACTACGACCGCGAGAAGCTCCAGGAGCGGCTGGCCAAGTTGTCGGGCGGCGTCGCGGTGATCAAAGTCGGCGCGGCCACCGAGGTCGCGATGAAAGAGAAAAAGGCGCGGGTCGAGGACGCGCTCCATGCCACGCGTGCAGCGGTCGAGGAAGGTATCGTGGCGGGCGGCGGTGTGGCTCTGATTCGTGCCGCCAAATTGCTGGTCGAGATGAAGCTCGCGGGCGACGAGGCGGTCGGCGCGGAGATCGTGCGGAAAGCGCTCGAGACTCCGGCTCGTTGGATCGCCCAAAACGCAGGCGCGGAAGGCTCCATCGTGGTCGAGAAAATCAAAGAGCAGAAAAAGGCCACGGTCGGCTTCAATGCCGAAACGTGCGAGTACGAGGACATGATCGAGGCGGGCATCATTGACCCGACCAAGGTGGCGAGAACCGCGCTTCAGAATGCCGCCAGCGTCGCAGGGCTTCTGATCACGACCGAGTGCCTGGTGACCGAGATTAAAGAGAAAGAACCAAGAGGTGGTCCCGGTGGCCACATGCCGCCGGAATACTAAGTAGGACAGGTGGGGCTACACTGTCCCACTTCAGTGGGGACCGGTGAGGAACGGTGGACGATGTCGTTAGCGGGGGCAAAATGCCTCTGTTGCCGTCGCCGGTTTTGAATTGGCAGCAACAGGGAATGAGGCTGGGGAAGTCCGAGGATTGCCCCGGCCCTTTCCCTTTGACAAACGCCACCCGAAATGGCGCATACCAGATGCCGAGCGCTGAGGTCGGAGTTCGCGAGCGACGCGTTTTCATTCATCCTTCAGCGTTCATCGGTCTGCGTTACGTTCTTTCGGTCCCCGACAGACAGGGAGGATATCCATGGGACGGTTAATAGGGATTGACTTGGGGACAACCAACTCGTGTGTGGCCGTCATGGACGGCGGAGAGCCCAAGGTGTTGACGAACTCCGAGGGTTCGCGCACAACCCCATCCGTCGTCGCGTTCACGGACAAAGAGGAACGGTTGGTTGGGATGGTGGCCAAACGGCAGGCCATCACCAATCCCGAGAATACGGTCTTTTCGATCAAACGATTCATGGGCCGCAAGTATGATGAGGTGACCGAAGAGATCAAAAAGGTTCCCTACAGGGTGATCCGCGACAGCCACGCCAATGCGGTCGTTCAGATTCGTGAAAAGCACTATGCCCCACCTGAGATTTCAGCGCGCATTCTCCAGAAAATGCGCCAAACCGCCGAAGACTGTCTCGGCGAGAAAGTGACCGACGCGGTCATCACCGTGCCGGCCTATTTCAATGACGCGCAGCGTCAGGCCACCAAAGACGCCGGACGGATTGCGGGCCTGGAGGTCCGGCGAATCATCAACGAACCCACGGCCGCCGCGTTGGCCTATGGCTTGGACCGAAAGAAAGACGAGATGATCGCGGTCTATGACCTCGGCGGTGGAACGTTCGACATCTCGATTCTCGAACTCGGCGAGGGCGTCTTCGAGGTCAAGAGCACCAACGGCGACACGCACTTGGGCGGCGACGACTTCGATCAATTGATTATTGATTGGCTGGCCGAGGAATTCCTACGCGACTACGGCATTGACCTTCGCAAGGATCGAATGGCCCTGCAACGGCTGAAAGAGGCGGCCGAAAAGGCCAAATGCGAACTTTCGACGACCTTGGAAACGAACATCAACCTGCCCTTCATCACGGCGGATCAAGCAGGACCCAAACATCTGAACTACACGCTGACACGCGCCAAACTGGAGCAACTCATCCGTCCGCTCATTGAGCGCACGATCGGGCCTTGCCGCAACGCCCTAACCGATGCCGGTTTGAAACCGGAGGACATTGACGAAGTCATCCTGGTGGGCGGCTCGACTCGCATTCCGCTGGTCCAGGACACCGTGCGCAAGGTTTTCGACAAGGAGCCGAACCGCAGTGTCAATCCCGACGAAGTGGTGGCGGTCGGCGCCGCGATCCAGGGCGGCGTGCTCGGCGGCGAAGTCACCGACGTTCTGTTGCTCGACGTTACGCCCCTCTCGTTGGGCATTGAGACGCTGGGGGGCATCTTTACGCGCCTGATCGAGCGCAACACAACGATCCCGACCAAGAAGAGCGAAATATTCTCCACGGCCACGGACAACCAATCGGCCGTGAGTATCCACGTGCTTCAGGGCGAGCGCGAAATGGCCTCCGACAACCGCTCGCTGGGCCGGTTTGACCTGGTGGGCATTCCGCCGGCGCCTCGCGGCGTTCCCCAGATCGAGGTCACGTTCGACATTGACGCCAACGGCATTGTTCATGTGTGGGCGCGCGATTTGGGAACCGGCAAGGAACAGAGCATCCGGATCGAATCGTCGAGCGGTCTGGCCGAAGACCAAATCCAGCGAATGGTCAAGGATGCAGGCCTCCATGCCGAGGAGGACCGTCGCCGGCGCGAGGAGGCCCAGACCCGCAATGAGGCGGATGCGTTGATCTATTCCGTCGAGCGAAGTCTCCGCGAACTGGGTGACAAAGTCTCGGCCAGCGATCGGGAAACCATCGAGAAGGAAACCGCAGAGCTTCGAAAGACCCTGCGCACGGGACCGACGGAGGAAATCCGCAGCGGAATCGAACGCTTGACAAAAGCGCAGCATCGTCTATCTGCTTCCCTCTACCAACGAACGACGGGAGGACCGACCGCCTCGTCGGACGAAAAGAGAGAAACCCGTGCGTCAGCCACAGCGCCGGAGGGCGAGGTGGTGGATGCCGAATTTGAAGTGGAGGAGAAAAAAGATTAGCACTTTGATGATTCTCGATGAGAATCTGGCCGCACTGGCTAAGTCGCGCAAGGGGCGCTATTTATTGGTCAACGTGATCATGCGGCGGACGCGCGATCTGTATGAAGGCGCCAAACCGCTGGTCAAAACACCCGAAACCAAGGACGCGGGAACGATCGCACACAGCGAAATCGTCAACGATCGCCTCAAAGTCACGCCCCGGAAAGTACCTCTCAAGCTCGTGGACTTGGCCAAACAAAATGTGTAGGAGACCGTCGCGGGCATCTTGCCCGTGAGGTGGCTGCATTCGCGCCCCGACATCCTAAAACCGGTCAGCCTGGCTGAGTATTTGTTTAGCGCTTGTGTGGACTGCGGCACGCTCTGCTGCCGCTTTCCGCGAGGCAAACTCCCTTGCATCCTTGCCGAAACCCACCTGCAAGCGCGCGGGCCGGAAAAACAAAGCGGCAGCAGAGCGTGCCGCAGTCCACAGGAAAAACAGACATCCTCTCCCATTTTGAAAACGCGCTAAACACATACGCGGCTGGCCACTGGCGGCTGAAATCCGACAACTGACAACCAGCAACCGACAACTGCCGATTGCCATCACCGCTCTTCTTCGATCCGGTACTGGATTTTTCGCGAGCGAATCCAGCGCACTGCCATCAAATCGTCGAAGGTGCGAATGATCCGATTGCGCAGGTTGTATTTGCCGCGACCGTGCAGGCGCGGGCGATGGCCGACCGGAATCTGACCGACCTCGTAACCCTCGAGCTGAAACAGCGCGGGCAGAAACCGATGCATTCCGCCGTAGAATTTCTGGCCGCTCAGGGCCGACTGGCGCAACGCCTGAAAGGCACAGGCGCTGTCGCGAATGCCGTCCTGAATGACACAATTGCGAACCCGGTTGGCGATGGAGGACTGAAGCCGGCGGAACCACGAGTCCCGGCGGTTAATCCGGTAGCCGCAAACGAGGTCATACGGCCCGATCTGCTCCAGCAACTTCGGAATATCGCGCGGATCGTTTTGCAGATCGCCGTCCATGATGACGATGACGTCGCCCCGCGCCTTGTTCCAGCCGGCGACCAGCGCGGCCGTTTTGCCGTAGTTGGTTGCGAATTTGATCAAACGCACCTGGGGCCAACGCGACTGGAGCTCGCAAAGACGCGGATAGGTCCCGTCGGTCGAGCCGTCATCCACAAACAAGACTTCGTAGCTCTTGCTCAGCCCGTCGAGAACCGGAACCAACTCTTCGAGCAACGGCTCCACATTCCCGACTTCGTCGCAAACAGGAATGAGAACCGTCAGATCGAGTCTTTCGCCCTCTGCTCCCACCGCGCGATTGCTCCGCTGTCCGTCTGAGAGATGGTCGTTGTTCACTGCCGCCTGTTTTTCACGCCAACCACTCCGGCGCAAGCAACAAACGGCAAAATAGAATGTTTGGGTCGAAAGACGCTGCGGTCAAGTCAAAACCCGTTGTCGGGTCGTACCGCGGGCGGAGAAGTAGTAGAGGCCGGAGTCGGGGTCGAATTCTTTGGTCGTCAGGTGATAGGGCTGGTAGTCCGACGAGGTGGTGTTGCTGAAGTCGCCGCCGTTGCCCACGTGCAGGACGTTGCCGAACGCCTCCATCGAATAGACCGCACGAACCCATCCCGTCTCGTCGCTCACGCCCATTACCTTGCCCAGCCGCTCAAAGTGATACCATTACTTCGTGCCGTTGCTATCATGGCAGATGAAATGAGGTTGCTGTCCCCTCATTCATTCGTAATCGGCAGCATTCAGCGATCTTCTTTGTTGTTCTTCCGAAAGAATCTGTAGCATAAGCCACCCGTTGCCACGGATAGGCCTAGAAGGGGAACGATCATGTATTGAGTGCAAATGCGCTCGATCCTCCTAGTTCTTTGTGCATCGAGGTCAAGAGTAAACGCGACATCTTTCATGTAGCCAAGAAGAAGAAGAAGAAGCCCCCAGCAAAAAACCACTACTAGCCGCAGAATCCGGGCATATCCGCGTTTGAACATGCTCTCACGGCCGAGGAGAATCACCAGCACAGCGAAGCCAACAAAGCTTGATATTCGACCCACGAGGGTTAACACTATCCAGCTTTTCGGGTGCGTGCTTGGCGAGAAGAATAGAAAAGGTGCCGCGAAGACTAATCCACCGGCGAACAGGACGCAGCCGGCGAATATCACACGAGACTCTCTAAATGTTGTTCGGAACCCTTTGTCGCCTTGCATTCGGGGTTCTCCAAGGCCGACGTCGTATTTCGGGGACATTCACCCTTTTCTTCTTTTTTGAGCAACCTTTGCAGGCATCTGCCGGCGAAGAGTGAAGAAGCGCCCAACCACTGAATGGAGCGCAACTTCGAGCACGTCCGGTACCGCCGCAAACCGGAATTCAAGGGAGAAATAAGCTGATCGTCCCCGAATTGCCGTATTTCGTCCCGTTGTTGTCGCGGTGGATGAAATAGGGTCACTCTCCCCTCATTCAAGTGTTTAGATGAATGATAGGAATACGAGGTCGCTGTGTCAAGGTTCAAATAGCCCGACCGGTTCTCGCTCTTGAACGCCTGCCTGGTGCATTTGTTAGCAAAAACGCTGATGTATGGAGCGGAGAAAAGCGCTTTGACAAGATAACAAGTCTCACGCGACTCGCAGGCGGGCGAATGAGGCTCGGGCGTGAGGATCAACGATAAAGGATCGAGGTATCAGGCGGTGCGGCCATACTTGCGGGT
>Ga0315277_10010952_pt1 | contig 11447 bp, 6 predicted proteins | sample YL17G05_15_MG_FD_203695 | JGI IMG/M metagenome (GOLD analysis project Ga0315277, IMG submission 203695) | Sediment microbial communities from Yellowstone Lake, YNP, Wyoming, USA - YL17G05_15 | ecosystem: Environmental > Aquatic > Freshwater > Lake > Sediment | place: USA: Wyoming | collected...
TGGTGAACAACGGTGGCTACGTGACGGCGATCAAGGCGGGCGCGATGCAGCACTGGGCGGTCGAGGCGGAACCGGTGAAGTTTCCCGGAGTGCCGGCGGCGGTGGTGGTTCCGGCCGTCGGGCGCACGGTGAAGTTCGAGAAGACGTTGCTGGAACCGGAAGATGTGGTGGAACTGGTCACGGAGTACACTTGGGAAGGAGAAGCGAGATGAGGACGCGAACGTGGGTGCTGTGGTTGGGTGTGGCGATGTTCCTGGCGGCGTGCCCGGTAGCACGGGCGCAGAACGAGCCGCCCGAAGAGGTCTTGCCCCTGGATGAGGAAGGGCGGGTGATCCTCTCGTGGGAGACGTTCAAGGCGGTGACGAAGTGGGAGGATGGCCGTCCGGCCGAGGAGTTGGGCGTCTTCACCCTCTCCTGGGAGGAAGTGCGGGACCTCCTGGGGATCGAGATGAAGGACGTTCAGATGGACAAGACGAAACTGCGGATCCCGTGGCAGGAGTTCAAGGCCCTTCTGGAGTGGAGCATCACGAAGAAGAAGGAGCCGGCGGCGGCGCCGCCGACGGACTGGACGATCACGGCGGCGGTGTACGAGGGCCAACTGACGAAGGACGGGGCGATTTTCGACGCGACGTTCCACGTCCGGATCCTGAAGGAAAAGGAGTGGAAGACGGTGCCGCTGTTGCCCGCGTCGGTGGCGGTCGAGGAAGCGACGCTTCCGGAGGGGGCGTACCTGAGGCTTTCGGGCGGGTTCTATGAGTTGATCACGGCCGGAACGGGAGCCCTGGAGGTCAAGGTGAAGTTCTCGACGGCGGTGACGGAATCGGCCGGGTCTAACACGGCGGGGTTCGCGCGCGTGCCTTCCGGCACCTCGATCGTCAACCTCGTGGTGCCGCAGGCGGCCGTGACCGTGACGGTGGCGAACGCGCAATCGCTCGTGAAGACGGAGGGCGAGAAGGAAACCCGCGTGACGGCCGCGCTGCCGTCCGGCGCGCCCTTGCAGATCGCGTGGGAGCGGGCGATCCCCGAGGCGGAAAAGGTGCCGCCGAAACTCTATGCCGAGACGAAAACCCTCGTGGCGGTGGGCGACGGCATCCTCCTTTGCCGCCAGCGCGTGGACTACAACATCCTCCACACGGGCGTGCGGATGTTGAAACTGAAGGTGCCGGCCGGCGCGAGCATCCTGGAGGTGACGGGCAACCGCGTCCGCGACTGGCGTGTGGCGGACGGGGAGTTGTCGGTGGCGCTGAGTTACGAGGCGCTGGGGGCGTACATGCTCCAGGTGGTGTATGAGAAGGCGACGGGCGAGGTGCAGGCGGGCGGGGTTTCGCTGCCGGTGCTTCACGCCTCCGACGTCGAACGCGAGAAGGGCAACATCGGCGTGGTGGCGCTGGCGAACGTGGAACTGTCGAGCCCGGCGCTGAAGGGTGCGACGGCGATTGACGTCCGCGAGTTGCCGCCCGAACTCCTCGGCATGACCGGCCAGCCGGTCCTCCTCGCCTACCGCTACGTGGCGGAGGACTTCGACATCCCGCTGGCGATCAAGAAGCACGAGGACGTGACGGTGCTGGTGACGATCGTGGACTCCGGCGTCATCACGACGATGCAGACGCTGGACGGCCGGCGGCTCACCAAGGCGATCTACAACGTGCGGAACAACCGGAACCAGTTCCTGCGTCTGACGCTGCCGGCCGGCGCGGAGATGTGGTCGGCGAGCGTGAGCGGCCGGTCGGTCCGCCCGGCGAAGGACGAGCAGAACCGGATCCTCCTGCCGCTCGTGCGGTCGGAGGGGGCATCCAGCGGTCTGGCGGCGTTCCCGGTGGAGGTGGTGTACGTGGAGAAGGGCGAGGCGCCGCCGGCCTCCGGAACGCTCGATATCAAGTTGCCTCGCGCGAGCGAACCCATCACGCAACTGATGGTCAACCTGTACCTGCCGAAGGAAGCCAAGTACACGAAGGGGTGGTCGAACGAGCCGGCCATCGAGAGCCCGCTGACGGTCGTCAAGGCGTTCCGGCAGTTGGTGGGCGTGGTCGGCGCGCCGGGGATTGAGGCGGAGCAGGCGGCGATGGCGATTCAGCAGGCGGCCCAGGCAAGGGCGGATGCGGAGACGGCCGGGGCCGGCGCGACGCCCATCCGCGTGAATCTGCCGATCGACGGGGAATTGTTCCGACTCGAGAAAATCCTCGTCCTGGACGAGGACCTGTTCATCCGGGTCAACTACAGCGGGTGGAAGAGGTAGGCCGGCGACGGAGGAAGGCGGGGCGGGGGTTCGACGCGGGAAGCGCCGAACCCTCCCTCTTTTTCGAGGCGCGTTGCGCGCGGGGGCGCCTGGCGGAGGCAGAGCGGCTGATGGCGAACCTCCAGCCCCAACGTGCCGAACCCCGCGGCGGTGCGCCAGGTTTTTTCCGGCACCCCGGAAGGCCGCAACCGTTACAATGAGGAAGAGTTGCCCGCCTCGCCCTTCAGGACGGATGACTGGGAATGAGGCGAACGCGGAGGAGAACCGTGAGCGACCTTCGAAGGGTGACGCGGCGATCGTTCATCAAGTGCGTGGGCGCGGGGTCGGCGGCGCTCGTGGCGCCGGCCGTCGCTCTGCGTGCGGCCGGGGGCGGCCCGCGACCGAATATCCTCTGGATCACCAGCGAGGACAATGGCCCCTTCTTCGGCTGCTACGGGGACGCCTACGCGACGACGCCGCACTTTGACAAACTCGCGTCCGAAGGGGTGCTCTACCTGAATGCGTTCGCCAACGCCCCGGTCTGCGCGCCCGCGCGGTCAACGATCATCTCCGGCATGTACGCGTGCAGCCTGGGCACGCATCCCATGCGGAGCACCTACGCCATCCCTTCGGCGATCCGGTTCTTTCCCCAGTACCTCCGCGAGGCTGGATACTACTGCACCAACTGCAGCAAGGAAGACTACAACATGCGGAAGCCGCCCGGAACCTGGGACGACTCCAGCGCCAAGGCCCACTACCGGAACCGCAAGCCCGGCCAGCCTTTCTTCGCGGTGTTCAACCTTACGGTGAGCCACGAAAGTTCCGTTCACAAGAGCGCGCCGAAAACGTCGCACGATCCGGCGAAGGCGCCGCTGCCGCCGTACCATCCCGACACGCCGACGATCCGCCACGACTGGGCGCAGTACTACGATAAGGTCCAGGCGCTGGATGCGCAGGTGGGCGGGATCCTGGCGAACATCGAGAAGGACGGCCTCGCGGAGGACACGATCGTCTTTTACTACTCGGACCACGGCGGCGTGCTGCCGCGGAGCAAGCGGTTTCTGTACGACACCGGCACCCACGTGCCGATGATCGTCCGCTTTCCGAAGAAGTACCAGCACCTCGCACCCGGGAAGCCGGGGACGCGGACGGACCGGCTCGCGAGTTTCGTGGACCTGGCGCCGACGGTGCTCGGCCTGGCGGGGATTCCGGTGCCGGAGAACATGCAGGGCGAGGCCTTCCTCGGCCCCGCGGCGCGCGAGCCGCGAGAGTACGTGTACCTTTTCCGCGCGCGCATGGACGAGCGCTACGACATGATGCGCGCCGTGCGTGACAAGCAGTTCAAGTACATCCGCAACTCCATGCCCCACCGGATCTACGGCCAGTATCTGGATTACCTCTGGAAGATGCCGGCGACGCGGTCCTGGGAAGAGGAGTCCAAGGCAGGCCGGTGCAATCCGACCCAGAGCATCTTCTGGGGACCGAAACCCGCGGAAGAACTGTACGACGTCGCAAAGGACCCATACGAGGTGAACAACCTCGCGGCGGACCCGGCGTGCGCCGACGTCCTCGAGCGGATGCGCCGGGCCTTGAGGGACTGGATCCTCGAAATCCGGGACACGGGTTTCCTGCCGGAGGGCGACATGGTCGAACGGACCGCCGGGACGACGGCCTACGAATTGGTCCGCAAGCCCGGTTTCCCGCTGGAGCGCATCGTTGAGACGGCCGAGATGGCGACGGACCGCGACGCCCGCCGTTTGCCGGAACTTGTCGAGCGCCTGACAGACCCCGACAGCGCGGTGCGGTACTGGGCCGCCACCGGGTGCGTCGTTTTGGGCGAGCCGGCGCGTTCGGCAGCGGGCGCCCTCGCCGGCGCGCTCGCGGACGGTTCGGGGGACGTCCGCATCGCCGCCGCCGAGGCTCTGTTCGGTCTCGGCATGAACGAGAAGGCGCTTCCCGTGCTGCGAGAGGCGCTGGCCGACAAGAATCCGCGCGTGGCGCTCCATGCGGTCAATGTGGTTCAGTGCTTGGGCGAGAAGGCGGTCTCGCTCGTGCCGGCCGTGGAGCGGGCGATGAAGGATTCCGGCGACAATTACGTGAACCGCGCGGGGGCGCACGTGTTGGAAACGCTGGGGAACAGCAACTCCGCATCCAGCCGAGGCCAAGGGTAAAGCACGAAATACACCCGAGGCACAGGAGAAAGCCATGAGGCGAACGACCGGGCGTCGTCGCATTTAGCCGCCCGATCGCGCCGCCTCATTCTGTCGCCAGCATCCGATACTCTCGCCCCTTCCGGGTTTCGAAAACGACCACGCCCTTTTCCGGGCTGGTCGCAGGCACGGTTTGACCCTGGCAGGTCAGCGTCCCAGGCGTCGCCAACCGAACTTTACAGGCGCCGCCGTTGTTGGAGCGCAAGCGTGTCTCGGTCATTTTTCCGTTTTTCCAATAGATGTCCAGTTCGAATCCGCCGCGCGCCTTGATGCCCTGGACAGAACCCTCCGGCCAGGCGTCGGGGAGTGCCGGGAGCAGATGAATCTCGCCCAGGTGCGACTGGACGAGCATCTCGCACACGCCGGAAGCATAACCGAAGTTGCCGTCGATCTGAAACGGCGGGTGGAAATCAAAAAGATTCGTGTAGAAATTGTTCTGCAACATCTCCGAGAGCAGTTTGTACGCGCGGTTGCCGTCGTGCAGCCGCGCCCAGATATTGATCTTCCACGCTTTGCTCCATCCGGTGGCGCCGTCGCCGCGGGCATTCATCGAGACCCTGGCCGCCTCGGCGAGTTTAGGCGTCGTTAGAGGAGAGATCTGGCGCCCCGGATGCAGCGCGATCATGTGCGAGAGGTGGCGGTGCGTGTCCTTGGGTTCATCGCGATCCACCATCCATTCCTGCAACTGCCCCCACTTTCCGACTTGTGGGCCGAGCAGGCGCTCCCGCAGGGAGGCCGCCCTCTTGCGGAAATCCGCGTCGACGCCGAGCCGTTCCGAGGCCTCGATGGTGCTGGTAAACAGGTCCCAGATCAACTGCTGGTCGAAGGAGACGCCGTCTTCGGTCGGCCCGTGCTCCGGCGAGAAACCGTTGGGCGAAACCAGTTTGCCGTCCGGCAGTTCCTTCAGGTCGTCTATCCAGAACTCGCAGAGTTCTTTCAGCAGGGGATAGGCCCGTTTCTCGGCGAAATCGCGGTCCAGCGTGAAGCGGTAATGGTCCCAAATGTTCTGGGCCATCCACGCCGCATCCCCTTTCGACCACTTCCAGGTCGAGCCGCCGAAGATGCCGTTCTCGGCATGATTGATCCAGCCGCGCTTGTTGAACTGCTTCTGGGTCTCCTCCCGTCGGACTTTGCGAATCGAGTTCAGCCATTCCGCGAAAGGCTCAAAACATTCCGAGAGGTTCGCCGAATCTACGAACCAGTAGTTCATCTGCACATTGACGTCGCTGTGATAATCGCTCCTCCAGGGGGGGCTGTTGCTGTTGTTCCAGAGCCCCTGGAGATTGGCCGGAAGCGACCCGGGCCGCGAGCAACTGATCATCAAATAGCGTGCGTATTGGAACGCAAGCAATTCCATCCCGGGGTCGGACTTGTTCCCTTTATAGGCCGCCAAGCGGACATCGGTGGGCATCTCTAACCGTTCTGCGGGACCTTTCCCGACGTCCAACTTCAAGCGGTTGAACAGGGCCTGGTAATCCGCGACGTGTTCGGCAAGCAGGTCGTCGAACTTCCTTTTCGCCGCCGCGTCGAGTTTCGCGGTGATGCGGTTGTGCGGGTGTTCCCCTTTCCACCCCTTGTCGCGCTGGTTGAGGTAGTTGGTGTCGGCGCAGACGAGGAGCGTGAAGGCGTCCGCGCCGTCCAGTTTGATTTTATCTCCCTCGGCGCTGAGACGCCCGCCCTCATGCAGCACCAGCACCTGGGACTCAAAATCCAGAAGGATCTTATAGCCTGGGGAGCCCTTCTTTTTGTACGCGTCGCCGGCCAGCGACCCTTTTGCGGCCGTGAGGCGGTTGCCCTGTGCGGTGATGGCGGCCTTGTGCATGTCGGTCAGCGAGACCGTGGCGGTGCAGGCCCCTTTCTTGTTTGCCGTGAACCGGAAGACCATCACGCCGGCGGGATAACTGGAAAAGTATTCGCGTTTGTACGCCACGCCGCCCGCCTCGTAGGTGATCGTGTGAACCGCCCGGCGGATGTCGAGTTCCCGCCGGTATTGTTGCGGATTCGGATGATTCATCTCGACATACACGTCGCCGAACGCCTGATAGGCTCCGGTATCGGTTTCGTCGCCGATCCACAGGCTGTCTTCATTGAATTGGATGTGTTCTTTGGAAACATCGCCGAAGATCATGGCCCCCAGGTTGCCGTTGCCGATCGGCAAGGCCTCCGCCGACCATTTTTTCTCGTTGGCCGGCTGCGCATACCACAGCGTCAGGTCGCCTTCCGGGCCGGCGGCATAACCCGGCATGATGAACAGCAGAACCGCCGCCAGGCCGATGACGCCACTTCGTGCAACTAACGGTAGCCGGTAATTCATTTTGATGCCCTTTCATAACCGTTCAGGCCCTCTTGGGGGCCTCGGATGCTCGCTGACCGGGCAACGCCTTCCATTCCGGCCACCCGCCACCTTCCGCGGCCATTGTGCTTGGTGGCGGCATCGCAGTCAACGAAGAAAGAGGCGCGCCGGTAATACCTCAGTTACGGGTGCTCGGGGCGGACGGACTGCCAGCCGCCGTGCAACAAGGCTTTCATCTCCTCGAGGACGCCGGCGGATTTGGGATCGTCGGCTAAGTTGTTCCACTCGTGCGGGTCGGCCTGGTGATCATACAATTCCACGCCGTCCTTGCCTTCATTCCATTCGGTGTAGCGATACCGCTCGCTGCGGGCGCTTCGGCCCATGGCGCTCTTGCTGCTGAGCCTGGCCGCCCGGCCGCCCCCGGGCCCAGTGCACCAGGCCCGCGTCCCCCTCGGCCTCGTACCGCCGAAGGATCCGCCTAACCTGACGGACGCTCAGCCGAACCCGTGCCGCCGCCTCCGCCTGCTTCAGCCGCCCCTCGCCGAGCGCTTCCACCACCTTCATCCGATCCCGTTCCTTCCGGCTCATCCGCAGTTCCATCCTCGTCCTCCTCCCGGCCACCCGGCCGGAAAGAGGACAATTCTACTTTGCGGAAACCGGACATTATCACTTTGCGGCGACAGGGTACCACGAGGCCCTTGACAACGTCACGCCGGATGATGTATGCCACGGCCGACGGAAACGCATCTTGAATCGGCGGCGGAAACTCAAGACCAGGACGCTGGCGCGTCGCCGGCGTCGGAACCACGGAATGCCCGGACTGAAGGAGCCCGGCCAGACCGAAAAACCCTCCCTTGCGCCGAGGGCTTAATTGTGCCACTCTCGCTGACGACCTACATCGAAGCCAACCTTCCCAAGCAGAGGGCGGTGCACGATTTTGTGGTTTCCAAGCAGTAACGCGGCGCTCGAACGGGAGACGCAACGATGAGCAGACGATGGCTGGGGGCATGGGTGGTTGTTTCGCTGGCCCTTACGGCCCGCGCGGACGCGGAACAGCGCATCGAGACGAATCGCGTTGCCGAAATCGCCCTGGTCTCCGAGAAAACATATGCAAACCCGTTCGCGGAGATCCGACTCGACGCTATCGTTACTCAGCCGGATGGCAACCCATTGCGGGTGCCGGCGTTCTGGGCCGGCGGCAATCGGTGGTGTTTCCGTTACGCATCGAGCCAGCCGGGCCAGGTCGTGTGGCGGACCGAATGCTCTGATGCGGCGAACCCGAAACTCCATGGCGTCGAAGGGAAACTCGACGTGGTCGCCTACGCAGGCGACAATCCCTTGTACCGCCACGGTCCGATTCGAGTCGCCAAGGACCGGCGGCACTTTGAACATGCCGACGGCACGCCGTTCTTCTGGCTGGGCGATACGTGGTGGAAGGGGCTGTGCAAACGGCTCACGTGGGAAGGGTTCCAGGAACTCGCGGCCGACCGCAAGGCCAAGGGATTCAGTGTCGTGCAGATCGTCTGCGGACCCTATCCCGATGAAGGGATGTTTGAGCCGCGATGGGAAAACGAAGGCGGAAAGCCGTACGAGACCAGGGATTTCACGGTGGTCAATCCCGCGTATTTCGAGTATGCGGACCGCCGCATCGAGCACCTGGTGGAGGCAGGCATCGTCCCGGCAATCGTCGGCGGCTGGGGGCGAGGCGACTGTGACGGCATGAGAATGGCAGGCGTGGACGGCATCAAGCGGCACTGGCGGAATCTGATTGCGCGTTATGGCGCCTATCCGACGGTATGGATCATTGGCGGCGAATCGGGCGGGCCGCCGTGGACCGAGGTGGCACGGTACGTTCAGAAAATCGACCCCTATCGTCATCCGGCGACGGTCCATCCGTTCCATTCGGCCCGGCTGTCCGTGACCGACGAAACGGTCATCGATTTCGACATGCTCCAGACGGGGCACGGCGATTGGGACGCGGCGCGCGGCGCGATACCGAAACTCCAGGCCGCCTACGCCCGCGAACCGGTCATGCCCGTCATGATCGGCGAGTACTGCTACGAAGGCCACATGCAGACGGCATTCCAGGACGTTCAGCGTTACGTGTTCTGGGGGACCATGCTCAGCGGTTCGGCCGGCCACACCTACGGCGCGGCGGGCGTCTGGCACGCCAGCGTCGAAGGCGATCCGGGCATCGCGAGGGTCTATGACTTCACGACCTGGAAAGAAGGCATGAACTTTCCCGGCTCCACGCAACTCGGGCTGGGCAAGAGACTGCTCGAACAATATCCGTGGGCGCGCTTCGAGCCGCACCCCGAGTGGGTGGAAGCGGGCTGTTTTGCCGCCGGCATTCCGGGCGAAGTGCGCTTCATCTACCTGCCGCGACGCAACGTGTACAACTGGACCGGCCCGCTGGTTAAGAACCTGGAACCGGATGTCGATTGGCATGCGTATTATTTTGATCCCGCCACGGGTCGTCAATATGATCTTGGCACGATGAAGGCGAAAGCGAAAGCCGGTGATCAGGTTGGTTCGCCTGTCGATTTCAAGAGAGATCTGCCGTCGCCTCAGGACTGGGTTCTGGTGCTGGAGCGGGTGAAACCGTAAAGAGAACCTTTACGATCTTGTGGGTCCCAAACAGTAACGCTGCACTCAAACGGGAGACTCAACGAGAATCAGACGATGGCCGGGTGTCCTGGTCCGGCGATTTCCGTGCCATACGCTCCCCGAACAAGCGTCCTGCACGTCATCTCCGTAGCCCAGTTCGCCCTGACCTACACCCGTGGCTGGGCTGCCAACGCCTTCAACCATCGCGCCCGGATAGCTCCGACCGCTAGGGAGGGGTGAGGCACCGCGGAACGCGGAAAGCGCGCGCCCGGTAAACTGGGCGGCGAACCAATCGCGCGGGCGTTGGGGCGCGCGGGGGAGGGCGTTCTACTTGCCGGCAGCGCCGACCTTGCGGACAAGGACCGCCCAGTCCTTGCCGGGCTCGGCAGGCGCGTTGCCGAGGGCGCGCCGGCCGCCGCCGTTGACCGTCTTCACGGAGCCGTCCTTCAGGTCGCCGCCGCTGCGCGGATTGTACCATTTCACCTCGAACGTTCCAACGGCATCCGAGAGGTCGAGGTCCGTCGTCCCGCCGTTCTTCAGATAGACCGCGAAAATCTCTCCTTCCTCGGTGAAACAGTAATCGTCGTCGGCGCTCGTCTTCGCATTGTCGTTCTTCATCTCCCAGAAGGGGAGATATTTCTGGAAAAACTCGAGGGCGCAGCGCGTCAGGTCCCAGAGATGGTCGCGGCTCCGCCAGTCCTGGCACGAGAGGTCCGACTCGGGGTGCTTGTAGCCGAAATAGTACTCGACGCCGGCGCCGCCGGCCATCAGGTTGCCCCAGAGGGTTTCCTTGCGGATGCCGTCGTGTCCGAAGTCTTCCGCGTCGGTGACGACGCCGTCGTTGGGGGGATTCTGCTCGTCGTTGGCGACGACCCAGGGCTTGCCGGCGGCATCGGAGCGGCGGACCCAGTCGCGCGTGGCCCGATGCACGCCGTTCCAGGAGGTCTGAATGGAGTAGCCGGTAAGTTGCGACTTGTCGCCCAGCAGGTCCTCGGGGCTCTTGCCGTTGTGGATGACGACGAGATGGCGGTAGGGGTCGTGGTCGTAGAAGTACCGGGTCATGGCGATGCGCTGGTCGGTGGTCTGGTTGTTCTCCTCGCCGAGGTTCCAATTCAGCGCCAGGTGGTGGCTGAAGCGGGCGATGAGTTCGCGGTAATAGAGTTTCCGTTCGAGGCCGAGTTCGCCGCCGTCCAGCAACTGGTCGTTCTCGGTCTCCTGGGTCTTGAAGTGGAGGTAAAGGCCCAGGCGGTCGGCATGCTCGAAGACGATCTCCCACTGGGCGAGTTTCGAGCAGTCGAAGCGTGTGCGCGGCGTCGAGCGGGCGTCCACATAGGGGAAGACGTTCTTGTCGTCGCCGTTGATGTTCATGGTGAGGAACGAGAACGCGTTCATTCCTTTGGCGGCGAGGTAGTTGATGGCGCCGAGGATGCCCTTGCCCTTGCCGTTCTGCCACTGCGGGTCGCCGCTGTGCCAGTCCTTGACGTGGGGGCCCCAGGATTTTCGCCTCTTGCCGTTGTCCGGCGTGTTGTCGAACCCGTCGTAGGCGAGGAAGTTTTCGGGGGCGTCGGCGCCGCCCTTGACGAAGTACTCGCCGGTCTCGGCGAACCGCAGGTGATGCTTGCCGACGTACTGAAGCCGGCCTTTGGCGCGGTGGTCGCGGCCGGTCTTGTCGGTCGGTCCGATCTCGAAGGAGCCGCTCGCGCCGTCGCAGAAGCCGGCGCTCGCGCCCGCCTGGGGATCGTCGTTGACGGCCACGTCCGGTCCCTTGCGGAACGAGGCTTCATAGGTCCACGTGCCGGTCTTGTCCGGGCAGAAATGGACGAGCCAGACGTTCCCGGAGTCGGCGCTCGTTTCGGCGGCGTTGCCGTCGGCGGCGTAGTATCCCGGCACAAGGTAAGTCGTGTCGCCGTTCTTGAAGGTCACGTTGAGGCGGTAGTCGGCGAATGGATTCGGAACCGCGGTCTCGGCGGCGTTCGGTCCCTGGAAGGCGAGGGTGACCTTGTGCCATTTTTTGAGTTCGCCGAAGACCTTGCCGCCGCCGCGTCCGCCCGGGGTGGCGCCGAGCGCTGCCGGGTGCAGGATGGCGGCGAGGCTGAGGACGGCGAGGATTACCTCGAGCAAC
>Ga0315277_10010953_pt1 | contig 11447 bp, 10 predicted proteins | sample YL17G05_15_MG_FD_203695 | JGI IMG/M metagenome (GOLD analysis project Ga0315277, IMG submission 203695) | Sediment microbial communities from Yellowstone Lake, YNP, Wyoming, USA - YL17G05_15 | ecosystem: Environmental > Aquatic > Freshwater > Lake > Sediment | place: USA: Wyoming | collected...
GAACTTGCGCCTGAATCGTCACGTCTAAACCAGATGCTGGTTCGTCGGCGACCACCACCTTGGGTTCAAGTATCAGCGCGGCGGCGATTATGATTCGTTTCACCATTCCACCACTCAGCTCGTGAGGATACGACTGATACCGTGCCTCCGGGTCGTTTATTCCTGTAGACCTGATCGTCTCGAGGGCCTTGGCTCTTGCCTCCTTTCTGGAGGTGTCAGTGTGGGACATGTATATGTTCGCTACCTGGTCGCCGACGCACAGCAGGGGGTTCAGGGCTGTCTGAGCATTGGAAACAATCATCCCAATGTGCGGACCGCGGATCTGTTGAAGTTCGTGTTCGGACAGCTCAAGTAGGTTCTGCCCCGCATACATGACCTCACCTGCCGTGATAACGCCAGGACGGCGAACTCGGCCAACCAGGGCGCCTGCGAGGATCGTCTTCCCAGAGCCGGACTCGCCGACGACGCCGAGCGTCTGGCCCCTGTAACAAAGCATCGTCATGTTGTTCAAGACTTGAGCGGTTCCTGCCTTCGTCGTGAACTTGACATGCAACTCATGGGCCTCGAGCACTGGCTCCCCCAGCGATGCGCCCCGCGATCGTTCGGCCGCGCCCCGCAATGGCACTTCTGAATCGGGGACGTGTCGGCCATTTGTGTCTTTCTCAATGGAGCCCCAATCTTGCTTCACCCGGCTTGTCCGCACATTTCCCTCCGCCAAAGGCATGTTTGGCAGGCAGGCTTGAGTCTGTCCAAGGTCTTCCAATCAGATCGCCTCGTCACATACAACCGTCATTGCAGGCCGCATGGGTCCAGGCATCTCTTCACGGCCCAAATGGCAGATCATCTTGAGTTCATGCCCTAGTGGGATCCAACAGGATCTCCAACGCATTTGCGAGCAGCGCCAGGCCTAAGACGCAAGTCCCTATCGCAAGCCCAGGGAAGAGCGCAACCCACCACTGGCCCGTGATGAGCAGGGGGGCGCCAACCGCTATCATTGCTCCCCACTCTGGTGCTGGTGGCCTGATACCGGCACCGACGAAACTGAGTCCTGCCGCCATGAGAATCGACCAGCCCACATTCACCGGCATCATTATTAGGATTGGTTCGAGGGAATTGGGGATCAAGTGATGAGAGATGATCCGCCAACGTGAGTTCCCCACGCACGTCGCGGCCTCGACGAACTTGCGCTCCTTGATCGAGTTCACTTTGGTGCGGACGAGCCTAACATAGATAGGTGTCTGGAGTAGAGCCAGGACGATAATCACATTTTGGATGCTCGGGCCCGAAAACGAAACCAAACTCATGGCGACGATGAACGGAGGCATGCACTGAACCACATCAAATACCCGAGCCACAAGAGCCCCCATTGAACTCCGCAAGTATCCTGACATGACCCCAAATGGTGTGCCGATCAGAGCACCCAAGACGCTGGCGATGAGTCCAATTGTAAGGTCAATCTTGGGGGCGCTAATCAGCCGCGAAAAAACGTCCAACCCTGCCCGATCGGTTCCCAACCAGTGCTGCGCGCTCGGGGGAGTGAGGTGGTCTGACGTGGGCGTAATAGGGTCGTATGGCGCCAGAGCCGGGCCAATGAACATCAAGAGCATGTAAAATACCACGATCACTAATCCGGCCACCGAGAGGGGGCGCGCGACAAAGAAGCCCGTGAAATACTGCAACTGACTCCTGAAGCGCGGACGTAGTTCGCTCGTGCTCATCCTGTTGGATCTCCTCGCCGGGCAAGGGCGTGATGGATCAGGGGGTGGTTAAGAGATCAGAGCTCCAATCGTGGGTCGAGCACAACATAGATTATGTCTAAGAACATGAACAGGAGGAGGGAGACTACCGCGGCCAGCATCAAGAACCCAACGACTGCCTCGTAGTCAGCGCCCACGACTGCTTGAACGGAGTACTGGCCAAGTCCGCCCCATGCAAACACGCGCTCAATTAGCACCACCGAGCCCAGGAGGATGGCAAAGATCGTGACGGTCAGGCTTACGATAGGCGGCAAGGAGTTCCGCAACGCATAGCGGGCGACAACGGAACGCTTCAGCCCCATTACGCGAGCGTAGTCCATGTAATCCCCATCAAGGACCTGCAACATCGTTGATCGCGTCATCTTCATGATCGCGCCCGATTGCCAGAAGGCCAGAGTGGCAACGGGCAGTGCCAGGTGAGCTGCAGCATTTAGGAAAGTGCCCCACTGGCCGGCAACTGCGCTGTCCACTAGATACAATCCGGTGACGGTTGGAGGTGGAGCTACCATCAAGTCCAGGCGACCGGAAGGACTTGGCGCGATCCTTAGTATGTAGTAGAAGAAGAAGACGAGGACAAGGCCGATATAGAACTCCGGCATCGCTCCTGCCAAGAGGGCGTAAGCCACCGTCACTCGATCAATAAGCCCACCCGGCCGCAAGGCGGTGATCACACCCACGCCGATACCGACAAGGGTCGCAAGACCCATGCCCCAAAGCAGCAATTCCAGGGTTGCGGGCAGGCGCGATGTGAGGTCCCGTACCACAGGGTCCCCTGTTAGCCACGAAGTCCCCAGGTCACCGTGTAAGATTCCCTTCAGGTAGTTGAAATACTGTATGTATATGGGCTGATCCAATCCGAGTTGATGACGGTAATTCTCAATAAGCTCGAGGGGTGCGGCCCCTCCCATCCTTGCAAACACAGGATCTCCGGGCAACAGATGGACGAGCGCGAAAACGACCGTTACTAGAATGAAGACCTGCGGGAGGATTAGCAGAACTCGTTTCGCCGCATATCGCAGTGTCCGTTTCATTCACGCACTCCCCTACATTCAATACTCAATACCCCAAAGTAACCTTTGGGCGGGGTGTTGTCCCCGCCCAAAGGTAGGACCCAGTTCCTACGGCACCCACTTCAGATCTCGATATCGAGGGAGGCTGTCAGGATACCACGTCAAGCCGGCGAGGTGCTTGTTCGCCACAATAGTGTAGGGTGTCCAGAGGATCACCTGCCTTCCGCCGCGGTCGACAACCGCTTGTTGGACTTCGAACAGGAGGCGCTTGCGTTCTGGGCCATCTGTCAATAGCATTGCCTGGTCGATCTTGGCAGTCACTTCGTCGTCCATGAATCGGTTGAAATTGCCGATGGAGGTCTTGTGATAGGCCAGCCAGACAGCGTAGCCCACATCCGGCACGAAGGCCGACTGTTCCTCTAGAAAAGCCCCCAATGTGAATCTGTTTTCCATCTGGGCATAGGTCCCCGATGGCAACGGATTAAGAACGGCGTCCACGCCGAACTTGGCAAATTGGCTCTTGATCATGGTGCCCACGTCCTGCATTTCTGAGATGGACGAGTCCCATGACAACGTGAACTGGGCAGGGCACCCGCCGGCCTTCCAGAGCTCGGAAGCCTTGGCGGTGTCAAGGCTATATGGCCAGGCTTCGCTGTTCACGTTTTCCCCGTACAGTGGGCAAACATCTTCGTGGGCTGTCGTGCCGGTGCCTTCGAAGGCGACCTCTTGGATCTCGGCGTATGGGATCGCATAACCCATCCCTCTCACACAGTCATCGTTGGTCCACGCCGGATCCGATCGGGTCATTAGTACAGCGAGCCATTTGCTACCGACGTTCATGCCAGCGTAGGTGGCCTCGCCATTTCCCCCTGTCACGCTCTTTACCTCGACTAGCGTCTGCTCACTTGACAGATGAGCCTGTCCAGCAATCAGCATGGCTAGCCGGTTTCCCGATTCGGGGATTTCGCGGTATACAATATTCTTGAACTGAAGGGGCCGCGGATAGTAGGGATTCGCCTCCATGAGTATCTGGTTGCCAGGCGTGAATTCAGTAATATTGTAGGGACCGAATCCGTAGCTCTTATGATCCAGGCACTTCATTCCCCATGGATCCTCCTCAGTCAGGCAACCATCATCCTTGAGCGCCTTCACATCTAGCGCCATGTTCTCAATCAGTGTGAGTACCTTGAAGAGGATTGCGCCGGAGCCGTTCGGCGCATAGATCTGGATCGTCATGTCATCGATCTTCGTGATGTCCGAAACGTCGCGGGAGCCCATGACGCCGACTAAGAAGCTCTGGATGCTCGAAGGTATGGCATAGCCGCGCTGTTCGCGCCAAACAAAGGCGTCTGCGGTTGCCGGGTTTCCTCTGGCGCTTTTCAGGTTTGGATCGACATGCAATGTGAAGGTCTTGTTGTCAGGCGAGATCTCCCACTTGTTGAAGAAGACCCCATTGACGGCCTCGTCCATGGGCGAGCGGAGGTCGGAAAGTGCATCGATGCCGGTCACCGTGAGGCCGAGTTCCTCTGGGGTTCTTAGCTTGTAATGGAACAACGGGTCGTAGACGTTCGCCAGCACGCGTTCCCACCCTAGGCCTGACCAGACGTCCGGATCCGCCGTCGGCGGCAGAGCAGCTGTCACAACAACCAATGTGTCGGGAGCTGGCACCCCGGCGGGTACCGACGTTGCCGCGCCAGGTACCGACGTTGCCGCGGTAGGGGCCGTTGTGGCCGCCTGAGGACCACATCCAGCTCCAGCAACGGCTATCGACACTAACGCCAGAATCGTCCATACAAGCGGCGGTCCATGTTTGCTGTTCATGTTCCTCCCTCCAGTATTCAGTAATCATGAACGTTCACGGGTTATGAACACAATAGCATCTCTTCTGCTGGAAGTCAATGCACATTCGAAGTTGCTGCGGAACCTGGCACCCATCTTAGCCCGCCCGGAAACTTACGCGACTCGTGGGAATCACGCCGGCTGGCTTCCGGACTTATTGGGGTGGGATTGAACGGTTCGTCGGCTCGGATATCGCTTGCCGGAAGGCGGTCTTGTCCCGTGGGCTGGCGATTTGACTGCAAAGGCTAGCCCGCGACGGCAGGGATTCCTGCGCATACCGGGCTTCCGCGTAGACAATGCCTCATGAGGGGGTGTAAGCAGGCGGTTGGCTTGACAGAAGAGGCCGTCGTGTATCTCCTTGAGTGAATTGCGACATCCACAGAACGAGCCCACGATGACCGCACATAGGGTGACGCTGCCACAGTACCTTGACAGAAACAACGTTGATCTGAGGGGAGGGTTTCTCCGGGAAGAGGCCAGGCTGATAACGCAAATGATGATCGAGTTGGAGGTGGAAAGCAGATCGGAGCATGACGGGACGAACGATTGCCGCTGCGGACCAACCCGCGCAATGGCTACCGTGAGCGGCCTTGGGGAACCCGCATGGACTCGATCCCGCTGGAAGTGCCCAAGCTGAGGCGTTCCGGCTGTTACTTCGCGAGCCTCATGCAACATCGAAAGGGAGCAGAGAGGGCGCTTCTGGCGCTGGTCCAGTAGGCATACATCGAGGGTGTGAGCACTCGGAAGGTGGACGACCTGCTGCGATTTGTCGGGCTGACGTGGATCGACAGGCGCCAGGTCTCCCGGGTGTGCAAAGGGCTCGATGAGGTGGCAGGGCAACTTCGTGGCCGGCCCATGAAGGGGCCTGCCCCTATCTCTGGCTGGACGCGGTGTACTTGAAGGTGAGACACATCCATCGCATCGCGAACGAGACAGTCGTGCATGCGATCGGAGCCAGGGGCACCGGAGAGCTTGAGATTCAGGGCTTTTCGGTGGGCATGAGCAAGGAGGAGGCCTTACAGAAGAAGCTTCTCTGCGGGCTTATCCACTGGGGTCTGAAAGGGGGCCAGCTCGTGACTAGCGATGCACACGAGGGCCTGAAGGCCGCCATTTCCCAGGTTCCTGCCGGGGCAACCCAGCGACGGTGTCGTGTCCATTTCATGCGGAACCTACTGACCCATGTCCCGCAAGGAGACAAGGCGATGGTGGCGGCGGCCGTGCGGACGATCTTCGTGAAGGCTAACCACCAGGCGGCACGGCGAAAGTTGGCGGAAGCGGTCAGGGCCATGCACACACGTTGGCCGAAAAAGACGTCCTAGCTTACATGCATTTCCCTCAAGAACATTGGATCCGGATCTATTCCATCAACATCCTCGAGCGCCTGGTCCGCGAGATCCGTTGGCGAACGAACGTGGTGGGGCGTTTCGACATGACCCCTCGGTGGTTCGTTTGCTGGAAGCGAAAATCATCGAGGTGCCGCAAGACCAGGAGGTGGAGCGTCGATTCTTAAGTCCGGAGTCGGTGCAGAGGACGACCCGTCCCGAGCAGGTGCTTGTCGCAGAGCCCATACCTCTGCGCCTAGCGCGTGATCGATAATGCGAGCGTGCACACCGATTCACTCATGCTGAGACACCCGCAGAATCTACACCATTGACAGAGACTCTGACTACATGGGAGATTGCAGGACTGTCTCGGGAGCAGTGATTGCCGCTTGCTCGCAAATGGGCGCCTCCTGGAAGGCTGCTATTGCCTCGGGGCGGTTGCAGCAGAGGCGTCTACTCACTGTGGGGTGCCCGCGGGAAGCTACAGTTTGACTTCAGGCTACTGGCGGCGCGAGAAGTACGAACACAACTAGGACCGGGTGCTTGCATAGGGTGATCATGGGACGCTTTCAGAATGCCTCTCTGCGCATTAATCCAACATCAGCCAGTCGAATTGAAGGCTCAGGATGGCCCAGGGCCTAGAGCACGCAAGAACAATCGGTAGCTCTTCCCGGGCGGGTCTGGTGTTGTGACGAAACGACATCGCGGCTTTCGCGCCCTAGTACTGTGGGACCATCTCCCCGCTTATGACCTTGCCCTGAATCGACATAAGCTCCTCTGGATGGATCAAACCACTGATGATTGCATGGGCAGCCACGCAGTCTGCTCGGGCAACCAGAGCTGCCGATGTGTTCTTGAGACCGACCTTTGCGGCAATGGCGTCGGACAATGGCCGCGTGATAAAGTCCTTCGCCGAGAAGTGATGCATCTCTTCGGAGTTCCAGACTGAAACATCAACTTGGCCGTCGGATAGAAGTCGTTCCAATCGTGATGACATGATGGGTACAAACTTTACATCTAAACCTTTGAACTCCATTTCGGCCAGGCTCGCGTGATCGTAGGAATCTCGATCTATCGCCACGCGGAGGGGTCTGGCCTTGTTCAATGCCCGCGACTGGAAGTACAGACAATGTCCGGCAACAAAGCTACCGGGGGGTAGCTCCAGGACGATTCGTTCTCGTCGGGTGCTTAGGTGCTCGGCGGAGAAGGCGGATGTCACAATAACGTGACAACGGTTCTCCCTCAACGCCGCGAAACGAGTGCGAGAACCACGGATGAAGACCAAATACACATCAATACCTGCTTCGGTGAGGATCTTCTTCAGGCCGGTCGCTAATCCCTCAAAACGGGGGTTCGAGGGTAAAGTGAGGCCGATCACCAGCGGTCCGCCCTCTGCGAGTCGCCACAGGGCAGCATGTGAGAGTTGGTTGAGAAACGACCCGATCCGCCCACGTCGGTCGATCTTAACGGCGCCTGTGCGTTCTAATTCGCGGATGGAGTGCGAAAGAGAACCAACACTTGTGCGGAGGTCTCTAGCAAGAAGACGTACGGGCTTGAGTCGGTCTCCAGGTTGCAGCGTGAGGAAATAGCGGGCGAGTTGATGCTGGACTGCTCCTGAGCGACCTCGGGAAAGCCTCGAGCTTGTCACGGGGATTCCTCCCTCTGACTCTGCGACGTCCTTGGAAGGGCGCAATTGGCTTGGGGAATACCCAGCCTCGCGTATCACCAGGCCAGCTTTGTTGAGAACTCGACTTGGGAGCCCACAATGCCAAACCCTTCACCTGATCTGGAAGTCGTGCTTGTTCTCGGGGTTCCCCTAGGCACACACCGTCTTGTTCTATCAGCTGAGTGGAGCCTTCGTGCTGTCTACCGACCATATGTTGCGCAATGAGGACGTGGAATCCCGTAGTCGGTGGCATGCAGTCGACTGCGTTCCCCGACTTGGCTTCCAGTGGTCTTGTCCCGAGGCTGTCAAGGTCCGCCGTTCCTGACCCGAACGCGGCAAGATTCATGTCCCCACACACCCTGATTCGCCAATGGGGCGTTCAGTTGAATTGAACGGATAAGGGCTAGAATAGCAGCGATAGGCTGGCATGTCAAATCCCACGGATGCCGCAAACGGCAGGCAGATTGACCCGTCTGCAAGGCCATATGCTGAGAATGGCGGAGCACATTGGAGATCAAGATACAGCCGAGCAAGAGCGGCGAAGCGACGAAACGGGGGTTGCCCGTCACGATGCGTGTCTCTGGGAGCTTTTGAAGTCGCGTGGGAGGCTGGCAATACACGTCAGGGCACAATTCCTGATGATGCCCCAAATGCGAAACGAGCTCAGATGGCGATGCCAACTCGCCTCAAGTTGGAGTGGCAAACCTTCATGAATGAGGAGTCGCCACTCGTGGCACAGTCGGCCTCGGAATGCACTGATAGATGTAGGTTCCTGGTTGGAAGTTCCGGACCCCGGATCCATGCGTAGAGGGCGCGGTGAATTGAGCAGAGACCCAATGGGTGAAAAGGCGTGCGTCTCCGCGGTGTCCGCCTACTGCCAGATACTGGTCGGAGGATAGTATGCGGAGGCTCACCCCCAATGGTTGAGGTCGATTGAATGTCCCCAACGTTGGAATTGCCGTCCAATCGCAAGCGGGCAAACACCCCTTCTCGCGTAGGCGGTTACTTCGGCTCCTTGCACGAAGGCATGAGCAACGACCTTGCACACAGAGATGTCGGGTGCGTGTAGACTGGATCGGATACTAAGCAGAGATGCTCTTGGAAGTAATGGAACGGCAAGCTGGGAAGCGGCCCCGTGAGGGCCAACAGTCGCTTGTCAAGCCCATGCGTCCCAGACCAGCTGGGAGCTATTTGGGGAGAGGGTGTGCCTCATGAGTCAATGCCGGATTTGGATTGGCACCTCGTGGAAAATGAACAAGACGGTTTCCGAGGGGGCCGAGTATGTTGAGTACTTCATGAAGAGCCTGCGCGCCCCGAGACATGTACAGACATTCCTGGTCTTGCCGTTCACGCACCTGGAAAGGGTGAAGGGCATGCTGCGTGACTCCGGGATCCTGCTCGGAGCGCAGAACATGCATCCGGCAGAAGACGGAGAATTCACCGGTGAGATTTCTGCGAAGATGCTCAGAGATATCGGTGTTGACCTCGTTGAGATCGGCCATTCGGAAAGACGCAGATACTTCAATGAGGACGACTTCACCGTGAATGCAAAGGTGCGGACGGCAGTGAGTCATGGCTTGATCCCTCTAGTGTGTGTTGGAGAGAAGGCAAGCGACAGGGAATTTGGGGTCACTAGGGAGGTGATAACTTGCCAGTTGAAGATTGCCCTCCACAGCATTGAACTTAGCGAGAATAGTCGATTCTTGATTGCCTATGAGCCGGTCTGGGCCATCGGGCGTTGTGGAACCCCGGCAAGGCCAGCCCAGGCTGGCGAAATCCACACGCTGATTCGCGAAATCCTGAATGGGATGTACGGACCGAAAGTTGCCAGGAGAGTGAGGATCCTCTACGGCGGCAGCGTGAATGGCGGGAATGCAGTAGATCTCCTGGCTCAGCGCAATGTAGATGGATTGTTCGTCGGCCGCGCAGGACTAGATCCAAGTGAATTCCTTGATCTTGTCGAAAAGGCGGGGGAGGGATAAGCCCTTCAGGTTTGCCTATGGAAGCAGTGAGCTAGGCGCCTCAACCAACTTGACAGTTGGTTGGGATGCTTGTAAGCAGCACATGCCCTGGCGAGGAGCCCGGATCGCAACTGGGAGTCTCTTGGTGCCATGGGCTGATTAGGCAATCGTCGCGATGACGAGCCTTCGGGACCTCAGATCAAAGCGAGGTCTGGCAGCTGACGAACATGACCTCTGCAGAAAGTCGGGGACTTGACGCGGATGAAAGAACAAGCGGACCGCATCCAACCGGATGAAGAGATTGTTGCAGTGTACTCCATGGACGTCCGGAGGCCGGAGAACCCGCAGACCAAGGCAGATCTGATATCAACGCATACCTACCCTGGAACCGGGACTCGCGTTGCTGGGGAATCAAGCGAGGCACGCGAGATGTACTCCGGTCGTGTGATTGAGATTTCCGAACTCGCACCGGTAATTGGCCGAGTCCCGGGAGATGCTCAGGGGCCCACGGTCGAAGTGAGGGTAGGATTCCCGTTGCGGGCTTTCGAGGACAGCGTAGCAATGCTTCTGTCCGTGACCGCCGGGGAGGTTCTTGCATATGGCGGACTGAGACTTGTTAACCTGGAATTGCCGACAAGCTACGTTACGAGCTTCAAAGGGCCCAAATTCGGGATCGACGGGATCCGCGATCAACTTGGGGTCCGCGGGCGGCCCTTCGTGCTGGCAATCTTCAAACCCAGCTTGGGATTCTTGCCGGAAGAGGGAGCAATCATCTTTCGAGAAGCAGCCATCGGAGGTGCCGACCTGATCAAGGATGACGAACTTCTCTCCGACCCAAGCTACTGTCGGCGATCCACAAGGGTGCGTCGCTATCTCGAAGCCGAGAGGCAGGCATTCGAGGAGACGGGGGAGCACACGCTGTATGCTGTCAATATCACTGGGAAGTCCGACCGAGTGCTGGCGAACGCGCTTGAGGCTGCTGAGCTTGGCGCTAACGCGTTGATGGTCAACTACCTTCAGGTAGGACTGGATGTGACTCGATCGATCTGTGAGAATCCTCGGGTGACGCTGCCGGTCCTCGGACACAATGCTGGGGCGAGTTCGTTCTACGGGTCGCGTGGGACAGGCATGAGCATGGGATTGATCAACGGCAAGCTTCCAAGAATGTGCGGCCTCGACCTCTGCGTCCTCTTGACTCAGCATGGCAAGTTTGCCTCCGTTAAGGAGGAGTGCATCATGACCGCTGATGAGATGCGCAGAGCATCTCAAACTCTACGCAGCACATTACCGATAGCGGCGGGCGGTGTCGTGCCCGGATTGGTGCCCGTGCTCCTGTCAGAATACGGCCCGGATTGTGCAATAGGTAGCGGCGGCGGTATTTTCGGGCATCCGCAAGGGCCCAGAGCTGGCGCCCGCGCGTTTCGACAGGCCATAACCGCTTCGCTTGGTCATCTGGATAGTGCAGACGTTTCGGACAGATTCCCGGAGTTAAGAATGGCACTTGAGAAGTGGGGACTTGACTCGCCTTGGCGGCATCGGTAATGCAGAGACGCAGTCAAGGGGGCCTGATGGTAAGACGTGCGTGTCCTTGCCTCTCATATTGGGCAACGAGAGGCCGTTTGATCGGTATGTTCTGCCGAAGAGCAGTAATGGCACCTGCGACTCAACCTGGGTTCCACTAGGAGCCCAGCGACGCTTGCGGTGCGGAAGTTGGAATGCGGAACCTAATCCGGTCAGGACACAACTCCAGATAGTGGGTCTCCGATTGAGGATAGAGTCCGTCATGCCGAAGAGACTCTCTCCGTCACGTCATGGAAGACATGGGGGCCACAGTCGGTTCCGACTCAATGTGGAGGGGTCTGAGCTGATGGGCAATTCGATGCACCCGCTCT
>Ga0315277_10010954_pt1 | contig 11447 bp, 10 predicted proteins | sample YL17G05_15_MG_FD_203695 | JGI IMG/M metagenome (GOLD analysis project Ga0315277, IMG submission 203695) | Sediment microbial communities from Yellowstone Lake, YNP, Wyoming, USA - YL17G05_15 | ecosystem: Environmental > Aquatic > Freshwater > Lake > Sediment | place: USA: Wyoming | collected...
GGTCGCGGGAACGCCCTCGGGTGGGTAGATCAGGTCCGTGCCGGCCAGTGTGGAGATGATGCCGTCGGCGGCGGCGATCGCCTGGAAGGCAAAGATGAGAGGAACTAAGGCGCATTTCACAGATGATTCCTCCGCCTCACGTTAGCCGGGATTTCCATCTTGGCCTCCTGGCTCCAGGTCAGTATACATCCCACCGCCTCCGTTGGAGCAGTTCTTTTCATCCTTTCCATCCCGAGCGTCTCCGGCGGCCCTGGAAGGGGCCGGCTCTGCCTCATCCAGGTACGGAAAGACCCGGAAGTGCCTCATTTCAAGCGATTTCTCATACACCTCTCTGTCTGCTTCATTTCTTCAACCTGGTTACTGCCCGCCGCGGTGCCCTATCCGGCTGGAACCGGCAACGCGGCAATCCGCCGCACCATGCTCCCAAACCGTCGCCGCGTCAGATGGCTCTCCACCACCAGGGGCCCGTAATAGCGGGCACTGATCCGAACACATTGCCTGGCGCCGTCCTCCCGACGCTGGTATCGGCCGCTGCACGGCTTTCCCGGAGCCGGCCGAGCGTCCCATCAGTACACCCGAGTGCGGCTCGCCACCAGCCGCCGGGCGTGAAATATGCGGGCCGCATAACCGATTCGGCGCAGGCGCTTCGCTCTTCACCCAGTGTGAATCCCGGCGAGGGGGTGGCGTTCGAGTCGTTACGTCGAATCACGCCCGACAGGCAGTGGCCGGACGCGGTAGCGCGAATCTTCCACCGTGACAACCGCACCCCGCGCCAGTTCCTGCTGCAAACCACTATGCACGGTGGCAAGGCGGGCGACAACGTTTGAAGCCCGCGCGTTTCGAAGTCTGAACACAATCACGCTGGCGGCTTTGCCGCCCGAAAGAGCGGCGACTTCGGCGAAATCGAGATCGAAGGTCAAGATTATTCGTTCTTCGGCGAGCGCCTTTTGGAAGATCTCCCCGTTGGGAAGCCGGTGAAGGTTCTCTTCTCGAAGATGCCTTGCATCGTGCCCCTGTTCGCGCAGCCAGGCAACCACTCGCAGACTCACACCCATATCTGCGGAGAGAACGCACGCAAGTCTCCTACGCCGTGCGCACCTGCTCGTGCGTAAGCCACGCCGCGTATTCGAGGGCCTGCTGGATGTCTTCACGGGTGAGGTCCGGGTAGCCGTCCAGAATCTCCTCAACGGTCGCGCCGTGCGCGATCTGGTTGACGACGACCGACACCGGAATCCGAATCCCACGGATGCAGGCGCGGCCACCCATGATCTGAGGATCGAACGTGATACGGTCGAACATCGGCCTGGCTCCATCTTAACCTGTCACGGTTTCGCTCCGAGGGCCAGTGCGTCAAGCTGGCCGACACAATCCGCGCGCATCGCAGCGCAAGGGCGCAACCTGGAGCGTGTCCGAGACCTGAACCAACAGCGGCCAGGACCCTGCCCCATAGCGCCGCGCGCCGCGGTGCGCTAGGATAACCACGATGCTCGGAATGGATTCCCGCGCCGCGCGCGCCGCCTGGACGGTGTTCCTGGTCGCACTGGCCCTGGTCCTGGTTTACTGGATCCGGCGGACGCTGCTGATCTTCACGGCGGCGTTGCTGGTGGCCTACCTGCTTTCGCCGCTGGTCAGCCTGGTGGACCGCGTCGCGAAAGGACGCTTTCCTCGAAATCTCTCGCTCGCCGTGGTTTACGTTTTGCTGATCGCCGCACTCGGCACCGCGCTGGGCGTGGTGGGTTCGCGCGTCGTCGAGGAAGGCGCCAGCCTCGCCTCGAGGCTGCCGGAACTGATGCGGCGGCTGGACCGGCCCATGAGCCTGCCGCTGCCGGAGTGGATGACGCCGGTCACGATCAGCCTGCTGGCTGCCCTACGGTCTTTCGTCGAGCAGCACTCCAAGGACGCTCTGCCGCTCATCCAACGCGTGGGGGGGCAGCTTCTCGCGCTGCTCGGCAACCTGGCCTTCGTGATCCTGGTCCCGATTCTGAGTTTCTTCTTCCTCAAAGACGGCGCCGAGATGCGCGAAAACCTGATCGCATGGATTCCGGACGGGCCGGGCCGGCGGCTCCTGGAGGAGATCTTCGGCGACGTGCACGTGCTGCTGGCTCAGTTCATGCGGGCGCTGGTGATCCTGTCCGCCGCGACCTTTGTCTCCTACAGCCTCTTCTTCGCCGCGGCAGGCGTCCCCTACGCAGTGCTGCTGGCGACTATCGCGGGGGTGCTCGAGTTCATTCCCGTGGCCGGGCCCTTTTCGGCGGCCGCGGTCGCGCTTCTGGTGGCCGGATTCAGCGGCTACCCCCACCTGCTCTGGATGGTGATCTTCCTGATCGCCTACCGCCTGTTCCAGGACTACGTGTTGCAGCCCTACCTGATGAGCTCGGGCGTCGAGGTCCACCCGCTGCTGATCATTTTCGGCGTGCTGGCGGGCGAACAAGTGGGCGGCGTGCCCGGCATGTTCCTGTCGATTCCCGTGATTGCGACGTTGCGCGTGGTCTTCATGCGCCTGCGGAAGACGCGCGCGTCAGTGGGCTTCGGCGGCTGACGGCAAGCCGGCCACAATCCGTGGGGCGGTTTCAGGCTTGGTCCCAAGCGGTAGTACCAGGTGCGTATCCCGGTGTAACCCTCTCAAGAGACAGGGCTTCCTTGCGCGTCTTCAGAAAAAAACCCTTGATTTTCCGAAACCGGTAGTCTATGATTGATCTTCCGGTGGAGTAATCTGGAGCCGGATGGATGATCGTGGAGCAAGAGCAGACTCAAATTCCGGCTCAGGATGGCCCGTACGGGCACATCGAGGTCAAGCTTGACGACAAGGGTCGGATTCGCCTGCCTCCGCGCTTCAAAAACCACTTGAGCCTCCGGTTTCCGAACGAGCGGCTGTTCATCACGTCCATGGACCTCGCCCGCGGACGATTATACCCCATCAGCGTCTGGAAACAGAATCTCGAGATCCTTGAAAACGTTGAAGGGGACGAGGATTGCGAGCGGGCCGAGCAGGTGATCTTCCGCGCTAACAAGTACGGCCTGGACCAGGGGGTGGACGATCAGGGGCGAATTATGGTCCCGCCGAAACTCCGCGATCTGCTGGGCATCGGGCCGGGCGGGGGCGACGACGCTCAACGCGTCTGGCTGCAATGGTCCAACGAAGGCATCGACATTTTCAACAAGAGGGAATACGACCGGCTGAGCGGCGAGAGCGACCAGCCGCGGGCGGACGAGAAGAAATTCCTGAAACGGTTGAAGGTCAAATGATTCATGCACGCGCCGGTAATGGCCGCCGAAGCGATCGAAGCGCTCGCCTTGCGGCCGGAGGGTGTGTATGCGGACGTCACCGTGGGACTTGCCGGCCACACCCGGTTGATAGCCGAGCGGCTCACGACGGGCCTGGTGATCGCTTGCGACCGCGACCCGGAATCGATCGAACTGGCGCGGCGGCAGACCGGCGCTTGGGGGGATCGGGTCCGTTTCGTCGAGACCAAATTCTCGGAGCTTCGCGAAGCCCTCGGCGGGTTGGGAATCAACCAAGTGGACGGGTTGCTGGCGGACCTGGGTGTGAGCCGGTACCAGTTGACCGACGCGGAACGCGGATTTTCCTTTTCCGCCGACGGACCGCTGGACATGCGCATGTCGCGCAGCCAGCCGGTTTCGGCGGCGGAGGTTGTCAATTTTACCGCCGAAAAGGCGCTGGCCGACATTCTGTACCAGTACGGCCAAGAAAGGAGGGGGCGACAGATAGCAAGGGCAATCGTTCGCTCGCGACCGATTCGATCGACCGGGCACCTGGCACGGGTGGTCGAATCGGTCGTGCGGCGGACGAGCCGGCTGCATCCCGCCACCCAAACTTTCATGGCGTTGCGGTTGGCGGTGAACGAGGAACAGGAAGAGTTGGACGCGCTCCTCGAGCAAGCGCCGGGTTTGGTGCGCCGCGGCGGGCGGCTGGTGGTGATCTCGTTCATGTCGCTCGAGGACGGCAAAGTAAAGCGCGCGTTTCAGGAGTTGGCACGCGGGGGACGGGCACGGATCCTGACCAAACACGTGGTCAAGCCATCCCGCGAGGAAGTGAACACGAACCCGGCTTCGCGCAGCGCAAAGCTGCGGGTGCTGGAGATGGTTTGACGAGCTTGTTGAAGAAGCAGGCAAGAGGGGAGAGAGTGAAAAAATTCGGGGACACTCCGGGCTGGTTTCACGGAAACAATCGCTTGGCACACCTCACAGGCGTGTCCCCCAGAATTTCTTCACACGTTCTCCTGACTTGCCAGGCGGCTTCCGGGACAAGTTGCTGACAGGCGAGGGCTATGGCAACGATGGCGACGGCTCACGGGCAGTGGGCAAGGGAGACGGACGGCGCGAAGAAGGGCCGTCTTCGACCGATAGCGAACGAGGACTTATACCTTTTCGTCAAAGCGATTGACAACTCGCGGGTGGTCCGCCAGGCCGACCCGCAGGCGCGCTGGAGCGTGGTGAAGTTCATCGGCAGCTCGTTCTGCGTGGCCCTGGCGCTGGTGGCGCTGATGTTGCCGCACGCCTGGGGCCTGATGGCGAACTACCAGATTGAAGCGCTCAGGCAGGAGCATAGGAAACTGGTCGAGGAACGTAACGCGCTGGAAGTGGAAGAGGCTTCGCTGACCAGCACCGAGCGTCTGCTGAAGTACGCCGAACGGGGCAACTTCGGCGTCCCGGCGCCTCAGGATGAAGTTTATGTCGACTCGACCAAGTCGGTTTTGAGTGCGGACGCCCATTAGAGGCGCGACTGCCGCCAAACCGGGCCGGCGACCCTCCGCGCCGGCCCGGTTTCTTAGCCCGACACGAGGCTCAATATGCAGGAACGGCCTGAGGCCCCCTTCCAACCCGGTCCGGCGCACGAAACCTCACCCGCCGTGGACGCCGCAACGCCCCGCGCCATCGCCGGCATCGCGCGCGACGGGGAGCTGAGGGTCCGCGGGCGGACGGAAAGGCGTCTTCGGATTGTCGCCCGCATCGGCCTGGTGTGGGCCTTGCTGATCGCCGGCCGCCTCGCGTATCTGCAAGTCTACAAGTACGACTACTACCGCAAGCTGGCCGACAACCAGCAGGTGAGGGTCATCGAGATCCAGGCGCCGCGCGGGACCATCGCCGACTGCAAAGGGCGGTCGCTGGCGGTCAGCGTACCCCTCGACACCGTGGTCGTGAACCCCACGCTGGTGCCCGATATCCCCATGGCGGCGAGCATCCTGTCGAGCGTCCTGGCGCTCGACGAGGCGAAGCTTCGCGCCGAGATAGAGAGCGCGCGCGACGACCCGGGCCGCAGCGGTTTTCTGCGGGTGAAGCGGCGGATCAGCCCCGAGGAGTCCGAACGGTTGAAGAACATGCGGCTGGACTGGATCGAGTTCACCCGCGAGAGCAAGCGCGTGTACCCGAACCAACGGCTGGCATCGCACCTGCTGGGCAGCGTCGACGATGGGGAGCAGGGCAATTTCGGACTCGAGCTGGGCATGAACGACGAGTTAAGCGGCGTCGCGGGCGCCGAGCGCGTGGTGCGCGACGTACGCAGACGCCGCGTGGAATCCCGGGTGACTTTGGAACCTCAGCCGGGCGACCGCGTCACGCTGACCATCGACCAGAACATACAATACGCCGCCGAGGCCGCGCTCAAGGAGGCGGCCGAGGCCGAACGGTGCCCCACCGGCAGTGTCATCGTGCTTCGCGCGGGGACCAACGAAGTCCTCGCCATGGCCAACTACCCGGACTTCGATCCGAACCAGCCGGCCACCCGGCGGGAGCTTTCCAGGCGCGTCAACCTGGCGATCTCGAGCCCGGCCGAGCCGGGCTCGGTCTTCAAACTGGTCACGGTTTCCTCGGCCATCGACGCCGGGCGCGTGACGCCCGGCACGCTCATCAACTGCGGCAACGGGTCGCTCAGCATGTACGGACGCGTGATCCACGAGGCGAGGACGCGTGGCTACGGCGTGCTGCCGGTGTCGGGGGTCCTGGCCAAGTCGAGCAACATTGGCGCGATTCAAATCGGAATGAAGCTGGGGGTGCGGACCTTTTACGACTACATCCGCCGCTTCGGCGTCGGATCGACAACCGATCTTCCGTTGCCCTACGAATCGGGCGGCCGCATTCGCCGGGCCGAGAAGTGGGAGGCGACCTCGATCGGTTCCGTCTCGATGGGGCATGAGGTCAGCGTGACGACCATGCAGTTGGCGCTGGCCTGCTCGGTCCTGACCAACGGCGGAGCGTACGTCAAGCCCGTTCTGATCAAGCGGCAGGAGCGGCCGGGCAAGGGCCCGGTGGCGTGGCCGGTGGAGCCGCCGCGCCGGGTGATCAAGCCCGAAACGGCGATCACGATGCGGCGCATGGCCGAGGAAGTGGTGTTGCACGGAACCGGCACGGGCGCGCGGCTGAAGGGTTACACGTCGGGCGGGAAAACGGGATCGGCGCAGATCTTCGATTACGCAACCGGCAAGTACACGCACAAGTACAACGCCAGTTTTGTCGGCTTTGCGCCGGTGACGAACCCAACCATCGTGGTTGCCGTGACCCTCAATGGCTCGTCGAAGTTCGGCGGCGTGGTGGCGGCGCCGGTCTTCAAGCGCGTGGCCGAGGCCACGCTGCGGGCCCTCGAGGTTCCGCGCGACATTCCCGAACAGCTCGCCGACTCCGGGAAAAGCGCCGCCGGCGAAGACGACAAGGATGACCTCGCGCTGGCCGAGTTGAGCAAGCCGGCGCTGGATCTGCTCGAGACGGTGACCGAGGAGGAGGCCGCCGCCAGCGCCGGTCAACTGGTTGCGCCGCGCGCGCCGGACTTCCACGGGAAATCGAAGCGGACGGTGGCCGAGGAGTCCCGGGCCGTGGGCGTCGAGGTCGACATGGCAGGGGAAGGCGTGGCGCGGGCGCAGTTTCCGCCCGCCGGCGCGGTCCTGGCGCCGGGCGCTCGCGTGAAGGTGCAATTTGCACGCTGAGAGCCCGGACATGACGCTGAGCGACATCCTCGCCGGAGTGGCGATTCGGAGTGGGATTCCCGCCCTAATCTCGGACCGCCAGGTCACCGGACTTGACTACGATTCCCGGCGCCTGGCGCCCGGGTTTGTGTTCTTCGCCTTTGCCGGCAGCCGCGTCGACGGCCGCCAGTTCTCCATCCGGGCGCTCGACAAGGGCGCCGTGGCCGTCGTCAGCGAATTGCCGGAGCCGGCGGGGTTCCCCGGAGTTTGGATCGAGGTCGAACACGGCCGGCGCGCGCTCGCGCTAGCGGCGCGCAACTTCTACCGTCGCGCGGCCGAGGCCGCCACGCTGGTCGGCATCACCGGCACCAACGGCAAGACCACCACGGCCTACATTACGGACTCCATCCTGCGCGCGGCCAACTGGCCGACGGCGCTGATCGGCACCGTCGAGTATCATGTCGCCGGCGCGGTGCGCCCGGCTCTCAACACTACGCCCGAATCGCTCGACCTGTACCGGATTCTCGAACAACTCGCCGCTTACGGCGGCCGGCATGCCACAATGGAAGTGTCCTCCCACGCGCTCGCGTTGGGACGAGTCTACGGAGTTCCGTTTCACACCGCGGTCTTTACCAACCTCACCCGGGACCACCTGGACTTCCACGGCACGATGGACAACTACTTCGCCGCCAAGAAGCTGCTGTTTGCTGGCGACGGCTCGGCCCCGCCCCGCCGCGCGGTGTTGAACGCCGACGACGAATTCGCGCGTCGCATCGAACCCCCGGCGGCGACCGAGACGCTGTGGTACGGGATCGACGCAGGCGAGGCGGCCTGGTCCGGCCGCCTGCTGCGGGCCGCCGGGATTCGCTCGGGTTTCGAGGGCTTGCGGTTCGAGGCCGTTCTGGACGGGCAGCGGGTCGAATTGTCCTCGCCGCTCATCGGCCGCATTAACGTGTACAACATCCTCGCCGCCTGTGGGGCGGGCCTAAGTCTGGGCCTGGATTGGGACACCATCGCGCGCGGCGTCGCCGGATGCCGGGCCGTGCCGGGGCGCTTCGAGCGGGTCGAGGAGGGCCAGCCGTTCCTGGTGCTGGTCGACTACGCGCACACCGACGACGCGCTGCGCAACTCGATCGAAGTCGCGCGCGGCCTGAAGCCGAAGCGGGTGATCACGCTGTTCGGTTGCGGCGGCGATCGCGACCGGTCGAAGCGGCCGTTGATGGGCGCCGCGGCGGCTTCGGCGAGCGACTTCGTGGTCCTCACCAGCGACAATCCGCGCTCGGAGGACCCCCTCGCGATCATGAACGACGCAATGGTCGGCCTGGGACGCTACGACACTCCGCGCGCCGTCGAACCGGATCGCGCCAAGGCGATTCGCCTGGCCATCGGGGAGGCGCGCGAGGGAGATATCGTGATCCTGGCCGGCAAGGGTCACGAAACCTACCAGGTTCTCAAGGACCGAACCATCCACTTCGATGATCGCGAAGCGGCCCGTGAGGTGCTGCGTTCGTTCGGCTACGCGGGAGGCCAGGCATGAGGCTCGCCCTCGACTGGATCGCCGCGGTCCTGGCCAGTCCGGCGCGGATGCCGGGCGAGGCCGCCGGCTACAGCGTCGACTCGCGGACCATTCAGCCCGGGGAACTGTTCATCGCCTTGCGCGGGCCTAACCACGACGGGCATGCGCACGTCGCCGAAGCGCTCGAGAAAGGCGCGCCGGCGGCGCTGGTCGAGCGCGATTCGTCCGCTGCCGCGCTCGAGCGCGTCATCGCCGTCGGGGACACTTACCAGGCGCTCCTGCAACTGGCCTCCCGCGCGCGCGGCCAGTGGCCGGGAACCCTGATCGCGGTGACCGGCAGCGCCGGCAAGACCACCACCAAGGAGGCCATCGCGGCGCTGCTGGGGGCCGAGATGCCGGTTTCAATGGCGGGCGGAAATCTCAACAATCACGTCGGGCTTCCCCTGTCGGTCCTGCGTCTGGACGAAGGCGCGCGCGCCGCGGTGGTCGAAATCGGCATGAACCACGCCGGGGAAATCCGCGAACTGGCCCGCGTGGCCCGGCCCGGCGTTGGTGTGGTGACCAACGCCGGCCACGCCCACATCGAGTTCTTCGATTCCATCGACGCCGTGGCGAGCGCCAAACGGGAGCTGATCGAATCGCTCGGCCGTGACGGCGTGGCGGTGCTGAACGCCGACGACGAGCGGGTGCGGCGCTTCGCCGAAATCCACCCTGGCCGCAGCATCACGTTCGGCCTGGCCGGGGACGCCGATGTCCGCGCCACCCAGGTGGACAACGCGCCCGGGGGCGCATGTTTCACCGTGGACGGAACGCGTTTTGAAACGCGCCTGATGGGGCTGCACGGCGTCCGCAACCTGCTGGCGGCGATTGCCGTGGCGCGGGTGTTCGGCATTCCGGCGTCGCGCCTGGTGGATGCCGCCCGCGCCCTGGCCCCCGGCAGGATGCGGGGGGAGCGCTTTACACACAGGGGCGTTACGGTATATAACGATTGCTACAACTCCAATCCGGATGCGGTTCGAGCTATGCTGGACCTGGTCCGGATCTTGCCGGCGCGGCGGCATGTCGCCGTGCTGGGGGAGATGCTCGAGCTCGGGCGCTGGTCCGAGGCCCTGCACCGGGACGTGGGTCGTTACGTCGCCGAGTGCGGGTTTTCTGTGCTCATCGGGATACGCGGCGCGGCCCGTCACCTGGTGGACTCCGCCAGGCTGGCAGGTTTAGCGGCCGGCGCCGCGTACTTTTTCGATGACCCCGCCGCCGCGGGCGCTTGGCTCCGCGACACGGCGCGCGAAGGCGACGCCATCCTCTTCAAAGGCTCGCGCGGCACCCGTGTGGAGATCGCGCTGGAGCGGTTCCTGGAGTGATCGATGCTGTACTGGCTCCTATTCGAGAAACTCTTCCCCCACTTCAGCCCGTTCCGCCTGTTCGGCTACGCGACCTTCCGGACCGCGTTTGCCAGCATCACGGCCCTGTTTCTGTCGATCGCGCTCGGGCCGTGGCTGATCCGGAAGCTGCGCGAGTTTCAGATCGGACAGCATATTCGCGAGGAAGGGCCGAAGTCGCACCACAAGAAGGCCGGCACGCCCACCATGGGCGGCGTGCTGATCGTCGTCTCCATTTTTGTCCCGACCCTGCTGTGGACCAACCTGCGAAACCCCTACGTGTGGGTCGCGCTGTTCGGACTGGTGTCCTTCGGCGCGATCGGGTTCTGGGACGATTACACCAAAATCCGCAAGATGCGGAACCTCGGGATCAGCGGGCGGACGAAGTTCGGTCTTCAGGCGCTTGCGGCGCTGCTCATCGGTTTCTGGCTGCTGGGGTTGCACGCGCACGGGTTGTACTCGACCGAAATGAACGTGCCGTTCTTCAAACAGTTTCGGCCCGACATGCTGATCGACCGCTTCCTGGGAAGCCCCTTCACCTATCCGCTGGCGTTCGTCTTCTTCTTCGGGTTCCTGGTTTTCGTGCTGGTCGGTTCGTCCAACGCGGTGAACCTCACCGATGGTCTGGACGGTCTGGCGATCGGCCTGATGATCGTCGCCGCCGGCGCGATGACGGTCCTGAGCTACGTCAGCGGCCACGCGGCGTTCGCCACGTATCTGGACATCGCGCGCCTGCCCGGCGCTTCGGAGCTGGCCGTCTTCTGCGGCGCCATGACCGGCGCATCGCTCGGTTTTTTGTGGTACAACGCCCATCCGGCCGAGGTCTTCATGGGCGATGTCGGATCGCTCGCGCTGGGCGGCGCGATGGGCGTCGTTGCGGTCCTGATCAAGCAGGAAATACTTCTGGTCTTCGTCGGCGGCGTCTACGTGATCGAGGCGCTGTCGGTCATCCTCCAGGTGGGCAGCTTCAAGCTGCGCGGCAAGCGCATCTTCAAAATGGCGCCGCTGCACCATCATTTCGAGGCGCTGGGCTGGCAGGAGGCGAAGATCATCACCCGGTTCTGGATTGCGGGACTGGTTATGGCCCTGTTCGCCCTGACCACACTGAAACTGAGATGAGCGGCACACGACTCCAGTTCGGCGGCGCGCGCGTGCTGGTGGCGGGCATGGGCAAGTCCGGGCTGGCTGCGCTCGAGCTGCTCGCCGGGAAAGGCGCGCGGCTTCGCGCCACCGACATCAAGCCGCTTGCCGAGTTGCCGGGCGTGGCCGAGTTGGGCGTGCCTTTCGCCGTCCAGTCGCCCGAAGTCTTCCGGGACGCCGACATCATCGTGATTTCGCCCGGCGTGGCTTGCGACCTGGCGCCGCTCGAAGAAGCCCGCTGCCGCGGCGTCGCGGTCATTGGCGAGCTCGAGCTGGCCAGCTACTTTCTCGAGGGGCCGGTCATCGGCATCACCGGCGCTAACGGCAAGACAACTACCACGGCGCTGGCCGGCCACATCCTGCGTGAGTGCGGCATCCCCGTGCAGGTGGGCGGCAACATCGGCACTCCGCCGGCGTCGATGGTACGCTCCTCGCGCGTGGACCAGTGGAACGTGCTGGAATTGTCCAGCTTCCAATTGGAGACCATCGACCGGT
>Ga0315277_10010955_pt1 | contig 11446 bp, 10 predicted proteins | sample YL17G05_15_MG_FD_203695 | JGI IMG/M metagenome (GOLD analysis project Ga0315277, IMG submission 203695) | Sediment microbial communities from Yellowstone Lake, YNP, Wyoming, USA - YL17G05_15 | ecosystem: Environmental > Aquatic > Freshwater > Lake > Sediment | place: USA: Wyoming | collected...
GACGATGTCTGTGATGTCAATTTGAGCACAGTAAGCGAGGTCATCTTCAAACCCTTTGGCCACCAAGTCTTTCCCGTGGCATGAAACGTGAAAAGCCTCAATTAAGTTGTTTTCAAATCTTTGATAGAGAATATGAGCGGATTGGGCGGCATCGGTTAAAGCGACGGACTTCCCTCCTATTCTAATGACCTGGTCGATCAACATCCCTCCGCATATTGTGTCTTCCAGAGAAAACCTACCTCCATCGCCTGAAGGAAAGAGAAGGATATCTCTATTCAGATCAAGACACCACTTCGCCGTCGCTCCGATGTTAAGGAAACTTGCAACCATGATCTCCTGACCCGAGGCAACGAGATGAAACGCCTTTGTCCCATTGGTGGTTGTCAGGATCAATCTCTTGCCATCCACCTTTTCTCTCACATACTCCCTTGGCGAATTTCCAAGGTCAAATCCTTTTATCTTTTTACTTCCCCGCTCTCCTCCCAGAAGAGTGGTGCCCTGGGGAAAATTCTTGGCCACTTGAAATGCTTCCTCCACCGTGGCAACAGGGATGACCTCCATGGCGCCTTGCGACAGGGCCTGGATGATCACAGAGGTTGCCCTGAGGATATCGATGACGACGATTGTCCTACGAGAAAGAGTGGAAGGGTCAGGAGAAAATGGAAGAAATTGAATATCTATATGCATGAAGGAAAATTATCATACCGGGTGTTCTATTGCAAGTGACGCTAAAAAAATGGATTCTTGGTGAAGCTCCCCGACCACAGGCCGGGGCTTCCCGGAAAGGAATGATCATTTTTAATTGTGCCCCTTCACCCCGCCTACAAGGCGGAGCTTGCGGGGCACTTGCCGGTCAATGATAAAAAACCCTTGCATTCCAGATTTTACTTTGTTATATGAATTTTTGGGGGCTACAATAGCCCTCTTTTTTTATGATTGGAATTGATTTTGAGGGTACCGATAGATTTAGTTTAATGATATCCATGCAGAAAATACCTTACTTCATCGCATCCATATTTTTATTGGGGGTTTTTTTGACCACTTCTGCCGGGGCGGCTGGTCAGGAGTTTCCCGTTCCTCCCCCTCCTTTTACAGAAGGGATCTTCCCCTGTAGCCAATGTCACGTCTCCATGGAAGTAAACCGAAAAAAAAGGGAGTTAAAAGACGAACATACTAAAATCAGGATGCATCATGCAGAAACCATGCGGTGGTGCCTCGATTGTCATGATACAAAAAACCGGGATAAACTCCGCCTTTTTAACGGAGAACTTATAAACTTTACCGAAAGCTACCGGCTCTGTGGTGAATGTCATGGGAACCTTTACAGGGACTGGAGGGCAGGTATTCACGGAAAGAGAACCGGTTACTTCATGGGGCAGGGCAAAAGAACTTACCTCCTCTGCGCTCATTGCCATGACCCACACGAACCGAAACTTAAGCCCATCAAGCCAGATCCTCCTCCACATCGACCGCTGGAAAGGAAAAATGGGAGATAAAGATTCTACCCGAAGGGAATTCATCCGAAATTTATCGCTTTTGGCTCTGGCAGGCCTCTCCCTCCCCCTTCTCTCCTCTTGCTCGCGAGAGGAAGCCGAAGACCTCCTTCAAAAACATTTTCTGGAGATGACGGATGTGGAGAAGAAAACCGTCATTGAAAACCTGGAGCAGAGGTACCACCGGTTATACGGGAAGAAGTTTAAGATCAGCGCTCAGGAAGCCCTTCCCGAAACTCTCTGGGGTTATGGGCTTGAGCTTTCTCGGTGTATCGGCTGCAGAAGGTGCGTCTATGCCTGCGCCCAGGAGAATAACAACTCCCGATACGATCGCCAGCTCCACTGGATCAGGGTCATCCGGCTCAAGAGGGGAAGCCTGATCAATCTCGAAGACTCCGAGCATTACTATGATCCCAAAACGGTCCCGGAGAAAGGATCCATCTACATCCCCGTCCAGTGTCAGCAGTGTCAGAATCCACCCTGCGTGAAGGCTTGTCCTGTTCATGCCACCTGGCAGGAACCGGATGGAATTGTCGTTGTGGACTACAACTGGTGCATCGGTTGCAGGTACTGTTTAGCCGCCTGCCCTTATAAGGGAAGGGTCTTCAACTGGGCGGAACCAAATCTTCCGAAGGATGAGGTCAACGCCAACGTCCATTACCTCGGAAACCGCCCCAGAATGAAGTGCGTCGTCGAAAAGTGCACCTTCTGCATCCAGCGGGTAAGGCAAGGGAGATACCCCGCCTGCGTGGAGGCCTGCCCCACAGGGGCAAGAAAATTCGGAAACCTCCTCGACCCGAAAAGCGAGATCAGATATATCATCGATCGAAAACGGGTCTTCCGTCTTAAAGAGGATTTGCATACGGAACCCAGGTTTTACTACTTCTTTGAAACATAGGAGTCTCCGTGGAATCACTGCGCGAACTGTTAAAAGAGACCTGGCATTTTTACAAAAAGACCCTGATCCTCTTGGCCAAAGGGAGTAAAATCTATTATGTATGGTGCCTTTTCCTCCTTACCATCATCGCGGTGGGCGTCATCTTCTATTGGAAACAACATGATTTTGGACTGATCGCAACGAATATGAGCGACAACGTGTCGTGGGGTCTCTATATCGCCAATTTCACCTATCTGGTGGGCATGGCTGCCGCGGCCGTGCTTCTGGTTATCCCTGCCTATATCTACCAGTTCAAGCCGATCAAGGAAATCGTCGTCCTCGGAGAACTTTTTGCCGCATCCTCGATCATCATGGCCATTCTCTTTGTGATGGTTGACCTCGGCAGGCTCGACCGGGTCTGGCACATGATTCCTTTTATCGGATTGATGAACTTCCCTGCTTCGCTTCTGGCATGGGATGTCCTTGTCCTCAATGGCTATTTGCTCCTGAATCTCTTTGTCCCTGTTTACCTCCTGGTCAAGTTCTATTACCGGAAAGAACCAAACTGGAAATTCATCCTCCCCTTCATCCTCCTTTCCATCCCGTGGGCTGTCGGAATTCATACCGTCACAGCCTTCCTGTACAATGGCTTCGCAGCCCGTCCCTTCTGGAATGCATCGATTCTTGCTCCACGATTTCTGGCCAGCGCTTTCTGTTCGGGGCCGGCGATCATCATTGTCATCTTTCAGATCATCCGGAAAGTATCCTCTATGTATTTGGAGGACAAGGCTCTTTTCAAGATTGGGGAACTGATTGCCTATGCCATGTTCCTCAATCTCTTCCTTCTCGGTGCGGAGATATTTAAGGAGTATTATTCCAATACTTACCATATCGCCTCTTTCAAATATCTCTTTGAGGGCCTCCATGAGCACACCGCCCTCGTTCCCTGGATATGGACCGCCATGGCAATGAATGTCACCGCCTTTATCCTCTTCCTTGTTCCGTCAACGAGAAAACGTCTGATCACACTCAATATCGGCTGTCTTCTCGTTATCGTGGGCGTCTGGATTGAAAAGGGGCCGGGTTTCGTCATCCCCGGATTCGTTCCCGATCCTCTCGGGGAGATCCATGAGTATGTGCCCAACCTTCTGGAACTCATGGTCTCCTTCGGCATCTGGGCACTGGGTCTTCTCATCTTCACCCTTCTGATGAAGGTGGCCATTCCTATTGAAACCGGAGAATTCAGTCACTCAAAATATGAAAAAGAGGTAAAGACTTTAAAAACTCCTTAAAGGCATCCCCTGGATGCGGATTCCTTTTCCTTTTTCGAATGGGATATTTTTTGTGTTGATGACACAAGAATTGAAAGAATTGAAAATGGCTTGATTTTATGTCAGTTTTTATGCTATAAAGAAACAGTTTATCGGGGGGTGAACGGATCTATCCGTTCACCCCTTTTTACTGATGGTCAGGGAGGAGGTGAAATAAAAACTTTTAATTTCAATAAGTTAAAGAAAGGGGGATCAATTTAATGAAAAAAGTGTTCGTGGCATCCATTGTCTTGATTGCTTTCTTGTTGGTTTCCCAAGTTTACACAGCTACAGCTAAAATGGCTCCCGGTCCTTCAAAAGATCCAATCACCGGGAAGGCTTATGCAGGATCGGAGAAATGTAAGACTTGCCACAAAGCTCAGTACGATTCCTGGAAGAACACGATCCACGCCTGGATGATCAGGCCCATTGCTAAGGGTGACTTCAAAAACGTTAAAGCAGACCTCACGGTAGAAAATGCTCCTAAATCCGATCAGTATGATTGGGCCTATGTCATCGGGGGATGGTATAAGGAAGAACGATATGCCTTCTGGGATGACAAGGGGGATATCATTTCAGGTGAGTTCGAGTATAACCGACCGAGGAAACATTTCTCCATCCGGAAAGATACGGGGGGTGCCCCTGAACGGCTCGATTGGTTTAATGAATGTGGGAACTGTCATGCTACTGGGGTAAATTATAAAGAACGCACCCTCGTTGAATTCAATATCGGGTGCGAGGCATGCCATGGCCCTTCGGCTGATCATTCGAAGAGCCCGAAAAAGGTGAAGGCGGTCATCGACCAAAATACCGAAAATTGCGGCCGCTGTCACATTCGTGGCCGCATGAAAGGGGACTTAAAGAAATTCAACTACCCCGTTATGTATGAATTGAATAAACCTCAAACAATGATGAAGGATTTAGACCCAGAGCCTTATACCGCACAAGGTTCTTTCTGGCCGGACCAGAAGAATGCAAATCGCCATCGCCAGCAGTATCTCGAGTGGATCAAAAGTCGCCACAATGGAATCCCTGATCTCAGTTGTGTAACTTGTCACGACCCACACATTGGAAGCCTGAGTTACCGAACTGGCCAGTTGAAGGGAGAAGAACGCTCTCTTTGTGGGAAATGTCATGAGGATATCGTTGCTGATCAAGTAAAACATTCTGGCCATCGTTATGAGGTAGCTTCATGTTCCGCATGCCATCTGCCATATACTATTGCTGCAGGGTCAGTGCCCAATCATACGTTTGAAGCCATCCTTCCTTCGAAGACACTTCAGTACGGGGTTGACGATAAGACCGGGAAACCGAAGATGCCAAATTCGTGTAGCCTTTACTGCCACACGAAGGAAACGGCGACTGTCATGAATGAGAAGTATAATATGATTTTCAAAAAAACTAAAAAATAAGAGTGAGATCTTTCTGGTTGAACCTTCAAATGTTTAAGAAGGACCCCAAAAATGTGGTCCCCAATTCTTGCAATGGGTGTCACATGGATCGGGGAGGTGATGAAGTAGGATTTATAAAAGGCGTACAAACCTACGAATCTAAATTTGGAAAATAGAAACATTGGGGGGAGGGTTCTGATGTTAAACATAAAGAATCCTTCCCCTTTCTCATTTCCTATTTCCTTTGTTTTGTCCTCGTTATTGGGAGGACCAGAGTCTGAAAACCTGATTGAGGATCTCTTTCTTCTTCTTCAGCATTTCCTGTTTCGATTTGCATCGCACTTGTCCGGCGGCCGCGCCGGGATGGCCATCGCCGATATTGAGCGTTCTCATAATCTCGCCGATATTTTTCTTCATATCCTGCCTGTTTCCACCAATGGAGAGAGACATGGAGAAACCTAAGTGGTTGCTCTTCACTCCCCGGTCTGTCAGATTATAGACCTCTAAGACTCCTTTCGCATCGGGATGGATGAGAAGGGCCAAGTTTTTGGTGAGAAGAGGCCTCCGCTGATAAGAAGTGAGATCAATGACGACCACCTCTCTCTTTTCATCCTGCTCGATAAAATAGGAGGAATCCCGGATGATCTTAAGCATCCGCCCCTCTTCCTCCCTGTACTGCTTCAGCCTCCTCTGAACAAAATCGAGTTGAGAGACCTCTCCGATTGGGCGGTCCCGGAGCTCACGGACCAGATTTCTCATATGCGAGGCCTGATCCTCCGCAGATGGAAAGTGAACCTTCAGGGTCAGGTCAATGATCTTCCCCGGGGTCTCTCTCCGCCAGTCCTCCGTGGAGGAATAAGTAAAACCATCGATGATATCGGCTTCATCAACAGCCTGTGCAACGTGTGGCGGAAACTCCACCCTTTCGGAGAAATATTCAAAGACAACCCTGCTGCAGCTCAGTTTCAGGTCGAACCGGCCTGGGATCGATCCGGGATCGATCTTCCGATATTCCAGTTCCTGAAGATTTCCCTCATGGTGGTCAAACCAGAGCCCGCACTGGAGGGGGTAAGGCAGGTCACAGACCACATCCTTTTCGGTGATGGTGATTTGGGACCTCAGGATCGTCAGGGGTCCTGCAAAAAGAATCTTTCCCACACCCAATGCCCGTGCGCAAAGGGCCGCGCTCAGGATTCCGTCAAAATCGTTGTGGGTGACAATCTTTTCATAACTCACCGGAGAATCCGGAAAGGATGTCGGCTCCATAGTAAAAATTTAACAGAGATGAAGGGTCGGGTCAATGGCTTCGGGTATTGACAAAAAGGGGACCATCCCTTAAAATGAAATTGAAATTCAATTTCAAAAAGGGGAAAACCATGGAGCCCAATCAATTTAAGGCTCTGATTTCTGAAGAGGGGCTCAAGTCCACCCGGCAGAGGGCAGAGATCCTCGACATCTTCCTCAACTCCACAGGCCATAAGAACCTTGCGGAGATCTATGCCCAGGTGGCCAAGACGAATCCTAAGATCGGTTATACCACGGTCTATCGGACCCTCAAGCTTCTCACCCGCCTGGGTTTGGCCACACGGCGGAAATTCGATGATGGAGAGACCCGGTATGAACCCACCAGCGAAGGAAGCCACCACGATCATTTGATCTGCCTCCGGTGCGGCGAAATAGTCGAATTCGAAGATGAGGTTCTCGAAGCCCATCAAAACCGGATTGCCAGACGCCATGGTTTTAAGATCTTCCATCATAGAATGGAGCTCTATGGCTACTGTTGTAAGTGTGTTCATCAAAAGGCCACCCTTAGAAAGAAAGGATAAAGAATGGATTCCTGCAAAAAGGAGACCAGACAGAAAGAGTCTCCGGTAGAGAGAATCATTCTGATCGGCAACCCCAATGTGGGAAAGTCGGTTATCTTCAACTATCTGACGGGCAAATATGTCACTGTTTCCAATTACCCCGGGACAACGGTCGAAGTCGCCACCGGAATGATGTCGATCCATGGGAAGAAATTTCAAGCGGTCGACACCCCTGGCATCAATTCCCTCATCCCTACGTCAGAGGATGAGAAGGTCACCCGGGACATCCTGCTACACGGCCCTCCGGTCCATCTGGTTCAGGTCATCGATACCAAAAACATTCGAAGGGGGCTCCTCATCTCCCTTCAACTCTTGGAGATGGGGGTTCCCTTTGTCGTTGTCCTCAACATGTGGGATGAAGCAAAAAGCAGAGGGATTGACATCAACCTCCGGAAACTCTCCGAGCACCTGGGAATGCCGGTCCTCAAGGCAGTGGCCACCCGACGGAAGGGCCTGGAAAAGATCAAGGAAAACCTGCAGCCCCGTGTCACCTCCTTTCCTGCCATCACCTATCCGGAGGCTATTGAGGATGGCGTTTCCCGCATCACCTCCTCTTTACCCGAGACCCCCATTTCCAAACGCTCTCTGGCGCTGATGCTTCTTTCCGGAGACGAAAGCCTCGCCGAATGGCTTCAACAAAATCTGCCTGAGGAGGAGATCTTACGGATCGAAAAAATTCGACATGAGGTCCAGACCCGTTTTCGGGATCCCATTGGATACCTGATCAATCAGGCCCGTCTCCGAAAGGTGGATGAAATCCTGTCTCTGGTAAGAACGTCTCCGGAGGGGACTCCCAAGACATTCTCCGCCTCTCTCGGAAACCTGGTGATCCATCCATTCTGGGGAATTCCCATCCTTCTCTTCATCCTCTTTCTTACCTATCAGTTTGTCGGGGTCTTCGGCGCCCAGATCAGCGTCGATTTCCTGGAAAAAACCCTCTTCGGAGAATGGTTGCTTCCGCCTCTGACCGAGCTCATCCACCGATTCATTCCCATTCCCATTCTCCAGGAATTCCTTATTGGCCCTTATGGAATCCTCACCATGGCCCTTACCTATGCGATCGCCATCGTCCTCCCTATTGTGGGCTGTTTCTTCATCATCTTCGGACTGATGGAAGATTCGGGATATCTGCCAAGGCTGGCGGTGATGAGCAATAAAATCTTCAAGAGGATGGGGCTGAATGGCAAGGCTGTCCTGCCCATGGTTCTTGGACTCGGCTGCGATACCATGGCTACGATGACGACGCGGATCCTGGATACCGAAAAGGATCGTACCATCGTCACCCTCTTACTGGCCCTTGGAGTGCCCTGCTCAGCCCAGTTAGGGGTAATCCTCGGCATGTTTTCAGGGCTTCCGATCTTTTATCTTCTCACCTGGATTCTTCTGATCGCGCTCATTCTAGTCATGGTTGGATATTTAGCGGCCAGGCTCCTTCCCGGTGAAGGTTCCGATTTTATCCTGGAACTCCCACCCCTGCGGATCCCTAAAATTTCCAACATTGTGGTAAAAACCCTCGCCCGGCTCGAATGGTACCTCAAGGAGGCGGTTCCCCTCTTCATCCTCGGAACCCTCTTTCTCTTCATCCTTCATCAGACAAAGGCGCTATCTCTTCTCGAACAGATTTCAACCCCTCTGATCGTCCACTTCCTTGGGCTTCCCGCAAAAGCCACAGAGGCTTTCATCATCGGATTCCTCCGGAGAGACTATGGAGCAGCAGGGCTCTTCATGCTCGCCAGGGAGGGACTCCTCGACCCCCGTCAGATCCTGGTCAGTCTGGTGACGATCACGCTCTTCATCCCCTGTATTGCCCAGTTCTTTATGATGATCAAAGAGAGGGGGTTGAAAAAAACCCTCTGGATCTCGGCCGTGATCTTTCCCGTTGCTTTTGGGGTGGGAGGCCTGCTAAACTTTTTATTGAGATTCCTGGAGCTCTGAAATGGAAAAAACCTCTTTCAATCGATGCCCTCTTTGCGGAGGAGAATTCTCGGATTCGGAAATGAAATGCAGGGGATGTCTCATCTCAAAGGACTGCGGACTCCTCTGCTGCCCCCATTGCGGATACTCCTATAAGGAACGCTCTGCCCTGGTCGATTTTTTCAAATCTTTATGGAGGAAGGTGAAACCATGAATCGGAATTCGGATTTGCCCGGAGGACCCCATCAAATGAGATGGGGTGGCAGAAGAGAAATTGAGGAAGAGCGGATCGATGAGATCCTCGAACTCATCTGGACGTTGAGGGAGAGAGGGATCTCCGATCTGGATCAGCTTCTTGAGGAGGGAAAGGATTTTGAGGCAAAATCGATTCTCCGCATCATGATCAGGGATGACCTCTTTGAGGTGGAAGGCAACCGGGTGATTCTTAAAGAGCGCGGAGAGGAGAAGGCCAGGGAGATCATCCGTCGCCACCGTTTGACCGAAAGGCTCCTCTCAGAGATATTTGAGATGTCCGAAGAGGAGGTGGAGCAAGAGGCCTGCAAATTAGAGCATATCCTGAGCCCCGGGGTGACGGAGAGCGTCTGTACTTTTCTCGGCCATCCGCCCACCTGTATCCATGGGAAGCCGATCCCGAGGGGAGAGTGCTGCGCCAAATTCAAAAAAGAGATGAAACCCCTCGTCATTCCCCTTGAGGAGCTGGGACTGGGGGAGGAGGGCCGGATCGTCTTCATCGCTCCCCGATCGCATCAACGGCTTGACCGGCTGAGTGCCCTGGGGATCGTTCCCGGAAGCATTCTCCGGATGCATCAGAGAAATCCTTCCTATGTGCTTCAGATCGGAGAAACGACACTCGCTTTGGATGGGGAAGTGGTGAGGGATATCTACGTGAAAAAGGTTTAACAAAGATTCAATGGTCAATGATCCATTGTCATTGATCATTGCTCATTGACAATGGATCATTGAAGGATTAATCGTCCTTTTTTTTATTGGAAGTTTCTCCGCGGCGACGTTCCATCTCCTCCTGGATGAGCGCTCCGAGGCTGTTTGAAGCCGACCCCTGATTCGACATATACCTTTCAATCTCCGACTTCTCCATCCTCTCCTTCAACCCCTTCAGGCTGAGTCCGATCCTTCGCTCCTGTGAATCGACATGAAGGACGATGGCAGAGACCATCTCACCCTGCTTCAACACATCCGAAGGTCTCTCTACCTTCTCTCTGCTGATCTCGGAAACATGGACCAGTCCCTCGATCCCTTCTTCCAGCTCGATAAAGGCCCCGAAATCGGTCACATTGGTCACTCTTCCATTGACCATCTCTCCCTTTCGGTATCGCCGGGCCACCTCTTTCCAGGGGTCCGGGGTCAATTGTTTGATCCCGAGGGAGAAACGCTCGTTTTTTGGGTCGATGCTTAACACAACGGCCTCGACCTCCTGCCCTTTCTTAAAAAGCTCGGCCGGATGTTTGATCTTCTTTGTCCACGACATCTCCGACACATGAACCAGCCCGTCCACACCTTCTCCGAATCCAATGAAGATCCCAAAATCGGTGATCGTCTTCACCTTTCCCGCCACCCGTATGCCAGGAGGATATCTTTCTGCAATGAGGTCCCAAGGATTTGGCTCGACCTGTTTCATCCCAAGGGAGATCCTGCGTTTCACCGGATCACAATCAAGAACCATTACTTCCAGAAGGTCGCCGATGTGGACGATCTTGGAAGGATGTTTCATCTTCTTGCCCCAGGTCATTTCAGAGATATGAACCAGTCCTTCGATTCCCTCCTCAAGTTCGACGAAGACGCCATAATCGGTGACATTGACCACTTTACCTTGAACTCGCGTTCCCGCCGGATAATTTTCCAGAGCGGAATTCCATGGATCAGGAAGGATCTGCTTCAATCCCAGCGAAACCTTCTCCTTCTCCTGATCGAAGTGGAGAACCTTCACCCTGATCCGCTCCCCCACAGAGATTCTCTCCGATGGATGTCCGACCCTTCCCCAGCTGATGTCCGTAATGTGGAGAAGGCCATCAATCCCTCCTAAATCGATGAAGGCTCCGTAATCGGTGAGGTTCTTGACCGTCCCCTCAACAATCTCTCCCTCTTTGAGATGCTTCAGTGTCTCCCCCCTCTGGATCTTTCTCCCCTCTTCGAGAAGAATCCGGCGGGAAAGGACAATATTATTCCGCTTCCGATTAAACTTGATCACCTTAAAGGTCAATCTCTGGCCGATCAGGTCATCCAGATTGCGAACCGGTTTCAGGTCGATTTGAGATCCCGGGAGAAAGGCATAGATGCTGCCGATATCGACGGAGAGCCCGCCTTTCACTTTGGATACGATCTCTCCTTCAATCATTTCGCCTTCCCGGCAGGACCGGCTGACATCCTTCCAAACATTGACTTTATCCGCCTTCTCCTTCGAGAGGATGAGCAACCCTCCCTCCCTATTCTTCTTTTCCAACAGGACATCAACCCGGTCTCCCACCTTCACATCCAACTTCCTGTTCCTCTTCAGGAACTCCTCCATGGGGATCTGGCCTTCACATTTATAGCCTACGTCCACGGTGACATGGTCGGG
>Ga0315277_10010959_pt1 | contig 11445 bp, 11 predicted proteins | sample YL17G05_15_MG_FD_203695 | JGI IMG/M metagenome (GOLD analysis project Ga0315277, IMG submission 203695) | Sediment microbial communities from Yellowstone Lake, YNP, Wyoming, USA - YL17G05_15 | ecosystem: Environmental > Aquatic > Freshwater > Lake > Sediment | place: USA: Wyoming | collected...
CGGGTGGGCATCTGCTTCGTTGCCGCTCCTCGACGATATACACCGACATCGCCTGCGTCGCGGCGCCTCGCATCTGCCCACCCGGCGCTCGCGCCAAAATGCCAAGTAATTCTTGCGCGAGCCCTTACCTCAGGGAATCTTGATTGCCCCGGGGCATTTCGTGCAATTTTGGAAGATTATTCCACTTATCTGGGTTATCATCCGCCTTTTCAAGCTGGGAAGTGTTGACGCCGGTGCGCGGAAACCGGCTTCCGTAACCGCAAGGATTAGATCGAACGAACGACTGCTGAGAGACAGAGAATCTCATGAACATTTTGTCCTCCACATTCTTTCTTTCGCTTCAAACCACACCCGCCAAATCGCACATCACCCATATCGACTGGCTGATGATTGCGCTCTATTTCAGCATCTTGCTTTGCGTCGCGTGGTGGGTCGTCCGTAAAGGTAAAGACACAGCCGCTGATTACTTCCTCGCCGGCCGCAACCTCGGTTGGTGGATTATCGGCGCCTCCATCTTCGCCTCGAATATCGGATCCGAGCACGTCGTAGGTCTGGCCGGTTCCGGAGCCCAGGACGGCGTGGCGATGGCCCACTACGAGTTGCACGCGTGGTGTCTGCTGGTGCTGGCATGGGTGTTCGTGCCCTTCTACGCGCGCTCGTTCGTGTTCACCATGCCGGAATTCCTCGAGCGGCGCTTTTCCAGCGGCTCCCGTTACGTCCTGTCCGTGGTATCGCTGATCACATTCATCGTATCGAAGATCGCCGTTGGGATCTTTGCGGGCGGCGTTGTCTTCGGCACGCTGCTGCCGGAGCTACGGATAAATATCGGGGGTGTCGAGATCGACAGCTTCTGGATCGGATCAGTGCTGGTGATCGTACTGACGGGCCTTTACACCGTGCTTGGCGGCATGCGCGCTGTGGCATACAACGATGCCGTCCAGGTCACGGTCCTCATCGCGGGTTCGGGCCTGCTGACGGCATACGGGCTTTTCAGGCTGGGCGGCTGGAGTGAGCTCCGGTACTGGTGCGGATCGGACATGTTCAATCTCTGGAAACCGCTCATCCCGGCAGGCGTGCAGGGTACGTGGGCGCCGGTGCTGGTGAAGGACGCGGTCGGCAATGTGGTGAAACAGGCCTGGTACTTCAACGGCCACTTCCCATGGCTGGGCATGGCTATCTGCGCACCCATCATTGGTCTCTGGTATTGGTGTACAGACCAATACATCGTGCAGCGTGCGCTGGGCGCTCCGAATGAAACCATTGCGCGCCGCGGCAGCATTTTCGCCGCATTCCTCAAGCTGTCTCCGGTTTACCTGTTCATCATTCCAGGCTTGATATGCTTCGCGCTGGCCAAGAGCGGCAAGGTCCCCGAACTGCAGAGCATTCTGATCGGGGCAGGTGGCCACGTGACGAGAGAGGCGCAGGGAGCGTTTCCGTTGATGGTGCAATACCTGCTGCCGCCGGGCTTGCGCGGTATCGTTGTGGCAGGGTTGCTCTCCGCACTCATGGGCTCGCTGGCGGGTGTGTTTAACGCCTGCTCGACGCTGTTCACCGTAGATCTCTATGAAAAGTGGAAACCCAAGGCGACTCAGCACGAATTGGTGCGGATGGGCCGCATAGCAACTACCATCATGGTGCTTATCGCCCTGGCGTGGATTCCTGTCATCAAGGGGGCGTCCGGCCTTTACAACTACTTGCAGGCAGTACAGGGTTACCTGGCCCCGCCAATCTTCATAGTGTTTTTCTTCGGAGTGTTTTTCAAACGCCTCAATGCCAAAGGTTGTCTGTGGGCCATGGTGGTGGGGTTTATCATGGGCATATTCCGCATGCTGGTAGACACTCCGGTGATGATGGGCCTCAAAGGGTTTGAGAACGGCTACTCGCCCGGCTCTTTCCTCTGGATCATCAACAACATATTTTTCCAGTATTTCAGCGTGCTTATCGCACTGGTCTCGGCAGTAGTAATGGTTGTGGTGAGTTATGTGACAGCCGAGCCGGACTACGCGAGGATAAAGAGCCTCACCTACGGTACGGTCACCGATGAAGACCGCAAGCGCACCCGCGCGGGCTGGGGTTGGCATGAAGTGGCGGCCTCCGCGTTTATCCTGAGCTGCATTCTTGGCGCGTATCTGTACTTCAGAGGATAGAACGAGGTTCCCTTCACTCCATCCTAGAATCTCTGTAAGGGCGCCACAACGGTTCCGACCGTGTCTTCGTGCTACGCTTCCCTATGACTACCAACAAGTGCAGCGCAACAGTAGTGGCGGCGTGGATCATTCGTCATGGACTACGATCAGATTCAATTCGACATGCGGGATCGCGGCGGCGGGCGCTCGCGCCAAGATGCCAGTTTATCTTTACGCGAGCCCTCAGTATTCGGTCTCATCCCCCTAGGGGCGAGAGTGAGGAATGAACGAAGTGACGTCGGTCTGCCCGAAGTCTTCGCCTTTGTAAAGAAGAGGCTCACCACGCGCGACCGCCAACGCATACGAAAAGCAATCACCGAAGTTGAGTCCTGCCGGGTGGCGTCCCTTGCCAAACCGGCTGAAGGCCAGCCGCGCCAGGTTGCCTTGCTCAAGATCGACGGCGGCTATCTCGATGTCAGCCCGATCGATGAACAGGTCCAGATCGCGGAGGCCCTCGGCGCCGAAGCGCGCTTCGAGGACGATTGAAACCTCGACGAACGTTGCTACCGACATCACTCGAGATTCCGCCATTTCGATTGCTTCGATGAAGGTGCGGCGCTCCGTCTCATCGAGGAGGATCGCCAGCAGAGCCGACGTGTCGATGACCATCAGTGCGGCAGCCCCTCATTGTCATACCCGAGGATCTCGTCAGGCTGCCTCGAATCAAGCACGGGCAGCCCAGCACAATGCCGGGCGATCTCTTCTAGTTCGTCGGCGAGGCGGCGTCTGGTCTTTTCACGACGAAGCCGAGCAAGACGGTCCCGGAGTGCCTGCGTTACCGCCTGCGTCTTGGTTTCCCCCGTGAGCTTGGCCAGCGCCTCCGCGAGTCGCTCAGCCTCGGGATTCCTGATATTTAGCGCCATGATTCCTCACGTGTAGACTTGCATATACACAGTAACACTCTGTGTCGCCCTCCGTCAAGATATCGTCATGAGATCGTGTCGCGATGGTGATGGTGCTGTGACGGGCAAAACGCTCGATTCTGGCACTATTCTCTTGGAGATTTCCTGATCCGGCGAATGTAGCGCGGGGCAGGCAAGTCTTCCGCACCCGTGGCATCTTATGGGTGTAAAATCGCCAGCTGTGGGGATACGGCACGGGCATCCATGAACTGATCATCCTGGCGATAGCTGTCTTCTCGCACGACAACGTCATTTTCTGCATCGAGGAACCGGAGATTCATCTTCATCCGCTTCTTCAGAAGGAATTCCTGCGTTTCCTGATGGAGGAGACTTCGAACCATTACATCTTGGCAACCCATTCGCACGCGCTAATGACGCCGCGGGGCAACTGCAATGTAGTGTATCTCTGGCAGCAAGACGGCGTAACCCGGAGTCGGACAGTTCAGAGCACCGAGCATTCCCTGGAAATCCTGGATGATCTTGGGATCGACGCAAGCGATCTGCTGCAGGCTCGCAGTGTGATATGGGTTGAAGGGCCAAGCGATCGTATCTACATCAACCGTTGGCTGGCGCTGGTAGCTCCCGATCTTCGAGAAGGGGGGGAAAGGCCGAGTGAGGGATATGAGAACACGGCAGCCTGGCACCGACTATTCTTTATCGCCTGCACAGGAGAGTCCAACTCAGCCGCATTGTCGGGTGCCGCGGGATGCGTTCAACGATGCGCGGGTCTGTAATGAACATAACAATGGAAGCGCTCGCCACAGGTACCGATCAAAGCGTCTATCTCGAATACCCTCTTTTTAAGCAGCGCCCATGAATTCTTTTGGCGGCGCTCGAAGCCATCCCACCCGCCGGCCGCCAATAATCCAAAGCCGGTGGCAGACCGCCAGTCCGCAGAAATTCAAACCCTTGTAATGCAGATCGGATATAAATAGAATCTGCTTCTGGAGGCAGATCATGAGGACAACTCTCAATCTCGACGAGCGAGCGCTGGCTGACGCTTTGGATGTATCCCCGGGCAAGACAAAAACTGACGTCATCAACGATGCTCTCCGCGACTTCGCGCGCCGCCGCCGGCTTCGAGGCCTGTTGAAGCTGGAGGGTAAATTCAGATGGAAGGGAGACCTCGATGTGTTGCGAAAGCGGGAGCGACGATCTCGATGAAAGTCCTGATCGACACATCTGCCTGGATTGACTTCCTGAATGGATACCCATCCCGTGAGCGCCGCGCAGTGGCTGAACTCGTGGACGGTGAAGACGAATTATGCACCTGCGGAGTCATTGCAGCAGAAGTATTCCAGGGAATCCGGCGGGATAGGAAGCTCGGTGAATTGGAAAGACTTTTCAGGGAGCTTCTATTCCTCGAGCCGGCGGGCATAGATACCTACCTGAGGGCCGCTGAAATCTACCGCCGACTCCGCGCCAAGGGTATTACTGTCAGATCAACGATCGACTGCCTGGTTGCACGGCTCGCCGAGGAAAATGCCTGCTACCTCCTTGCGCGAGATCGGGACATTGCAGCTATTCTCGACAGCGGGATGGTGAGGACCTCACTGTGGCCCACATAGATCGGAATAAACCTTTGTATTGCAGCTCTGAAATCTTCTCGGCAATCTGGAGAGACTTCGGGACATGGCGAAGACGAGAGGAACAGGACTGACGATTTGCAGTTGACAAGCGCAGAAGGCTTGGTTCGTGGTCTGCTCCAAGATCGGCGCCGATGCCACCAAGGCCGCGGTCGAGCGGATCAGCGCGCCGCAGCAGAAGCAGTAGCCCACCGACAGACTTCCTGCTGCCTACTCTTGACCGCTAGCGAGTGAAGGCTACCTTGTACACGTCTTCGTAGCGGCGCGTGAAGTGCACCTTCAGGCCCTTCTTCAGGTAGGCGGGAAGCTCATCGAAATCTTTTTGGTTCGCATCGGGAAAGATCAACACCTTGAGCCCGGCCCGGCGCGCGGCAATGATCTTCTCCTTCACACCTCCGATAGGAAGAACATGGCCGGTGAGAGTCAACTCGCCGGTCATCGCCAATCCCTCTCGCACCGGCTTCCCGATGATCATGGAGATGAGCGCAGTCGCCATCGTGATGCCCGCTGAGGGGCCATCCTTGGGGGTAGCCCCCGCTGGTACATGCAGGTGAACGAAATGCTCGTCGAAGAAATCGGGCTTCGCTCCATACCTCTTGAGATGAGCCATCACGTAGGAATAGGCAATGTCCGCGCTCTCCAGCATCACGTTGCCCAGCTGACCCGTCTGTTTGAATCCTTTGCTTTTGCTGGGAACTGCGGTCGCCTCAATCTGAAGCGTTGCGCCGCCCATGCTCGTCCAGGCGAGGCCCGTCACAACGCCTGCCGCCCTTCCGAGGAATTCGTCCGCCGTGAAGACCGGCTTGCCCAGCAGGGATTCGACATTCTCCCTGTTCACCGTCATCCTCTTTTTGGGATCCTTCGAAAGCTCCATGGCGGCCTTACGCTTAATCTTCTTCAGAAGGTTCTCCAGATTTCGAACACCTGCCTCACGGGCGTAGCTGTCAATTAGATGGACCAGAGCGTTCTTCTGGATCGTGACCTGGCCCTTCTTCAGCCCATGGCTGCTGAGCGCTTTCGGAATCAGGTATCTCCGTGCTATCTCGACCTTTTCTTCCAGGATGTAGCCGGACAGGCGGATTACCTCCATGCGATCCAGCAAGGGCCGGGGAATCGTGTCCAGTTGATTCGCGGTGGCAATGAACATTACGCTCGACAGATCAAAGGGCACGTCCAGATAGTGGTCACGGAAACCTGAGTTCTGCTCCGGGTCGAGAACCTCCAGAAGGGCAGAAGCCGGATCTCCTTGGAATGAAGCCCCGATCTTGTCGACTTCATCCAGCATGATCACTGGATTGGAGGTGCCGGCCGTCTTCATGGCCTGGATGAACTTGCCCGGCATCGCGCCTATGTAAGTCCGCCGGTGTCCTTTGATCTCGGCTTCATCCCGCATGCCACCCAGCGAAAAACGATAGAAGCGGCGGCCAAGGGCCTGCGCAATGCTTTTGCCTATGGAGGTCTTGCCAACGCCGGGCGGTCCGACCAGGCATAGGATGGAACCCGAGACACCACCCTTCAGCTTGCCCACGGCAATGAATTCCAGGATGCGCTCTTTAACATCGTCGAGACCGAAGTGATCTCTGTTCAGAATCTCCCGGGCGTGGTTCACGTCGTAAGACTCCTTGCTGTAGACACCCCAGGGCAGGACTGTGAGCCAATCCAAGTAGTTGCGGGTGACCGTGTATTCCGGTGACGTAGGTTCCAACAGCTGGAATTTCTCCATCTCCTCTTCCACGATCTTCTGCGCTTCCATGTTCAGCTTGCGCTCCTTAAGCCGCTCCTGGAACTTTTCGATTTCGGTGGTCTTGCCTTCCTTCTCCAGCCCGAGTTCCTTCTTAATGGCCTTCAGCTGCTCCTTCAGGAAAAACTCTCTCTGCTGGCCGGAGATCTTCTCCTGTATCTGCCGACTGATTTCGCCCTGGAGCTTCGAGATCTCGACCTCTTTTTTCAGGAGTACCAGAACCTTGTCGATGCGATGGCGCACATCGAAGGTCTCAAGGATGTCCTGCAGTTCCTGTCCGTCCGCCGTGGTCAGATTCGCCGCGAAATCAGCCAACCTCCCGGGATCGTCAAGGGTGGAGTGGCTGAGAAAGAGCTTGATCGCTTCGGATTGCAGCGGGTTGAGTTTCACCAGGTCCTTTAGCGTGGAGATGACGGCAAGGGCATAGGCCTTGAGTTCTTCGTTTACAGAAAACTCCGTACTGTAATGGTATCTTACACGCGCCATCAGACCCGCCGCAGTCTCCCTCAAGGTTTCAATCGTGAAGCGCTCCAGGCAGTTGACCAAAACGTGGGCGGTTTCACTGTCGGCTTGGACCGCCTTGAGAATCTTGGCAGCGACACCCACCCGATGAAGGTTTTCCGGTGAATCCTTCGCCTTGGGATCGCGCACCAACACCAGTCCCAGCGTCTCGGCCGAGGACTGGACGGCCTGCTGAATGAGAGCCACCTGCTCGCCCCGCACCTCGATCGGGACCGGAATGCCTGGAAAGATGGGGCGCGCTCTCATGGGTAGAATCGGAATGTGCTCGGGCAGAATTTCGGACGCCAGAACCAGACCAGGACGTTCCTCTACCTCGGGTTCTGAGGGTTTTGCTTCAGTCGTTTCCTCGTTCGGACCTTTCTCTTCCGTATCGATCATGGACAATCACCTCCGATGCTTTCCGATAGGTATTTTAGTCCACAAGGGCTTGGACATGAAGCCTCGCATTGGATTAAGCTAACAAGAGTGCGGAGCGCACGCTCCCCGTTTAGTCTATTTTCGGCACAGGCTGGTTTCCGATCGGCCTCGTGCCTTTTCCCCGTTTGGAGCCATGTTACACCTCATACACCAGTACAGGCTGGAGCAGGGTGCTCTGGAAGTGCAGTACATAGAGGAGTGCTTCGCAGAGTTCGAGGACAAGAAAAAAACTGCAGGAGAGATCGTCCAGCGCCTCAAAGGTCGCGAGCACCTCATCCTCATATCCATGGCGCCGTCGGATGATGGCGAGGGGTACTATCCGGTGGCCTTTAAGGTCGGCCACGAATTGCGAGCAGAAGAAAGCGACCCGAAACTTGCCGAACTCGTTGATCACCTCGCAGATTGCGTGGACATCTCGGGCAGCAAAGTGTTCTACAGCTGGATCGGGGCGACGCGGGAACCTTGGCGCGGTCAGGGGCATTACCGCGCATTGACCGAGCAGCAGGAGGAATGGGCGCACCTCCACGGCTATCAAATGCTCGTCGTAAAGACCAAAAACAAGTTTTATCCCATGCGCGCAGCGCTGGATCACCTGCGGTTCGACATTCTCAAGTTTCAGCTCGATCCTCTCGACAACGGTGAGTCGAAGGTGTTTTTGGGCAAAAAGATCGGTAGCCACGTGCTGCGAGATCATCAGACCATGCGTACGGTCACGGAGTATGTGTAGGCCAGTGATCAGTGGCCAGTGGGCAGTGGCCAGCCAGACACCTTGTCGAGAGACCTTACTTATAAGATCTGATCACTGATTGGTAGCTATTCGAAGTAGGGAGGTGAACCTTGGCCTCAGGCACATTGATCTACTCGATTAATCCCGCCACGGAAGAGACCCTTCAGTCTTTTAAGCCTCACTCTCTTGAGGACATCAAGAATGTGATCCAGAGGGCCTCTCGCACCTTTCCCGACTGGCGGAAGACCACTTTTCCCCATCGCTCGGACCTGATGCGGAAAGCTGCGGCCTATCTGCGCAAGCATAAGGCGCGCTTATCGGGGATTATCACTGCCGAAATGGGGAAACCCATCGTCGAAGCCGAAGCGGAAGTGGAGAAGTGTGCCTGGAACTGTGAATACTATGCTGAAAACGCAGAACGGTTTCTGAGGGACGAGGCACGCCCATCTAGTGCCAGCGAGAGCTACGTCCAATTCGCGCCTCTGGGCACGGTCTTGGCGATAATGCCCTGGAACTTCCCCTTTTGGCAGGTGTTCCGATTTGCCGCCCCGGCGTTGATGGCTGGAAATACCGCGATACTCAAACACGCATCCAACGTTCCCCAGTGCGCGCTGGCTATCGAGGAGATCTTCCGGGAAACAGGTTTTCCGCCGGGGGTATTCCGGTCCCTGCTCATCCCGAGCTCGGCAGTGCCCACCCTCATCCAGGATCCATCCATAGCCGCCGTGACTCTCACAGGGAGCGAGATTGCCGGCAGCCAGGTAGCTTCCGAGGCGGGGCGCTGGTTCAAGAAGTCGGTGCTGGAATTGGGCGGCTCGGATCCCTTCATCGTTCTGGAAGACGCCGATCTCGAGGCCGCTGTCCGGACAGGCGTGCGGGCGCGCTTTCAGAACACAGGACAGAGCTGTATCGCCGCGAAGAGGTTCATTGTTGTGGAATCCGTCTTCGAAGAGTACCAGGAGCGCTTTGTCGGCGCCGTGCGGGCTCTGAAGATCGGCGATCCCACGAATCGCGCCACGCAGATCGGCCCTTTGGCGCGTCAGGATTTGATCGGCGGGCTGGTGCACCAGGTAAACGACTCGGTGCGCCAGGGCGCAAAGCTGCTCGTCGGTGGCAGGCGTATGAGCGGGAAGGGCTTTTTCTTCGAGCCGACCGTCCTCACTGAAGTTCGCACCGACATGCCGGCGTCGTGCGAAGAGGTTTTTGGTCCCGTCGCCGCGATGATGAAGGCAAAGAACGCCGGGGATGCCATAAGGATCGCCAACAGCTCCCCCTATGGTCTAGGCTCAAACCTCTGGACGTCCGACCTCGAACGGGCGCGGCGGCTGGCGCGCGATATTGAATCCGGCCAGGTCTTCATCAACGGAATGGTCACCTCGGATCCGCGTTTGCCATTCGGCGGAATAAAGCGTTCGGGCTACGGACGCGAGCTTTCAGAGTTCGGCATCCGCGAGTTCGTGAACATCCAAACCGTCTGGATCGGACCTGCAGTCAATCCGTGAAAGGCCAAAGCCCTCACCACAGAGTCACGGAGATCACGGAGTCTATCCAAATCGGCTACACCACGGGAATGATCCAGACATTGCGGTAGCGGACCCGGTTCCCGTGATCCTGAAGGAGTATGGGTCCCGGGATCTTGGGATCTCTCGACATTGAAGCGCGTGTCCCCTTCCCTGTTAATTCCTGGGCATGGTGAATCAGGATGTCATTCTGAAAGACAGTGATGAGCCCTTTTTCCTTCAGATTGCCGGATTCATCGAAGCGCGGCGCCCTGAAGGCAGCATCATAGGTCTGCCAGCGCTCCGGCTTCTTGCACGCGTTCCGGAATGGAGGCGCAATCTCGTAAATTGCGCCGCAGTCATCCTTCTTGGGTACGAGACCATAGGAGTCCAACACCTGGATCTCGTATAGGCCCTGCAGGTATACACCACTGTTCGCGCGCTCCTGCCCACTGGCTTCCGCCATCAAAGGGAGCCGGAATTCGACGTGCAGCTGAAAGTCCGTAAATGTTTCCTTGGTGTAAATGTCTCCGGTCCCAGGAACTACTTCGGCATAGCCGTTCTCCAGCTTCCATTTGGCCGGCCCGCCATTGCGTGAGACCCATCCGTCGAGATTCTCTCCGTTAAATAGCGGGATAGCGTATTTGGGCGGTGGAACCAAAGCTGCGTCCGTGTCATCGAAATCCGGCGGAATGCTCCATGCCGATAATCCGAATCGGACGGTTCCGGCCGTCAATCCTGCGGCTAAGAATTCACGTCGTTTCATAACCCTCCTGCGATATGGATGATCCCGGCCGTGATCTTAGCACCGTTACGGCAGGGATGAAACAAGCCCAGGGGCGGCCGGCTGGCCGATTTGATTGCATGGAGGCCATGTGGGGAATAGACTCGTTTTCTGGAGGCCGCACTTTTATGGCAATTCCGGCCGCTTTTCAGGAGCGGCAGCCGGCAGAGCCCTCCTTCGCATTCTGCGGCGATCCAGAAATATTGCCAGAAGGGGCAGAAGGAGCATTCCTCCCGGGAGGGAGAAGACGCCAAACGCCGGGAGCGCTTTGGCGATGAGCCTTAGGTGACATCGCAAGGCCGCCTTGTCCTCTGCTGACCAGGGCATGCCGTTCCGTGGCTTCATCAGTAACTGCATGAATTCCTGAATGTGAGACACATTTTGCAGCATCGTCGCCTTGAGGCGCGCGAGAAACGTACCGTCAGCCGCAAAAATGCCGCGATAGCTTTCCAAGGTTCCGGCTCCAAGGCAAGTTGATTCAGAGGATCTCAAAAGCCGACATGCGCGAATCCGGCAAGGAAGCTCCGTTTCCCAATGCTTTGTCGGGTTTATTCTCTCACAACTCGGCCCCGCACTTCGTGACGAATCACACAAATCTCACGGCACTTAGGGCCTGCGCAAAAATTACTTGGCATTTTGCTGCAGGCCCCCAGGCCCGACGAGGCGCGGCGGCGGGTGGGCATCTGCTTTGTTGCCGCTCCTCGACGATGTACACCGACATCGCCTGCGTCGCGGCGCCTCGCATCTGCCCACCCGGCGCTCGCGCCAAAATGCCAATTAATTTTTGCGCAGGCCCTTAAAGCATAATGGTAGTGTTGCCGGAGGAATACCTGATAGACCTGTCGGCGAAGCCTTAATGAAGTGCCTGTTTACCTTGGATTGAGGCCTTCGTCAAACCACAGTTGCAGCAAGCTGCCGCACTTCAAGAAGAAAGGCGAGTGTTTCGATGTCCTACACCACATTGGTAACCGTTCCCGAATTGAATCTCCACATCGCCGATAATAACTGGGCGGCAGTCGACTGCCGCCCAGTTATTATCGGCGATGTGGAGATTCAATTCGGGAACGGTTACCAATGTGGT
>Ga0315277_10010961_pt1 | contig 11443 bp, 9 predicted proteins | sample YL17G05_15_MG_FD_203695 | JGI IMG/M metagenome (GOLD analysis project Ga0315277, IMG submission 203695) | Sediment microbial communities from Yellowstone Lake, YNP, Wyoming, USA - YL17G05_15 | ecosystem: Environmental > Aquatic > Freshwater > Lake > Sediment | place: USA: Wyoming | collected...
ATCTAAACGGCGGGGCAGCTTTAGGCTCCCCAGCGGATTGTGCGCCTCACCGGAACCCGTCAGCCTAATATTAACCCCCCTTAAGCCCAAAATACACCTGATAGCTTCGGAAACAATATACAAGCGTATTGTTGGGTTAAATCTTTTCACACCCCCTTAGGACTCGACCAAGGCAAGGAGTCGAAATACAAAGCAGGGAGTCGCCATAGATTCGAAAGAGCGACTCCATGCCTCTTAATTAAGGTGTCACATTATAGATCTCTCCGCCCAAATCCTGCCTCAATGGCCCTAAATAATGAGATAGGCGATTGAAACGACGACTGGTCCCGAAAAGTGGCTCTGGAGTGCATATAGGTAAAAGAGGACGCCGCTTGATAGGCGATTGAAACCTAAGATAACAGCTTGCGTGTCAGTAGTTTTCATATATTGTGTGGCAAGCAGAAGAGCCGTTTATAGGCGATTGAAACTCTGCTGGCTGGGAGATGGCAGCAAGAATCTTTATCAGGTGGAAAATAGAGGAGCCGTTTATAGGCGATTGAAACCCAGCAATCAAAGCTGTCGCCATAGGGCTGGGCTTGTGCCTCGGGTAAAAGAGGACGCCGCTTGATAGGCGATTGAAACCCGCATATCTAAGGGCTTTATCTGCCTTTTTCTTTTCGGGTAAAAGAGGACGCCGCTTGATAGGCGATTGAAACTCTTCAGGCCTTGGCGGAACCAAGTAACCAAGCTGACTAATGGGTAATAGAAGAGCCGTTTATAGGCGATTGAAACTTTCTATGATTGCACTAGCTTTATGCGGTTGCTGTCCCGGGGGCAAAAAGAAGAGCCGTTTATAGGCGCTTCAGCCATTTTGAGGGACGAGATGAGGCTATATGCTGCTGCGGAAACGAGAATCGGGGGGGTTGGGTGGCGATGCAGCGTTAGCCGTGATTCCACTTGCTAAATATCGAGGATTATGGCTTCCAGCTCTTCATCCATTTTGGCTTGAATTATGCGCTCCATTATCTGGACAGCATGATTTCGCATTTCTTCAGCTTCAGCGCTGTCATCCCACAAGGTCAAAGGAAGCGTGATCAGTTCTACCAGCGCCATATATTTCTTTTTGCAGCCAATGAATGAGAAACAGCCTTTGCAGTAATTACCAGGGAAGTTCTTGGTCCGAAAGCTACATACTTCGGTATTTTCCCAAATAGTCTCCCCATATTTTTTCAAAAGTCTTTCAATTTCCGCCTCAAGTTCCTCTCCGGTAATAATAGCTAAGCTCAAGACCTCATCTCGTAGCATTTGTCCACTCATAAATATGATTTTCAGAGGTTCTTAATGGGAATGGCGGTCAGTGTCTCTATAGTATAGTCTGTGCTAAAGCCGGTATCCATTGCGAACCGCATGGCCTTGTCTACATCGGTTACCTCAAACACAATGACCGCATCGTAGCGTCCCAGCGTGACCCAAACGTTGTGGATTTTTATGCCCGGCGGTGGTTTCATCTTCCTGAGATAGTCCAGAGCTTCTTTCCCTTTGCCTTTTGGTGATAACAGGCTTATGAATATCATATCCATATCCTCCTCTGAGAAAAATCGGCTGCGATATTATACCGAGACATATTCAGGTTAGCAAGTGAGTAACCGCCACAGTAATGCAGCTATCACATTCGCATCACACCCACATCACAGAAATTGCAGAAAAAGCCCCTGTTTGTTATAATGCCAGTGGTCGAGAGCTCAGGTGATGACTCTTTGACTTGGTGAGGAAGGGGAGTTACTCAAGACTCCTTGCCTAGGTGAAAAGATGGGGGGATTTTCCTCAAAACATCCCCGGTTTTCCAAGCTGGAGCGGGTGATGAGATTCGAACTCACGACTCTCTGCTTGGGAAGCATGGTCTCGGCGCTCCAGAAACTCCGATGATGCATGCTGAACAATTGCTTGAAATGTTAACTACTGTGGAAACAGGAAAGGGACGGTAACCCCCATCCCTTTTGCCCGGGGTATTATTTACCGTCCAGTGATATTTCGATATCACAACCGGTGCTCTGTTGAACAATTAGGGATTTAGGCTGAAGGAAAGTTCAAAGGTTCTGTCTATTGAACACTTAGGCCCACCATACTGAGATAATAACTGGTATAGTTTTGAGGGGGTACGTCAAGTAACGGCATTCTTGAGGCAATCAACCATGGTTGCCGTCTATCTCGGCTGTCCCTCGGCCATGGTGGCCGCATGGCGACCGCCAATCATACCGAAGACCATAGCTGGCCCGATCGTCGATCCTGGACCAGGGTAGGTACGCCCCATGACTGAGGCTGTGTTGTTACCTGCCGCGTAAAGACCACGGATGACCGAGCCATCCTTTCGAAGCACACGCGCATGCTCGTCACTAAGAAGCCCGCCCATTGTGCCCAGATCGCCCGGCCAGATCTTTAAGGCATAGAAAGGCGGTTTTTCGATTGGGCCGAGGTTGGGATTCGGTTTGACGCGCGGGTCGGAGTAGAAGCGATCGTAGGCGCTTCCCCCCCGACCGAAGTCCTCATCCTTCCCATTCTTTGCGAACTGGGAGAACCGCTTAGCGGTGGCCATCAGACCAGCCTCGTCGATGCCCATCTTACGGGCGAGCTCTGGGAGCGAGTTAGCCTTGGTGATAAAGCCTTCCTTATACGCCGACTTCGGAGTAATACGCGGCATCATATTCATCGCAAGTATCATGTAGTATTTGCGATGCCGTGAATCAAGGATGAGATATGCTGGAATCGCTGGCACAACCTTATTGCGTTTATACTGTTGCTGGCCACAGTCAACGTAGGACTGTGACTCGTTCATGAATCGCTGGCCGGAGCTGTCAACTATCATGCTGTACGGCAAGGAGCGCTCGAAGATTACCGGCATGGGACCGCTTTTGGGCAAGAGTGTCGGCATCCACCAGGCTTCATCCATCATCTCGACGGCAGCTCCGACGGCAATACCGGCCTGGATACCACCCCCTGTATTGCCGGAGGCACCCGATGTCCATTCGGTGGAGATGGGATGTTGCTGGTATTGCTGGCGCATCGCATCATTGTGTTCAAAGCCGCCCGCAGCGAGTATGACACCATGCGTGGCACGGATACGTATGTTCTTGCCTCCCTTTTCGGCTATCACACCAACAACAGCATCACCATCCGTTATCAGGCTCACCAGCGGAGTCTCAAGCCAGACAGGGACGGATCGATCAAGTAAGATCTTAAGCAACTGGCCGATCAACGATCCGCCCATGGAAATGCGTTGCTTGCCAAGCAGCCTCCACAAAATTGTGCGTCTGCCGATAATGTCCACCACAGTGGAGAATCCACTCCAGGTGCGCATCACAAGGCTGAGCTTGCTGGCTTCATAGGTATGCATTGGCACCGGAACTGCCTGCACCTTGTCTTTCCATTGTTCACCGAGTGAGCGCGGGTCAAACAGATCGCCTTCCACGCAACGACCCTCGGCACAACCGCCGGAACACTCTGGGTAATAGTCCGGGTAGCCGCGCGCATAGATAGCCTTGAATCCCAGACCCTCGAGCCATGTCACAAGCTCAGGAGCGTGCTTGACATAGGCCTCGCGACGTTCTTTAGAACTCGCAGGCCCCTTCTCTGGGATGACCTCATTGAGATAAGTCAGCGCGGCCTCATAGGAGTCATCAACTCCGGCCGCCTTCATATACGGATTGTTCGGGATCCAAAAACCGCCTCCCGACTTGGCAGTGGATCCGCCGACCTTGTCCATACTCTCGAGAACAATCACTTCACACCCGGCATCACGAGCAGCAACCGCCGCCGTCAAGCCTGCAGCCCCCGATCCTACGACAACAACGTTTGTTGTGTGTTCAAATTCCATCTTACAGTTTTACTCTCTCCAGCACTCGCGTGCTTCTAGGTCTCGCATAGGCGTATCCGTTAGATATTATATACCCATTCGCGTTTTTGTCTAGTGTGATTGCCTTCGTCTTCTAGCCGACACAATTTTAGGAAACAGCATTTGTCGTTTGACTGGAAATCCTCTTGGCGACCTCCAAAAGCAAGCCCTTCTCGAGCACCGCTTTCCTGGGGCGTAATCCAAGCTGTTCTAGGTATCCCCTTTTTGTAGCGGCTTCGCCCATGGCCAAGTATAGTCAAAGACGTGGCAATGCTGTTCCAGATTCCGACTCTTAATGTAGACGCCTCTGGCAGACCTGCGACATCATTGACTAAGGTTATTGAACAATACTGACAATTGTGCAGCCGTAGTATCAGGGCACAATCCTCGGTTTTGTTGCCTCGATGTCTAGTCCTATAGGCCACATGCAGTTCGGCTTTGAGGTCGCTTGACAACCTGGTCCAAAGAATTTAGTATTATCGGCCCCAGGGGCGATGACGGATAACACGCCGCCTCATCGTGAGTTGAAATAGGAAATCCTGGCCCAGTACTATGGGAGCCTGTCTGACTAATCAGAAAGGTGAATCTGAAATCATATGGTCTCACCAGTGTTCACGGCCTGCGACAGAGGCGATGAACTGGCGTTTGCTCTATATGGCGAAGAACCCTGATCGAGGAAAAAAGGGAGGCGCGTGCTCAACATCATCGTTTGTATCAAACAGGTTGTTGACCCCGAGGCTCCACCTTCCACCTTCAAGATCGACCCTGATGCAAAACGGGCGATTCCTCCAGCAGGAGTCCCCCCTGTGTTGAACCCATACGATGAAAATGCCATGGAAGCTGCACTCAGGATCAAAGACCTACATCAGTGCAGGATAACTGCAATAAGCATGGGGGCAAAGCTGGCGAAAGCTGTGGTGAGAAAAAGTCTGGCTGCTGGTGCCGATGAGCTGGTTCTCCTCGAGGACGCTGCCTTTCAGGAAGTTGATAGTTATTCCACAGCTTTCATATTGGCCGCAGCTATAGAGAAGATAGGCAAATATCACCTTATCCTTACTGGAAGGCAGGCAGCGGATACCAACGCCGGCGTGGTGGGTTCGGGCATTGCCGAGATCCTAGGCATCCCCAGCATTACGTTGGCCAAGAATGTAGAGATTATCGAGGGCAGGTTGAGGGTGGAACGGGTGCTACCGGATGGCTATGAGGTAGTCGCAGCCCCACTGCCTGTCTTGGTTACAGTGAGCCACGAGCTGGGTCGGCTGCGGAACATTTCCCTTCGAGAGCTCATGCTTGCTCAAAAGAAACCTATTGGTACTTGGACAGCTCACGATCTTGAACTCCAGCCATCTGACATGAGGCGAGCGAAAATGCTCAGGCTATATATCGTGCAGAAGGAAGCGAGATGTGAAATCGTAAGAGGCAAAACCGAGGAGGAAGCGGCAGTGAATCTAGCCCTCAGACTCAGGGATGCCAAAATCCTTTGAGCCTGTAACCGAAGAAGGAGGCGAATAATGTCTCAAAAAGAGGAATTTATAGCAATTGTTGGCGCTGGAAATGTCTTCGATGACCAAGAGAGCCTGGAGGCCTACTCCAGGGACGAGAGCTTCGTTCGCCAGATGAAGCCGCAATGTGTGGCACGGCCCAAGAATGCCGAGGAGGTGCAGGAGATTGTGAAGTGGGCCAATAGGACGGCCACGCCCCTCATCCCGGTGAGCTCCGGCCCGCCTCGCTTCCGGGGCGATACCATTCCCAGCCTAGGAGGGGTTGTCGTAGACCTGAGTCGGATGAAGAGGATCATAAGGATCAACCGCAGAAACAGGGTAGCGATGGTTGAGCCGGGGGTAACCTTCGCCGAGCTACAGCCAGAACTGCAAAAAGAGGGTCTAAGGCTTCCCACACCTCTGCGCCCTCGTATGTCTAAATCGGTAATAGGTAGCTGCCTTGAAAGGGAGCCCACCATCATACCCAAGTATCAGTGGGATATCTCTGACCCCTTGCTCTGCACTGAGGTGGTCTTTGGCAGTGGCGACCTCTTCAGGACCGGAGAGGCAGCAGGGCCGGGGAGTCTGGAAGACCAGTGGGCATCAGGACAGGCCCAGACCAATCCCATGGGGCCCTTTCAGATCGACTTCTTCAGGCTCATCCAGGGGGCTCAGGGGACTATGGGCATCGTCACCTGGGCTTCGCTGAGGTGCGAGCTTCTGCCTCGGCTCCAGAGGCTCTTTTTAGTGGCGTCCCAAAGGCTGGAGAATTTGCTCGATTTTGCCTATAGGCTGCTGTGGGCAAGGCTGGGTGACGAACTGTTGATCCTGAACGGCTTCAATCTGGCCGCCATCCTGGGGGAGGACGCCGACGACATCAAGGCGCTAAGGGACACCCTGCCACCGTGGGTTCTCATCTTCTGCGTTGCCGGCTACGCAAGGCTTCCCCAAGAAAGGGTCGAATATCAGGAGAGGGACATCATGGATATTGCCCAGCGCTTTGGGGTTGAGCCCGTGACCGAAATTTCCGGAGCCAAGGGGAGGGATGTGCTGGAAGCGCTATCTAAGCCTTCCGCTGAGCCCTACTGGAAGCTCCGATACAAAGGCGGATGCCATGACATCTTCTTCCTCACCACGCTAGACCGAACCCCGGAGTTTGTAATGGCCATATATCGCATAGCGGCAGCCGCAGGATACCCCACCACGGATATCGGCATCTACCTGCAGCCACAAATTCAGGGGCGTGCCTGCCACTGCGAGTTCAACCTGAGCTGCGATCCGGGCAATCCCAGAGAGGTGGAAAAGGTTCGACATCTGTTCATCGATGCGAGCCAAACGTTGATGAGGATGGGGGGCTTCTTCTCTAGGCCCTATGGCCCATGGGCGGAAATGGCCTACAGCAGGGATGCACAGAGCGTTATCGCAATGAGGAAGGTCAAGGGAATCTTTGACCCAAATAATGTGATGAACCCCAGCAAATTATGCTTCTAGGGAGGGCAAAATGGCACTACAGGATTATCGAAACGATATGCAAAGGTGCAGCCGATGCTCGCTTTGCAAATGGCCGCCGCTGGCACAAATAAAGAGCTGGAGGTTCTCCAATGTCTGCCCCAGCATGGTGTGGGGCAATTTCCATGCCTACTCGGCGGGCGGGAGGTTAATCGCGGCACTGGCACTGCTCGATGGCAGAATAGAGTACACAGACAAGCTTGTGGATATAGTGTACCAATGCCAGATGGATGGTGCCTGCGATGTCTCGTGCAAGGTCACCAGGGACTTGGAACCCCTGGAGGCAATGCTCGCACTGAGGGCCAAATGCGTCGAGGATGGCCAGCTCTTGCCAGCCCACATGGTGATGGTGGAAAGCCTGAGAAGCGATGACAATGTGCTGAGCCAGCCAAAAGCTGAGCGGGGCAAATGGGCCGCTGGCCTCGATGTCAAGGATATCGCCAGGGAAAAGGCCGACGTCCTCTACTTCGCCGGCTGCAGACATTCCTTTGACCAAGATTTGCGGCAAACAGCCAGAGGCGTAGTAACCCTGCTAGAAAGGGCCGGCGTTGATGTCGGCATATCGGGGAGAGAGGAAACATGCTGTGGAGGTAGGGCCTATGAGACGGGCTACTTGGGAGAGTTCATCAAATACGCGGAGCACAACATAGAAACTTGGAATGGCGCTGGTGTGAGCACGGTGGTAACCTCCTGCTCCGATTGCTACGGCACCTTTAAATTCCATTACCCCAAGATTGGTAAGGCAATGAATTTTGAGGTGCTGCATATCACCCAATACCTTGACCTCTTGATAAAAGGGGGCAAGATAAAGCCGATCAAGAAGGTGCCGTTGCAGGTTACCTATCACGACCCCTGTCACTTGGGGAGGCTATCGGAACCATACTTGCCCTGGGTAGGTGTGGAGAGGAAAGTCCTGGGACAAATTGTCATTAAAGACCCGCCAAAGGAGTTCAGGCGGGGCACAAATGGCATCTATGAGCCGCCGCGGGCGGTCCTTAAGAGCATCCCCGGCATCGAGCTCGTCGAGATGGAGCGCATCAAGGAATATGCTTGGTGCTGCGGGGCCGGTGGAGGGGTGAAGGAGGCCTATCCAGATTTCGCCCTGTGGACGGCGAAGGAAAGGATAGAGGAGGCGAAGGCTACCGGGGCTGAAGCGCTGGTGACTGCCTGTCCCTGGTGCGAGAGAAACTTCAAGGATGCTCTGGAGCAGAACAGGGATAAGATGAAGCTATATGACATAGTGGAACTTCTTCTCGAAGCGCTTTGAGAACATGAAGGAGGGGGAAATGGCTCTACCTAGAAACGTGTACCAGGTTTTGGAAGGTATCGTAGGTCCAGAGAACATCTCTGATGAGCCGGTGGTCCTGGATACATATGCTTTCCAGTATCTGGCGGAGACAGTTGCCGGGAACAAGTTCTGCCCCAGGCCTGGGGCCGTGGTTCTACCGGGAAGTACAGAGGAAGTCCAGGCAATTGTTAAGACGTGTAACAGATACGGGGTGAAGTTCAAGGCCCTCAGTACAGGTTGGGGTGTTTGGAACATGGTCAGTGGCGCTGGCACTATCCAGCTTGACCTGAGAAGGATGAACCGGATCCTGGATATCGATGAGAAGAACATGTATGCGGTGGTGGAACCCTACGTCATATTTGCACAGCTTCAGGTTGAAGCCATGAAGAGGGGCTTAAACTGCCACATAATAGGAGCCGGTGCCAATGCTTCGCCTTTGGCAAGCTGCACATCCGTGTCTGGACAGGGACTATCCGGGATTTCCATGGGCTTTAGTGCCCGTAATCCTTTAGCGGTGGAATGGGTGTTGCCTACAGGCGATATCCTGAGGCTAGGTTCGTTAGGTTCGGGAGCTGGCTGGTTCTGTGGCGATGGGCCTGGGCTCAGCCTCAGAGGCGTAATGAGGGGTCTTATAGGAGCCATGGGGGGCATGGGGGTATTCACCAAATGTGCGGTCAAGCTTTATCCGTGGCCTGGCCCACCAGTATTGCCGATGGAAGGTTTGACACCTGAGTACAGAACGTTGGTGCCGGACAATTTCAGGTTTTACGCTCTCGCTTTTCCCAGCTGGGACAGCTTCGCCGACGCCGCATATAAGATCGGTGAGGCTGAGATAGGATACGTAATGGGCAGACAGTTGCCTCCAGGCTTGGTACCCCTGCTTTTGGTAAGGTCCTCAGCTGAATATGCTCAAATACGGCAATCAGGGATGGCGGACGAGCCGATGCATGAGTTTAAACATGCCTTCCTGCTGGTACTCGCTGGCAGTTCACTGAGGGAGATCGAATACCAGGAGAAGGCTCTAAAGGAGATCCTGGCTGAAACCGGGGGCTGGATCCCCTCGCTAACACAAGACCCCGACATTGAAAAGACAGGGTTTTCTTTCCTGCTCAAGGCGGATCGCAATGGGCTCATATTCAAACTGGCAGGTACCTTTCACACCTCCTTTGGGGCTGTTACCGCCTGGGACGCGGCAGTGGCGGGCGCTAAAAGGGGAGAGGAGATAAAGAAGAAGTACATCGAAAAGGGTGTGATTGTGGACGATACCGCCGATAACGCCTGGGGGGGGCTGTATGAGCAGGGCCGATTCGGGCATCTGGAAGAGCTATTTATGTATGACCCATCTGATCCGGAGTCAGCAAAGGGGGCGGTAGAATATCTTGCTGAAGCAGACGAAGCAGTAGTGCAAGAAAGCCTTGGGCAGCCCATAGGCATTCTCCCTAGTCAAGCAGCCGTCTACAGTCCCGCATGCTTTAATTATCAGGATTGGATGCGAAGGATCAAGAAGGCGTTTGACCCCAATGTAGCATCGGATCCCAGCTTATACATTGAGCCGGAGGAATCGTAGCCGGAGCTTACGCTGGCATAAATGTAACGGCGCAGCACAGAACGGGATAGACTTTCCACGGAGGTACGCAGATGGTGGCGAGAAGTAAAACCAAAATTATCAGGAAAGCACTCGAGACAGGCCAACTATTTGTCGCTGATAAAAACGGCTATCGGCGATTCATTTATGCCTCTTGCCCAAATGATGGTAATGCCAGTCCTGTCAATAGGCAGGAGAGATCCGGGCAGGCGCTTACAAGGCTTCTATTCCGCTGCCCTATCTGCGGAACTCAATTCGAAAGCCCTATTGAGTCCTTATTCCTGCGCTAGGAGTGAATTGGGGCCTACGCATGAATACAAACGCTTGCTTTGTTACCTAACATCCTGATGGAACGTTCAATCGCTAACGTTAATGCGCTCAAAACCGAGTCTTTGTGGAGCGCCTGTTTTCCGAATGAATGTACACTTAAGCTCAGGTATCGCCTTTTTGGAGTGGCCGGTTCATCCGAGAAAGCGATCGGGGTAACAAATCGTCACAATGTTATCCAAGGACTAGTTTTTTCACTCATTATCATTCTCTTTCAATTTTGTTGACCTTGGGCTAGAATAATGGCTGGAAAGACCATGTGGCGTGGGGGGAACTATGAGCGAACAAGACACAATAGCTATAATCTGTGATTGTGATGGTACATTATGCCCAGACACGACAGAATTATTGGTTTCAAGAATAGGTGGAAAGCCTCGCGACTTTTGGCATAATGTTTACGAGGAGGTGGGAGAGGGCTGGGATCCTCCTATTGCCTATATGACCAAGTTGTTAGAACTGGCACGTGCGAAGTCAATCGGTATCACTTCAGACATACTAAAAGAGGTTGGAGAAGGTATTAGATTTTTCCCCGGGGTATTAGATTTTGTGCGTCGCCTCCAGCTAAAGTTGGATGCTAATGCTGAATTTCGCGCAGCCCGAATCAAAATCGAGCTTTCCATAATCAGCGGGGGGATTGAGGAAATCATAAAATTCAGTGCGATTGGTCAGGTAGCATCAGAGATATTCGGATGCTCCTTTAGCTTCGACGATAAAGGGGTAGCGAATGGCATCAAGAGAGCTGTGACCTTCACTGAAAAAACCAAGTTTGTTTTTGCGATAAACAAAGGAATAAGTTCAGACGAACTACGCAAGAAGCCTTACCTAGTCAATGACGTCATTGACCCTGCGGAACGTCGAGTGCCCTTTGAGCATATGATTTATATAGGTGATGGACCAAGCGATATACCTTGCTTCTCAATGATAAAGTTTCTGGAAGGTAGCGTTGTTGGAGTTATGCCACCTGAGAATAATGAGCTCAGAAAGCCTTATGAGTTATCCCAAGGTGAGAGGCTAACGATCGGGCCCTATACAGCAGATTATACCGACGGTACTGACCTCTACAAGATGCTTGGTAGATACGTACAAGGTATAGCTGATGGCATGCTGGTTAGTCGTGCACAGAAAGTAAAACCAGCTCCCTCACATTGAATACTTCTCAGATTGTTATATATTAATCACAGTAAACAAAAAGCCATTTTGTGTAATCATGCCAAGGTAGGATAGCCCAGCCTCCACATTAACCCTGTATCTAAACCACCAGCAATTTCTATGAACCCTTACGCCTCTGGTTGTCTCTTAGAGATATATCATGCACCTTGAAAATCGTTCTCACTTTTGCTGTTATCCATTCCCTGAGATAGCTTTCCTTTTCCGCTTGAGGCAAA
>Ga0315277_10010962_pt1 | contig 11443 bp, 12 predicted proteins | sample YL17G05_15_MG_FD_203695 | JGI IMG/M metagenome (GOLD analysis project Ga0315277, IMG submission 203695) | Sediment microbial communities from Yellowstone Lake, YNP, Wyoming, USA - YL17G05_15 | ecosystem: Environmental > Aquatic > Freshwater > Lake > Sediment | place: USA: Wyoming | collected...
CATTCATCTCTCTCAAATCCTACCTTCAGTTTTTCTTAGAGACATAGGAATAAAAGCACTATGAATCCAAAATTCACAATTTGCTGATCAGGATCGCGTTAGACGTCTCTGTTCAGCAAGGGTAGTTGAAAGTGCGTTTGACGTGAGACTCAGTGCCTACTAGCATTATCGAAACGAGCGTACGTCAATTTTTCCTGATTCGCAAAGTCTGAAACGGTCTGTATCTGTAGTCTCAGATTCAGGATGAAGCAATAGATAGTAATCAAAGACCTTTTTCATTCTTCTAGGAGCGAGATCACTGCTGAAAATCTTGTACATCCGTATGAGTTGCGGCTGTATACGCAGAATATCCGTCAGCGTCACCAAGCCAAGAAGCTTTCCCTTTCTAACTACTGGAAGTTTCTTGATTCTCTTGTTGCACATTAGCTTAGCCGCCTGTTCAACTTCAACATCTGGTCCAACAGTGACTAATCGTTTCGACATTACTTCTGCAACCTCAATCTCACCCAACTCTTTTGATCTGGCCAAAACCCTCTTGAGAAGATCTCTTTCGGTGATTATTCCCGCAGGCCTTCCATTCTCCAGAACTACTAAGCATCCTATTTCATGTTTATTCATCAGCCTGACTGCTTCTTCCAATTTTGCCCCTTTTCTTATAGTAATCACGTTGTCAACCATGATTTCATTGATTTCAATTGACATAGAGCATTCCGCAAGCCAATCTTCTATAACATAAATTAAGACTTATGAAGATGGAATTCTTATTTCACATAACGAATGAATCCTACGGCAGCGCGATATCTTCGCGTTTTCCACGTACCGACAATTCACATCTTTCTGCCATGGAAGGACCGTCACTGCATCTGCGTAAGAATTTGTCGCTACGAATTGTCCATATTTCACTTCATGACGAGTTGCCAAGTCATTCTCCTCGCGCGCTCTCAGATTATTGTCAAACCTTGGTTCCAAGTGGAGTTTTATCCAACTTCTGGCTTTCTTTGACAAAACAGTCTTCATTGTTTTCGGATACGGACGCGTTCCATCTTACTACGATGAGGAATAAGTAAACGAAAGCGATAGGCGATCAAGGAATGAGTTTTTTATTCGTAGAATATGAGGTTCTGTTCCTCCAAGAGTTCGTGAAGCTTATGCACTGCATCATGAACCTCCTGTTCTTTCTTCGCTCCTGTGCAGACAAGATTTCCGCTTGCGAATATCAATATGACCGCTTTAGGTTCGTCCATCCTGTAGATCAATCCTGGAAACTGCTCCGGCTCATACATCGTTCTTTTAAGCATGGAGACTGCCTCCAAATCTACCTTTCCGCCTAAGCTTGCAGAAGCAACGATGTTCACAACCTTCAAGTCTGGTTTGCCGACGATGATTATTCCGCCCTTTTTCAGTTCTTTAACAACTGTCATTACAGCTCTGCGGGATTCTTTTTCCGATTTTGCTCCTGTGCAAACCATTTTACCGGAGTTAAAAATCAACGTAGCCGTCTTCGGTCTCTTGAGCCTAAACACAAGTCCAGGGAACTGCTCCGGCCTGTACTCTACGCCTGGATAACCCTTTACGACCGCATTCAAGTCAACCTTCTGGTTTAAGGTGGCAGCGGCAACGACGTTTTGAATTTTTATTACGGCTTTAGTCTTTGGCATTAAACCCGACTTCTTATAGTGAAGTGTCTAAACGCCTATTATAAAGCCTTAGATTAGCGCGCAGCTTTCTTTTTAGAAGTAGTCCGTGCTAAGCCTTAGCGATAAGAAGCACGCTGTCTAGTCCTCATTGCTTTCTCTCAGAGTTTTCCCTTTCATAGAGCTATGTCGTTCTCTAGATATTTCTGATTGCTCATTTTCTTGATCTGCAAGCATTTTCTCAGGCCTTTCTCTGTTTCCTTTTCGTAAATGCTGATCTCTCCGTCAAACAGTCCGAGAATCGCGTGAAGCTCCTCTGAGGCATGCATCTGCGGGTCGATTACCGCCAGGGTTGTGAATCCCATTGACCTCAATTCTGCAGTGAGCGCGGTCAACCATCTTCTAGTCTGGACAGCATGATGCTGCAGCAGAACATCTGAAACTATTTCGATACAAGCCCTTTTGAGTCCCTTTGCCGATGCATCTAGTTTGCGGATCGCTGAAGTCAAAGCGATACTAATGTCTGTAAGGTTCTCGACTCCCTTCAACTTGACCACGTTAGGCAAGCTCTTGACAATCGCGTCTGCCTGAGGATTGCATATCAAGAGGTGGAAGTTTGACTGGAACTCCTTTGCTAGAGATTTGGCAGCGCCTGGATTAGAAGTGACACAGAATGTGGCTTCGCCGTTCCTTGCTCCCGCTTCAAGAAAACTCCTGACTATCAAATCTCTTTCATCGCATGAAGGTGCAGTTAATGCAACTGCGTAGTTTTCAGGTATCCCGCCGCACAGCAACCTGTCTAGGTCTGCGTATCCAGTGGCGATGCGGTCCGGAGCAATCTCCGACACTTTTGCTGACCGTTCGAACTTGGGGACCTCCTCGTAAGCACTTTCTTTCTTCTGATCCAGAACAGAGCGGAGCGTCGTTCCCCAGCAGCTAAAGTTGTACACATAAGGCTCCTGCAGAAGATGCGTGAATGACAGTTCACCATAGGCTAGAAACCCCATCACCTGTGTTGAAGAAAGCGCCTCTTTGAAAATCTGGCACTCCGTGTTCGAGTTGCATCCAGCAATCATCTCGGCTAGCCTTCGAGAGATACAGTCCACTATGAGCGTAGTATCTCTCTCCCTGAAACCTCGATTCTCTCTGAGCATGTTGAACACGTTTCGTGCGCCTTTCTGGACTCTTTCATGGTCAACCACCACTACGTAGCCGGGTATCGACGGGTCGTGGCTTCTAATAGGTTGGAGAAGCTCCACAGTCTGTCCATGAACGCGTAATAGGCTTGCTGGGGCATAGTTTCCAAACGGAAAGGCAAAAGCATACTTGGCCAGAGTCAGATTCAAAGGTATTCCATCGATTTCAGAAATCTGCTGGAAATACTCGCTTTCGCTGAGTTCAGGCAGCCCTCTTTCACGAGCCATTTGAGCCTCATTTTCATATATAATTCTGGCGTGCACTTCTCGAGGATCCTTATCCCCTATCCGCTTGAGGTATTTGAACTTCGGCTCTGCGTCAGGGTCAAAGTGAAAGACGTATGACTCTCCAATCCTTCTAACGGGTGATATATCAAGACCGAATGAAGGCTCAACCATATTAGGGATCAAGGCGCAGACAGCGTCATTATCAAGGACTTTAAGTTCTGATTGTCTGCCGATCTTGCCGTAGAATTGATGCATTTTTTGGCCGATTATGCCATCACCGCTGCATCCACCAAGCACGTTTGCTATTCGAGCTTCACGCGTACTTCTCACAAAGTCTGCAATGCCCGTAGTCAGAAAATACTCGTAGCCCATCTTACCAATAGCTGGCCCCTTAGTCAACACAAGAAGAGTCTTGCTTTTCTGAAGATGCTCCTTGGACTCTGTGCTCTCGCCAAAGTCAACCCAGGCATCATGAGCCATTTCTTTCCCGTGTTCTGCAGCTTCTTTTTCCGTCCCAAGACCCCAAGTCCGTCCAACACCAATCGGAAGATTCGTAACCAAGGCCAAAAGCGACAGCCCGTTGTAGCCAATTCCTGAGACCTCCTTCAGCTCAAGATCTTCATTCTCCATCTCACCCGCTGTCGTATGACCAATCAGGCGAAGTTGCTCTGGTGCAGTCTTTCCTTTGAACCTTTTCTCTATTGCTTTCAGAACACTTCCACTGATGAGTCTGTCCTTCTCCTCTGTTTCGCCTCTATAACTCAAATAGAGGACCAGCAACTTCACATCTTTCAGACCGTATCCGTCGTTGGAGATGTCTTTTTCAAGCTTGTCAAGAATGGTTTCCGCCAGTCTCTGGGCTTCCTCAACACTGTTCTCCTTCCTCAATTGCAGCGCTTTATTCGGGTCAGCTTCCAAATCGTTTCTTGTATGCGCATGACCAGTAAACCCCAAGAAGAAATCGCCAGCCATAGTCTGCCCAACCATAGATAACACGGTCTCTTAGCGTTGTTATTCTGTCCGCGCAATAATAAAAGATTATCTAATACGAGCTATTCGCTGACTAACTTCTTTCCTTGCATCTTTGTCCTCTATCTTCTCACAATCTATGACAGAAAAACCTCGGCGGGCTTTCCATAACGTGGGGCTACTTGTATTGTGCAGCTTCATACATCACCTATTATGACACGATTTCAAGCGCACATGATCAGCACGTTATTGGCATAGACGACTCCCTTCTGCAGATCTATTTGGCATCCGGCATAGTTGATGTTCTGTGGCTGGTTCTGGGCATATTTCTTGCTGCGGTTTCCGTGCGCACCTTGACTAAGCAAGCCAATAAAGACTCACAGTTGAGGTCGTAAGAGGACAAGGCTTTGCCCTTCGCCCGGGGAGACTGGCCACACTAGGACAATGATGTGCTGGGCATCAGGTCTTTTCCGCTACTGTAATCGTAGCTACTTGGAATAAGGAACTGACGAATGATTTTTCTTCAGTTTGCTTTCTGGTTATTTCATGCGCTCTCCTCATGAGGCTCAAATACTCTTCCCATTCTTCTTTGGTTCCTCCTCCAGCAAGAAACTCAGTCTGCATGTCGAGGTGCTTAGCCAACTCGTCTGGAGGTAAAAGCAGATGTTTCAACTCCAGTTCATGACCTTCGTATGGCGGAATAAGCCAGAAAACTTTGTCAAAGCAACGAACATCCAAAACGCGTAGTCCACATTTGAAAAAGAGGTACGGAATCTTCAAGCCTATGTCGTTATCTCCTCTACCGAGTTTGCTTTTCCCAATCGTCAAAATTCTTTCCCAACGCCACAGTTTGCTCCGTTGCTCCAAGGAAAGCCCCATCGTCTCATAAGCCGTATCATAAAAAGAAAGAGAGGAAAAGTCTGGCTCAATGGCCACCACTCGTCCGCCCAGCTTCGCTACTCGCTGCATTTCTCTAATGCCTTTAATCGGGTCGTCAAGGTGCATTAGAACGGTTTGGCAGATTGATAGATCAATGCTATTGTCACTGACAGGAAGTTCGTAAGCATTGCCAACGCGAAAATCCAAGATTCTTGTTCTTTGCTTGTCTGCTCTTCTTTTGGCCTGTTCAACGAGTTTTGGGTCCAAGTCGACGCCTATAATCTTTCCATCTGGCACAAACTCTGCAAGCTTTTTACCCAGAAAGCCCAGCCCGCACCCTACATCTAAGATGATTGAATCTTTCCGCAACCCGAAGAGCGGCACAAGAATCTCTCTAAAATAGTCCTCATTCAATACATACTCTCTCTGTTCATCAAGAAAAGTGTCTCTAATCTCATCTTTGCTCCAAAAACCTTCAGCAAAACCTTTCGGCTTGGAATTTGAGTCATCGTTCATATTCAAACACTCAGCATTCTCAAAGAGCGGCCTAGTTAGATAATCTAATGCCTTAAAGGTTTCCCTATGCGCAATTGACCTAGCTGCAATCAAAGAATTCCCATGAGGGACGACGTGCCCAGTGTGGTTTTGACATTGTTCAATCAGCGTGCGATGTTTTAATCACATTGGCGTCAGAAGCGTCCAGAAACGGACGCCAAGATCAGTCCGATTGCGGCCAAAACAAGGCTCCAGACAATTCCAAAGATAAGCAGACCGTCTGCCATTTCTTTATCATCATTCTTCGTTCCCACATAAGCCACTATTCCACCGATGATGCCGAAAAAGAACGGAACCAAGTACCACAATGCGGTTGGCCTTTCAGGCAGGCTGGACAACTCATTAGACCTATCAAGTATTCCCGAAGGCGCTGAAGGAACAGGAGCAGTTGTGGTTTGGCCGGGACTCTCTCTGGCAGTCTTCAGTTCCTCCATTCTGCTTTCCAAGGCTTTAGCAGAGACAAGATACGATTCTTCTCGGATCTTGCCCTCAGCAAGCAGAACAGCTAGTCTGCCAATCTCGTCCTGATACGACTTGATTCTTCGCTCAATGTCTTCAACTACGCTTCCTTCGGAACCTGCTAGCTCTTCAGGTTCATCGAGATAGGTGCAGCTTATTTCACATGAACCACGTTCCGCACACAAGTAGCAGCAAAAGTTCTTCAGGCTGTTCGAGCAGAATCTGCCCCTAGTCCTCTTTCCCTCATCTTCCTCAAGAACTGCCTTACATAGCTGACTGTTCTCAAGATACTCGCATGTTGCAGGATCTTTTTCCACCATAGTCTCACTTCCACTAGATCCAATAATGACCTAAGGCCAACTGTATCGAATGTACGCTGATGTTCTCATAAACCTTTCAGCGCGCGTAAGGTTCTTCTGGGTTCTGTACAAAACATTGTCTTGCGTTTCTTTCTGGTCCTAGTCTCTGAGAATCTAGAGCTGTTGATCGGTCTTCACGTTTGTTGGCTGATCCCTGACCCTCTTATTGGTCTTCAGCCGGTAGATCAGAATAGTTGAGCCGGCAGCTACTATTACCACGACAACTGCTAAGACCCACAGTTCCAAAACATCTGGCCCACTGGCGACTACTTTGAAATAGATGGTTTCCGAGGTTCCGATGTTTCCTGCAATGTCTCTTGCATAAACCACTAGACTATGCTGCCCTTCGGATAATTCGGTCAGATTCAGGTCCTCAGAAGCTGTCACGGTTTCTTGGTCATCTAGGCTGTAGCCCGACCACGATATCTCCTCGTCAACAGTGATCTTCAAGGGCACAGCATTGATCGCGTAAGTCTTGTTTCCTTCTGGCGAAAGAACTGTGATGGACGGTGGCACAGTGTCGATGGCGAAATGGACGGTTTCTGATCGCGCCATAGAACCAGACGAACCATTCATGTAAACCGTGATGCTATGCGCCCCGATTGACAAATCAACCAGCGCAACATAACTTGTAATGGTCACATTTGCCTGCCCGTCCAGGCTGTAGCCGATCCATAAAGGGGCTTCATTGACGGCAAAAGTCAATCCAACGCTGTTGGTACAATATGTCCTGTTCTTGGGACTTACAATCACGACATTCGGTGATTCAAGATCTGAGCTGTACGCCAATATTGTACTTGGATGCAAAAACCTCGCACCGATCAAACCAAGAAACGGTGCAAGAACAAAAGCCAGAACAAAAAAAAGTGCCAAAGCTCTTCTTCGCATCTGCCATCCCTTCTTCAGCTTATTTCTCCACGGGTTCTTATGACTTTTGGGGATTGGAATGGAAAATCATTAACCCTTTCTGCTGGTTCCGGTCCATAGGGCGCGCGCCAAGACGGCAATACTGATAGTCCACATTAGCCCGCGAGTTCTAGAACCGCGACACCAATGGAACCCAGTTCAAAATGAAAATAGTGATCAAGATTATCCATGCCATCAAGGAGATCATGAATGCCTGCAAAAGGATCGGCGTCCAAACGATTTTGAATTCCTTTCCTTGTTCTCCTCCGCTTTTCTTGACAGACGGCATCTCATAATAATAGATGAATGGGAATGAAACCAGAAACTGAATAACAAACACAAGAAAAATAGAAGGATCACCGAGGGCTCCGAGAAGAGGAAACGACTCCACCATAAGAACGTAAACGTCAAACCCTATTATCGCAAACGCGAAAACATAGCAAAATTCCGAAAGAGCCTTCTTTCTCGCAATCCTTGTTCTCAGAGACAATCTGTTGGAAACCCAAACCGCAATCAACAAGAAAAGAGGAATAAAAATACATGCGCAAATCAAATCTCAAAAACCTATCTACCTCTTGGAAGAATTCCACTTTCGTAAGGTCTGGCTTGAACGCAGCCACCCTCAAAGGATATATCGTGCTTGAGTACTGGAAAAAGACCGCAGTCACTGTGCTGAGAAGAAAAAGCAATATGTCAAACACTTTGTCCAATTCCTCAGATTTTCCAAGCTGACTTGACGGCGATGCTTCACGTTGAGACTCTACTAGAGACTCTCCAGATTGCGTGACCTGAGTTATCCGCTACCCATATTTTGCTTTTTCCAAAGACTCTTCAGCCGAGACTGTGCAGCTTTCTAGTAGAATGCTCGCGGTGAGCCCGACCGCCACTCCGCGCGCTAAACAGAAAAAAGGATTGTGCAGAGCATTTCGCCCTTCCCCAAGTCTTTTCAAAAAAAGTTTAGCGCGCATGAGAGCTTGCATCCCCTTTGTCTTTTTGCATTTCATGGAATATCTGTCGTTCACGCGCGTGGGCCTGTAGATAAAAGGTAAATCATGCCCTGAGTGCAAAACGAGGCTAACTTTAAAGTGCAATAGGCGTGGGACTTGAACCCTTTTGGGTTTGGGGACGCTGAGATTTGAACCCAGCAAAGCGCGCGCTACAATATGGGATTGGGATTTCAGTCTCTGTGCTCGTGAGATTCCTCTTCAGATTCTTCTTCTTTCTCTTCTTCATTCTCGGCGGCTTCTTCTCCTGCCGCTCTTGCTTTGTCTTTAGCTTCTCCTTTTGAGGGATAAGCATCATCTAACCAAGCTTCAAACTGCGTTCTGCCTTCAGCATTGGAAAAAGCCCACTCTAACAGCTCACTGATTACGGCGTTAAGATCAACTCCGTGATCGTCGGCCGAGTGTTTCAGAAACTGTTCCCACTTTGCAGGAAGAGATACCTTAGCCATCTTCTATTCTCACCACCATTTTGTGTTATTTGAGCAATGTTTAATCTTCAAACACGCACGTGCGTTGCCTATCTTAGTAATTTCATGCTTTCTTCAAGACTCATTGCTAATTTGATTTCACTTGTGTTAAAAGCCATCCATTTTAGAAGTTCTGGTTCCATTGAGAATTTTTGCAGAGCATCTGAACTTTGGGCTTCATACACCCAGAACAACAGATGTTCCGGAACCACAGTCCATGCTCCGACCCTCCTGACTCCATGCTTCTTCTCTAACGCGATCAATTTGCCCGGCAGTTCTAACGTCATAGTCTTCATTTTCTCATTGTTCAGTGGACAGTTCTCTGAGGAATGCCTCGAGATTATCAGAAATGTCGGCATAAATACACTCTCAAGTGAAAGAGGTATAGGAAAGTCACATATAAATCATTGGCGCGCGCTAGGTGTTTATTTTCTTGTTCCGTAGAGTTCCTCTTTTAAACCGCCCTTGCTTCTGCTTGCTCTCTCATATATCGTTTCTTTCTCTCTTTGTGGTTTATAGCTCTTAACGCACTCGTGCGCCAGAAAGAATAGGGCATATAGTGCATTTTCATCTTTTTCCAACTCTCCTACGGGAAAATTCTCTTCGAGTAGTATCCTTTTCAAGAGGTATCCTTTCACTTCTTCCTGTAATTCCTTGTTGGTTAGTATCCTTTCATCCAACATTGACACGGCGGCTGCTTCTCTGGGTTCCAGTTGTTTCCTATCATCGGGCGTGTAACCCTTATCAATGACCTTCCGTAGAGGCAGATAAGATATAACTCCATACAGTTTTCGTCTCAATTCCTCTGAAACGAAAACTTCCTTCCCGTTCTTGTAAACTTTCCTTTCATGACATACCTTTTCTTCTGACTCAGGGGAAGACAAGTACATCACCAGTGATTACGCATTCGTAGAGTCAAATAAATCTTTCTTGCGAGTATCTGTCATGAAGCCTTTCCCTGAAGGGTAAGATGATACGCAACCTCGGATAGGGTGGTACCCTTTTCTTTGAGGGAAGGACAGGGATAGGCTAGGTTCTATCTTTGTTCTTTTAGCAATAGCAGTCTCTTTGCGATTTCTTTAGAGATTTTTTCAAGACCCTTAGCCAAATCTTCACGGGTAGCTTCATCTAACGGGTACGCTTTCCCATGCTTATCGATGAATGCAAGTTCCAACTTCCTATTTTCCATCGTTTCACTCCCATTCAGATTCTATCATCTGTTATTTTAATTTCCCGCATAAACTATTTTCGCCCGCCTACATAAGCCCAAGCGACATGCAATATAGTTCGGCGCGCCATCCTCATCCCTCCTGTTTGATTCTTCTGATGTTTGGTCTGCGTGTGCTAAATTAGGAAAAGCCTTGTCGAGTAAAAGCGTGCCAGTTGTCCCTTTCCGACCTTGCATTTGAGACAGAAGAAAAAAGAGTGGAAGTTGGTAGTTCTTCCTGCTATCGTCCTCTTAGTTCGTAGTAGTCCAAAAAGAACAGTATTCCTTGTATTATAAAATACAGCCCAACAATCCATTGAAGCAAATCAGGAAACGCTATGACAAGCATTTATTGTCTAAAGATCTAAACTTTGCGTGAAGATTCGCATACATAGGCCCGAATCCGATTATGACATAGGAAAAAGAACCGCGCGTGCTAGCCTTCACCTATGGTTAAACATATAACCAGTCAAGATAACATTCTGATTAGGGGAAGAAGTGAATGCAGGAAAGGGCTAAGCGAAATTGTAGAGCTTGTGGAAAACTGTTCATGCCGGACAATGATTTTCAAGGCTTCTGCTCAGAAAGGTGCTACCGAGTTTTCAAAGGAGAAGTAAAACCAAGTGCTTAGAATAATCTAGCCTTTCGCGCCCATTTAGAGGGTAGCTCTTCGCGCGCTGGGCGTTCCAAGGTGAACAACTTCCTTGTCTATCACAAGGCCTTTGACGAGTTGGGATTCGAAAACGCTTAGCGCGCGCTGAATGCATAAACTCTGGTCTAAGCCTTTGAGGCACAGTCTAAAACGTGTTTACGCTCGTTATGTGCTAAAGCGCGTGCAATTACAAAGTTGATCGCGCGCGCCAAATAGTCTTAAGCATTTCTATTTTGAACATAAACTTGTGATGAACATGACAGAGGCTCAGCGAATACTAGTAACTTTTGACAAAGATCAAATAGAAATACTTAGGTCGCTCAAAGGTTTCGGAACAGAAGACGCCGAGATAGTCCGGTCGATAGTCGTGGCCTATCTGAGCGAACACAACTATATCAAGCAAGCGTCGATCGATCGCGATCGAGTGACGGAGGAGTCAGATAGAAAATACAAGCTTGCTCGCGCTCGCGGCAACTACTGAAAAGCGCGGGCTCTTTGCCAGACTTCATTAGTTCTTAAATGCAAAGGCAGATAAGAAGCGCGTGCTAAGCCATACCTTCAGTGCAAAACGTCGTTACCTCGAAAGTGTAACAAGTGTCGGATCTGACCCCGTTTGGGTCTGGGGACGGGCAGTTCCAATCGTGCTACTTTACTGATGCTATTGCTATTATTGAGAACGGAGCCGCAATGCTCAACGTAAAGCCGCTTGAGAAGGCAGTTATCAATGCTTCAGAGCCGCTGTAACGCACGATTATTGGCAGTGTTGTGTCCATGCTTGTGGCTCCTCCGCATGCGACGGGTGCATACTTGCCCAGCTTGACCCAAAACGAAATAGCAGTTATTGTCAGCAGTTCCCTCAGAAAATTGGCCACAAACCCCAGCGCCCCCCATTCTGTTCCGAACAGCTGCCCAATCAAGGGACCGGCTA
>Ga0315277_10010964_pt1 | contig 11442 bp, 9 predicted proteins | sample YL17G05_15_MG_FD_203695 | JGI IMG/M metagenome (GOLD analysis project Ga0315277, IMG submission 203695) | Sediment microbial communities from Yellowstone Lake, YNP, Wyoming, USA - YL17G05_15 | ecosystem: Environmental > Aquatic > Freshwater > Lake > Sediment | place: USA: Wyoming | collected...
TCAGCTTCGGCTGGCGAACAGTGGTTACAATCGCCGCTGATTCGGACCTCAAACCCGAGGCCGACCCAGCCAGAGCCTTGTTGACGTACACCCCGGTCTTGGTAGCACGCACCCGGGTCGAGAACTGCCTGGCTTGACCTGTCGGCAGAATGCCGGCGTCAAATATGACCTCCTTCTTGCCGTCAAGCGTCTCCAATCCCACCGGAAGCACGTACACGATTTTCACATTCCGCGCCGTACCGCTGCCGGTGTTGGACACGTTAAACTCCAGCGCAATCGGGTCACACAGCAACACCTCAGCCGGCGCGCTGACGGTCAGTTCCAGCTTAGGCTGAACAACTTCCACGTCGGCATAGGATCGGCTGAGCTGTGTAACGGTAGTACAATGTCTGAGCAACTCTTTGTCGGTAGCCGTGCCCGTGACATCGATCTGCTTGCTGGCTTTGGGCCCAAGCGAGTCTACAGTCCATATAAGCTTGTTAGCCTCTTTTCGGGCTGTCGGATAGGCGCTGGCAAACCTAAAGTTACTTGGAAGGTCCTCGCTGATGATAACGTCGTTCAGCGCCAAGTGCGTCAGATTCGTCACCTTGATAGTGTAAGTAAACTGCCTGTCCATCTGGACTTCCTTGGGCATGATCTTGTCCACCTGAATGGTAGCGTAGTCTGAGGACGGATAAACCATCGAGACGACGTGTGCCCCGGATTCGCCCATCGCTACCAGCTCCGGTTCGAGGCCCACAGGCGCCAATTCCACCGGAGTCACCGCTATACGCCCGAGGTCTCTGTGCCAGAGAAACGTCTGCGGCGTTTTAGCTGCAACAGCTTGCGTCCTTTCGGCTGCGATCGGCCTTTGGCCGTTGTAGCAGCCGGATAGAGCAATAAGCGTTAGTAAGAATGAGGTAGTCAGTACCCTTTTCATTGCACCTCTCCTTTCGTATCTTGGAACTGATTTAGAGCAGATTCAGAGTCCCCTGCCTGCTGAGCTTTGCCTATCACAAGGCTCTTCAGGGGTTTAAGCCAACCTACGTTGAACACCCTCCTTTTCACCACTATAGCGTATTAAAACAAGACTCAGCCCTTTGGTGACCACATATCCTACAACCAATTATCTCCTGCGCCGAAAACCCCAGTAGCACCAGCCCCTGCACCTTTGATAGACTAATATACGGCTGCTGCACAGCCACAGAGACAGAGGCTGTCTGCACTATCTTGAAGTCCCGACTCTAATTACTTATTTATACCACATTTCCTATATTCACGTCAACAGTAATATCGTGTTGAATTGGGAAATTTTCTCACGAGTCGGCACAAAGGACAGGTATCATACCCGTCTCAAAGCCGTTGCAGACGTTTGATAGCGCGTAGATGTCTTCGCAGACAATTCTGCCGAGGGGCCTCTTTTACGCTGGAACCGCCAGTGAAAAATGTCACATCCATTGTCCGATAAAATCAGAATTTCTGCCTTGAGTGAGCTGCCCAGGAAGGTACTTAAGCACTTAGGGCTTTGATATTCGCTATCCTTTGGTTTTTTTAGGGTTGGGGGCCGAACCATCGTGTGGCACGAGGGGTCAAAAGCCGTTTCGGCTATGCTTGGAAGAATAGTCTTGATTGAATGGTGCGGAGCACTATTGGCAGTCTTGCACCGGTCAAGCTCAATGGGCTCAGCTAAAGTATTTCCAGACCCACCATTGTAATATCATCAACTTCGGACGGAGTGAGCTTTTGGGTCTGGGCAAGGGTATTTAATTGTTCCATCATCTCAACGACCGGCAAGTCCTTGATTCTGCGAAACTCTTCGGTGAAATTAAAGCCCGCCACGCCGTCGAAGCTGCCGATGAAGGGCTCTGCTCCATCGGAGTACAGCAGCAATTTATCGCCGCGCTCGAGCTGGATGGTGCCCTGCATATAGTCGGCCTGCTCAAAGACTCCCAGCAGAGAACCTCGAATCTCCAGTTGCTGGGGTTGCTGCTTGGGCCTTATGAGGATTGGATAGGGGTGTCCGGCACGGGCGTAGGTCATTTGAAGGGTCTTTATATTCAGCAGACAGTAGCAACATGTGGCGAACTGGTAGCCGGACAGTTTCTGCCCGGCCATCCGCAAGTTCAGATTTTTCATAACCTCTGCCGGCGAGAATATGCGGTAGTTCTTCCCAAGTGTCTCACGCATAACCAGGGCCTGTTTTACGAAGATAGTCAGAAGGGCTGCCGGCATTGCATGACCGACGGCATCTGCTATGTAGAAGCCTATGTGCTGCTCGTCAAGCCGGGCAATATCGTAAATATCGCCTGAGACCCACTCTGCGGGAAGGAAGATTGTGGCCCACTGAACCTCATCGCAATTCGGCAGTTGAGTAGGCAGGAAGTCGCGCTGCACGAGTCCGGCCATGCGAAGCTGCTCGGCCAGACTGTCGACCAATGCTACAGTCATCTGAAGTTGCTCCCCAAGTTTGCTTTGACAGATTTTTTTGATCTTATTTGCCGGAACCGCGGGCTTTACCCTGAGGCCGGAGTTTCCGGAGCTTCTCTTACGGTATGCCAGATTGAGGCTGATCCTGACCCACAGGTCATCAATGGAAACCGACTCCACGGTACCGGCCATGGAGAAGCTGCTCTTTGCGGGCGCCAAAGAGAAGCTCTTTATGGGGATTTCAATGCGATCGGTCAGCAGAATCACGCCTATGTTCTCCATCTCCAGCGACTCGATTATTCGAGCAAGGCTTTGTTGCTGCGATATATCCGGGTCCTCCAAGTCGATAATCACGGTGCCAATCAGGTCGGGCTTCTCGCGTACATAGGCGAATTTGTCCATTGGCAGAACCACAAAAGAGAGCTTGTTCTGCTTCAAGAGCCGCCTTATCTCAGCAGGCATCTGACCTTTGTTGGTAAGGTACAAAACATCGGTGAAGCTCTTTGGCACCTCAACAGTACTTAGTAAGTCTGCTTTTGCCATTTCACTTGCCTTTTTATCGCATTATAGGACGGCAGCCGGGTATTTATTCTTCTGATGCCCGTATGCTATTTTCGGCTGGTTAGGGGAGGCACTTTGTTGTTTTTTGTTTTTTCTGCTGTAACCCGCCGCATCCGCCTACGCATTTATCCAAGTTTAGAGCACGTGGCTATTTGCGAAGGCGGGTAAAGGACAAGTTCAGCCGTATATTGGCGGCAAACCGACAGAAAGGTGCCGGACACAGAAGCTAACCTTGGCCGGCGAAGATTGCTGAGCCGATGCGGAGAATCGTCGCCCCCTCCTCGACAGCAATTTCGTAGTCGGCGCTCATACCCATGCTCAGCTCGGTAAATTGAGGGCCAACTATTTTTTCGCCGCGCATCTCAATAAATAGCTCCCGTGCCCTGACAAAACAAGTGCGAACGACATCCTTATTAAGCGTCAACGGCGCCATCGTCATAAGTCCGACCAGCCGCAGATTAGACAAGGTTTCCATCTGCTCAGCCAAATGCGTTGCCGCTCCTACCGGAACGCCGTATTTTTGCGGCTCGTTGGAAGTGTTTATCTGTAAGAGCACTTTGGGGCGTAGATTCAGCCTGGTCCCTGCGGCGTTTATCTCTTCAGCCAGGCGAAGTGTATCAACCGAATGTGTCAGACAAGCTATGGGTAAGACCTGACGGACCTTGTTGCGCTGCAAATGGCCGATCATGTGCCAGCGGACGTTTTCCACCGGTTTGGCGCCGCCGTCCCGCTTTTCCAGAAATTCAGCCACTTCAGCCGATACTTTCTTCAGTTGCTGAACGCGGTTTTCACCGAGGTCGGTAAGACCCAGTTGAATGACTTCCTTTATGGCATCGAGCGCAGCAGACTTGGTTACTACTACAAGCTTTATCTCTTTGGGGTCTCTGCCGACACGGGCACAAGCAGACTCAATTGTATCTTGCACCCGTTTTATTCTTTGCGAAATCTCAATCATCAAATAAAGCTACAGAATAAGGCTGCGAAAAGTGCCGCCAAAAACCTGAGACGCATTCAAGAACCGTTAGTGTATGGTAGTTTCCGCCGGCACACAAGAGACTAAGTCGAAATTTTGCTCTATCTCTCGACCGGCGGCGTCCATCCTCCTTGGCGTGGTGAGGGATGCGGGACGAGGGACAGCGAACGAGTCCCGGCCTTCTGTGGGCTGCCGGGCGTTTAGCAGTCGCCGGCACGGCGACTACCGAAATTGCTCTTTATCATCAAAAAACACCGAAGACGCAGGATATCACGCGGATACCTTCAGCATACGCCGATAACCACAAGTATCACAGTCACCTGGCATTACCAGCCGTCCCTGGACGGCCCGCCAGCCTGGCCAAACCAAAAAAGCAATTTTTGACTTGCATTTCGCGGGCGTAGCTTGTATACTATTCTTTTAGTATGGGTAAAATGGAGGAAGTCCTGAAAAACTGCTTATTTTTCTGATTTTTGTTTGACAAGCTTTTCTCGAAGGATTATTTCTTCGGGGTGTTGTTAAATCTGGCGATGAAGAACTGTCGCCAGCAATCTTTTGAACCTCGGCGAGGCAGTGTGGTCCACCGGTCTCCCCCCCAGCCGGTCCCACCACCTCGCCATTTTTATGCGCAGTCGGCGGCGAGGAAGTCTTTGCCGCAAGAGCCCTTATGGGCACGAATAAGGGTGGACAAGGACCTGCCGGCAGGCTGTTCTCAAGCAGCCTGGGGCTGTGGCTTGAAATGTTCCTTGAGGATGATGAACAGCAATACCGAAGCCAGTCCAAGAACGGCTCCGTAAACGAATGTGGCTGAAGGGCCGACCTTTTCCCACAGAAATCCGGCTATTAGTCCTGCCGGTAGTGCCATCAGGCCTGTAGTAGTGTGGAACGTGCCCAGGGCAGTTGCTTTAAGGTGGGCTGTGGCCAGATCGGAGACGTAGGCTCGCTGATTGCCGTCAACGGCGGCGTACATTACTCCGTAAAGGGCGAACAGAACCACAAAAGCGGCGAGCGAATTGAAGATCGCGAACCCGGCTGCGGTTAGAGAGAACATCAAGTAGCCGAAAATGATGACCTTTTCTCTTCCAATTTTGTCTGAGATACCGCCGAGCGGCACCGCCAGGGCACTATAGAATATGTTGAATAGCACATACAGCAGAATTGGGGCGGCGACCGACAATCTGCCGGGCAAGAGCTGCTGCGCGCGGATGATAAAGAACATGTAGCTGAAGTTGCCCAGAGCAAAGATGCTCGAAATCAATATGAAGAGCCTGAGCGCACGCGGCAGATTCTTTATGCCCAGCTTCAGGGTTATGTTCTGCGGCTGAGCAGGAGCTTCCTTGACGAACCGCAAAGGCGCCAGCGCGGCAAAGCCGATTATGCCGGCAACGAGTATGATGAATTTGAAATCCAGATTGATGAACCAGTACAGAGAAAACGCCACGACCGCGCCAAGGATGGCGCCGACGGTCTCAAGGGCTCTGTGAATTCCGAAGCCTTTGCCTCTGGCGGCGGGCATTGAATCGGCAATGATTGCGTCCCTCGCGGCGGTTCGGATACCTTTGCCGAGCCTTTCCAGCGAGGCAAAGGCAACCGCGCTGGGCCAGGCACGTGAAAATGCCAGAAACAGCTTGAAAAAATTGGAGATACCATATCCGCAGTAGACGAAAATTTTGCGTTTCCCCGTCTTGTCGGACCAGTAGCCCGACAGAACCTTCAGTACGCTTGAGATGCTCTCTCGCAAACCGCCGACAAGGCCGATGACCTCGCCGCTGCCGCCGAGCGATGCAAGAAACATCGGCAGAATGGGCATTATCATGTAGCTGCTGAGGTCGTTGAGAAAACTGACGATGCTCAGCAGGATAACGTTTGGCGCAATACTTCTGCGATTGTTGTCCATAACCAGCCGCCGGCGCAATGGCAGAGTTTTTCGGCAGGTTATTGCCCCCGCACTTGGACAATCACCTTCCGGCTGCGTGGTCCGTCGAATTCGCAAAAGAAGATGCCCTGCCAGGTTCCAAGGTCCAGCGTCCCGTCCTTTATCAAGATTTGTTTGCTGCAGCCGATCAGCGTGCTTTTACAGTGGGCGTCGGAATTGCCTTCGCTGTGTCGATAGCCTGCTCGATGTCGCGGCACTAATTCATCCAGCGTCAAGAGTATATCGTGAGCAACAGATGGGTCGGCGTTCTCATTTATGGTGATCGCCGCGGTAGTGTGGGGACAATACACTATCGCATCGCCGTCGCTAATACCTGATTGCCGCACGACTGAGTCAACCTGGCTCGTGATGTCAACCATCTGACTGCGGGTTTTAGAAGTGATGTTTAAGTCTTTTCGGACAATTTTCACCGTCACTGCTCTCTTACATCCGCTCGATAACCTCAATACCCAGAAGATTGCTCAGACCATGCTCGATAGTTCGGGCAGTTAAGCGACATAATAGAAGTCTTGTCGGTCTTTTATCCGGCCCGGCATCGAGGACGGGACAATTTGTATAAAAAGAGCTGAACTTCTGAGCCAGCTCATACAGATACGCCGTCAGGTAATTCGGCCTGTAATCAGCGGCCGCCGCTTGAATCGCCTCGCCGTATCGAATCAAATGTTTGCCTAAATGAAGTTCATCCGGCTCGGTCAGATGGATACTCTGCAGATCAGCAAGCTCATCTTTGACATTTATTCCTCGTTCCTGCGCCTTTCGCTCAATCGACTTTATCCGCGCATAAGCGTATTGCATATACGGCGCAGTGTTGCCATCCATCGCTAGCATCTTATCGAAGCTGAAAACATAGTCGCTGGTGCGATTGTTTGAAAAATCGGCGTATTTTACAGCGCCAATTCCGACAGCCTTTGCGATTTTCTCTTTCTGCTCAGCGAGCAGGTCCGGATTTTTTTCTTCCACGATTTTCCTGGCCCGTTCCACCGCCTCATCGAGCAGGTCTTTTAGTTTCACATTTTCGCCTTCGCGTGTTTTTAGCGGCGTGCCATTATCGCCCAATACACTGCCGAAGGTCACGTGCACAAGCTCGACCTTCTCCGGCGCCCAGCCGGCCATTCTCGCGGTTGCAAATAGCATCTCAAAGTGCAGCTTCTGCCGGGCGTCGGTGACATAGATTATCCTATCCGCTTTCAGCTCTTGCACGCGATAACGCAATGCTGCTAAATCCGTGGTCGCATAAAGATACGCCCCATCTGACTTCTGAATCATGAATGGCAGCGGCTGACCTTCCTTATTCCTGAACCCCTCTGGGAAAACGCATACCGCATCCTCAGATACACTGGCCAGATTTTTGCTTCGCAGTTCTGCGACCACACCAGGCAGGTCGGCCCTGTAATCGCTCTCTCCTTTAACATCGTCACGTGCGAGGGACACCCCCAGTCGTCTGTAAGTCTTTTCAAAATTGCTTAAGGAGATCTTTTTAATGTGGTCCCAAGCATCATACTCCTGCTGATTTCTTTTGCCGCCCTCCTGCAGCATAGCAGTCACGTGCCTCGAAAGGGTTTCATAAGGTATAGCGCCGGCGAGGCGGGTGAGTATCCGTAGGCCGGCCCCCTTCGTAGAATCTTCCAGAACATTCACATACTGATAGGCCAACTGTATGTTTTCCCATATATCGTTTTGATCACGGTTGGGCAGGTCAACCAGAAATGGCCTAAAGCATTTCTCGCCGTCGCCAAGCTGGTTAAGTGAATCTTGCCGCCAATCTCCCTCGTGTCGGTCCCGTATCCGCCGACAAACGGCCTCAAGTCTATCTTTGTCTTGTTCGCAAGCCTTGACTTCTTGAAGTTCCACACGATAGTATGGCGGCTTTCCGTGCTTCTCGGCCATACAAATGTGCCAGAGACCAAGAACAACCATTCCGAATTGTGTTCCCCAGTCGCCGATGTGATTCTGGCGGATGACTTTGTGGCCGAGAAATTCGAGCATCCGGCAGATGGAATCGCCAATGATGGTGCTTCGCAGGTGCCCAACGTGCATCTCTTTGGCGATGTTCGGGCTTGAAAAATCGACAACGATGGTTTTAGGCTGAGATGTCTTATCTATGCCCAGACTTGCAGGATCCTTCCAGACTTCGAGCAATTTTTCTGCCACAAAATCTGGCTTTAAGTGCAGGTTTATAAAACCTGCCCCAGCAACTTCCGGCGGCTCGCAGATGTCACCCACATCGAGGTTATTGACGACCTGTTGCGCTAACTTGCGCGGATTTGTCTTCAGTTGTTTGGCAAGTGCCATGACGCCGTTGACCTGATAATCGCCGAACTTGGGGTCGGTCGCAGGCCGGACTATAGCCGGGGCATCTCTTGAGCCGGTGACATCGGCCATCGCAGCGGAGATTCTTTCCTCAAGTATGTCGATAGCGGGCTTCATCGTCCTATCATTTTGGCCACAGAGAATTTATCTCTTTATTTTTTTGCCACAGAGGGCACAGAGAACGCAGAGAATTTATTTCTATAATTTTTTGGCACAGAGAGCACAGAGGACACAGAGAAATTCAATCCAAATAGTTTCTTAATAAATCCAAACAATCCGTGGATTCTATCACTATGCGATTTTCCACTTTAACACTTGGAGGATCAGTCCTTAGCCCCTCAATTATTCGGTTGCGAATTCGTTTAACCTCTTTGTCATTCGCCCCAAAGGCAGTACCATAAACCCAACAAGTCTGTGGTATTAACCCAGGTAGACCAAGAACATCCATATTTTCCGGTGCATACCCAAAACCAAGAAAGAATATCTGCTTGGCCTGTTTAGGTAAGTTCTGCGCCTCCATTAATTCCGGATTCTGTTTTTCTTCATATATTGTTCTGATATTTGACGACACCCTGCCCAAGAGCGATTCGCTAATTTGTGGGCGATAATCCATACCCTCATTGCAGTCCTGCCATTTCAGTGGCGCAATCTGCCCATACACATGCAGGATTTTGAGTTTTTTCAGACACTGAATGACCTGGGATTCTGGAACCTCGGTGAAGGAGTTGCGAAAGCTTTCGTAAAGAAAGTGCTCCAGAGACCTGTCATAGTTGAATGTGATGAATGCAAGATTGCCATTAGAGAAATCTGGCAAAGCATTCTTGCCGACTAACCCTTCGATAAGTCGGTTATACAAATATGAATACCAGTCTCCACCTTGGAATTCCGGTGTTCCACGAATAAGGTCTCTCCTATACCGGGAGTCAGAATCCATAGCACGCTTTTCCTCTTCTTGTATCCGTTTCGCTTCTTCTCCAAAACAGCTATTTCTTTCGGCTCTAAAAACTTCGTAGGCAATGATATACTTCCCAATCGGAGCGAGCTTCGGATTATTCGCCATAAATACGTCTATCGACTTGATATTCGCGTCTTTGAAAATTTTTCTGAATCGATTAACCTCTCCTGGTTTTTCCTCTTTTATATTATTACGCCGCAGATAATCACTGTAATCGCTCCAAAAGCCTCCATCGAAACATATCAGCTCTCGGAGACGAGCACCCGAAGGATAACCATAAGGGCAACTGGCCCCAGCACCCAGAACAAAAACTGTTTTCTTACCTCTCATTCTCTGTGCTCTCTGTGTTCTCTGTGGCTAAAAATATTAGGTTTCAGATTTCTCTGCGCCCTCTGTGGCCACTTTTTGTCTTTTAATAGGCAATCGTTTGGCGTCTCCCCAGAGCAATTCCAAGTCATAGTAATCCCGATATTCGCTATCGAAAATGTGCACCACAACGTCGATAAAGTCCAGCAGAATCCAGCGGCCCTGCTCATAGCCGGCCCGGCCAAACCGTGTCAGCTCCCGGCCTCGAGCGGCTTGGCTGATTTCGTCGGCGACGGTACGCATCTGCCGGTCGCTGGTGCCGGTAGCGATCACAAAATAATCAGTGGCAGGCGATATGCCCCGCAGGTCCAGAACTACAATGTCGCTGCAATGCCGTTCATCCGCAACTTTGGCTGCGGCCCGAGCAAACGCCCGCGCCTGAATTTCTCTTTTCTTTGCCAAATCACGTCCTCATTCGGTCCCAACAAAAAAGGGCGGCCATTTGGACCACCCTGATAGGTTACAGGTATCGGGCAACAACGTCAACAAATTCGATATCACAAGGCTTCGCCAAGAGCACGAGCAACCTATCGGCTGGAGAGAACACGGTTGAGAGCTGCATTGCGAATAAAATCGGATATACCCTTGAAGCCGAGGCTTGACGCGACATTGCTCAGCAATATTTTTTCTTCAGATGTTAATCTGACATTTACCTGTTCATATCGCTTTTTGGCAGAAGCTGGCTGGGGCGGTCTTTGACCACACTCCATCATCGCTGCAACCGCAACCATTAAAGCCTCTTGTGTGGCCTTGTAGCACTGCTCAGGTGTTTTGGCATCTGCAAAGACGGTAGGTAGCTCAACAGAACTGCCAATGAAACCCAGCCTCTCATTTCTTTCGATTGTTATGCGATATTGACCTGCGATTTTCTTAGCTTTGCGCAAAACGGTTGCTTTAAGCGACTGCTTAAGGTCCATTGGCTCCATCTTCGTCCTCATCTCTAAGAATTCCTTTGCGTTTGAGCCATCTCTTAAATTTGTTGACATATTCGATGTCTATCTTTCTTTCATATACTGGAATAAGCCATGGTAGTTCGTCAGGTTCGTTTGTGTTAACAAAGACGCGATATGGATTCCAAAACCCCTTGAATTCATAACCATACGACCTGGCAAACTCCAGAAATCTCTCAAACGTCCAATATTCAGCCATCTTCAGGTCTCCTATGTTTGATGCTCTGCCAAATTCTGCCAATCAGCCCTGCAGGGACAATTGCAGAACTGCTGCCCCTTATGGCGGAACACCAGGAAGCGGTTGGAGTTGGAGGCCTGGCTTTCTTACTCCATAACGAAATAAAGTATAGCCTATGATATACAAATGTCAAGAAAAATTTTATCCTTTGCAGATATTTGGCATGGTTCAACTTCGCATGCCCAAAGGTAACACTTTTCAAGCTGGTTCAATGGCTACGAACACTCATAACAGTCTGTCAAAGCAGCAGTTACGGAGAAAACGGCAACTTGCGACGTACAGAAAAGTGTTACCCTGTTCTGAACCATGCCAGATATTTTTTAAGACGACAATCTATTTGCCGCTCAGGCCAAGCCAGCTACTAATAACAGGGGCAAACCTTACCACGACGCCAGAAAAGACCACGCTGACCATACACATCAGCTTAATCAGGATGTTCAAGCCCGGACCCGAGGTATCTTTGAACGGGTCGCCAACGGTATCGCCAATGACAGCAGCCTTGTGGGCGGGCGAACCTTTGCCGCCGTGAGCGCCCTTCTCGATGTACTTTTTGGCGTTGTCCCAGGCGCCGCCGGCGTTGTTCAAAGATACGGCTAACACAAACCCTCCGGCGGTACTACCTGCCAGCAGGCCCATCACGCCTTCCACGCCCAAAAGTAAGCCCGTTGCAACCGGCACGACGATGGCCATCATCGCCGGCAGTATCATTTCTCGCTGTGCTCCTGCGGTGGAAATCGCCACGCAGCG
>Ga0315277_10010965_pt1 | contig 11442 bp, 10 predicted proteins | sample YL17G05_15_MG_FD_203695 | JGI IMG/M metagenome (GOLD analysis project Ga0315277, IMG submission 203695) | Sediment microbial communities from Yellowstone Lake, YNP, Wyoming, USA - YL17G05_15 | ecosystem: Environmental > Aquatic > Freshwater > Lake > Sediment | place: USA: Wyoming | collected...
TGCTTCCTGCTATCTTGAATGCCATATCTGAAGAATCAACTTCATGAAAAGAACCATCATACAGGGTTGCCTGCAGATCAACCAAAGGATAGCCAGCAATCACTCCTTTTTCCATTGCCTCTTTTACTCCTTTTTCCACAGGAGAGATAAACTCTCTTGGAATAATTCCTTCTTTAATTGCGTTCACAAATTCAAACCCTTCTGCTCTCTTTCTGGGGCTCAATCTTATCCAAACATGTCCATACTGGCCCTTACCTCCAGATTGTCTAATGTATTTTCCTTCGGATTCATATTCTTGAGTAATGGTTTCTTTATAAGCTACTTGAGGTTTTCCCGTATTGGCTTCTACTTTGAACTCTCTTTTCATTCTGTCAGCAATAATCTCAAGATGTAATTCTCCCATTCCGGAAATGATCGTCTCTCCGGTTTCCAAATCTCTTTTAATCTTAAATGTAGGGTCTTCAATTGTTAATTTCTTTAAGGCAATCGCCATTTTCTCCTGGTCGGCTTTGGTTTTGGGTTCAATCCTGGCAGAAATCACAGGCTCTGGAAAAGTAGGCTTTTCCAGCATAATAGGAGCTTTTTCATCACATAGGGTATGTCCTGTAATCGTGGCCTTCAAGCCAACCGTGGCTACAATATCTCCCGTAAACACTTCATCAATATCTATTCTCTCATTAGCATGCATTCTTAATAATCTTCCAATTCTTTCTTTTTCGCCCGTGGTGGTGTTCAAAACATAAGAGCCTTTTGGTAAATGCCCTGAATATACTCTAAAGTAGGTAAGTGTTCCTACAAAAGGATCCGGAACTACTTTAAATGCCAGGGCTGTAAATTTTTCACTATCCAGTGCATGTCTTTCAATAATCTGGCCAGTCTTGGGATCGGTGCCTTTTATCGAAGGCATGTCTGCGGGCGATGGCAGATAATAGCAAACCGCATTAAGCACTAATTGTACGCCCTTGTTTTTTAAAGCGCTTCCGCAAAATACCGGAATAAGTTTATAGTTAATGACGGACTTTCTCAGGGTCTGTCTCAGTTCTTCTACTGTAACTTCTTTTCCGGCCAAATACCTTTCCAAAAGACCTGCATCTTCTGCTACAATCTTTTCAATCATCTTCTTTCTCCATTCGGTTGCTTTCTCTCTTAAATTCTGGGGAATTTCTTCTTCTTTGAGGATTTCTCCAAAATCACCCTCAAATTTGTATGCTTTCTGGGTCATCAGGTCAATTACTCCCTCAAAGTCTTTTTCAAGGCCAATAGGAATCTGGATAGTTACAGCATCAGGTGTTAATTTTTCATAAATAGATTTTAAACTATCTTCAAATGAAGCTCCTAATCTATCAAGTTTATTAATAAAACAAATTCTTGGAACTTTAAATTTGTCTGCCTGGTGCCAGACTGTTTCTGACTGAGGCTCTACTCCAGAGACTCCATCAAACACCACAACTGCCCCATCCAGAACCCTCAAAGATCTTTGAACTTCGGCAGTAAAATCAATATGGCCAGGAGTATCAATAATATTCACTCTGTATTCATTCTCTTTGTTTCTTTCTTTATCAGTAGGAATCCAAAAACAAGTGGTCGCATCTGCCCTGATGGTAAGCTTTCTTTCTTTTTCCTGCTCCATCCAATTCATAACAGTAGTTCCTTCGTGGGTTTCACCCATTTTGTGCGACACTCCCGTATAAAATAAAAACCGCTCAGTAGCTGTAGTTTTACCTGCACTGATGTGGGCAATAATCCCAATATCTCTAACTTTTTCAATTGGATGTTCTCTGGCCATAAAAGTAGATTATTGAAATGACGATAATATTTATTTAGAACATAAAACAAAGTTTGAAGCTTTGTTTTGTGCTTTACGATTTATCTTTACCATGCAAAATGAGCAAAGGCCTTATTTGCCTCGGCAACCCTGTCAAGATTTTCTCTGCTCTTTACCGCCTGCCCCATATTGTTTGCAGCATCTATTAACTCTTGGGCCAGTCTTTCATACATAGGCTTTCCTTTTTTCTGTTTTGCGGCTGAAATTATCCAATGAATAGCCAGGGCTTCTCTTCTACTCTCCTTTACTTCAATTGGCACCTGATATGTAGCACCTCCGATTCTCTTTGACCTTACCTCTAGCATAGGGGAGGTATTCTCCACGGCTTTTTGGAAAATCTCCAAAGGTTCTTGCTTTGTTTTTGTTTTTATAATTTCAAAAGCGCCATACACAATTTTTTGAGCTATGGTCTTTTTACCCCTTCTCATTATATGATTTACCAGCTTTGCAACCTGAGAATTTTCATAAACAGGGTCTGGTAAGATTATTCTTTTTGTTTGTTTGCTCATATTACTTTTGTTTCTTGGTCCCGTATTTAGACCTCTTTTGTTTCCTGCCTTCCACTCCGCTTGTGTCCAGAATTCCTCTTACTATGTGATATCTTACTCCAACCAAATCCCTCACTTTTCCACCTCTCAGCAATACTATTGAGTGTTCCTGAAGATTATGACCCTCGCCCGGAATATATGCCGTTACCTCCATTCCATTGGTAAGTCTTACTTTTGCTACTTTTCTCAGGGCGGAGTTTGGTTTTTTAGGGCTGACAGTAAACACCTTAAGGCAAACTCCTCTTTTTAGGGGAGATGGAAACCTTACGGGCTTATTTTTTATAACATTAAAACTTGACCATAAAGCAGGTCTCTTAATTTTCTTTGAAATTTTCTTTCTTCCTTTTTTAATAAGTTGATGAATCGTTGGCATATTCCACCACGAAAAATAATTAGCACACTAGTGCATTGACCATTTTAACAAATAAGATAAACTTTGTCAATTTATTTTACAGCAAAAGGGATCTTCCCGCAACTATTTTAAAAATCAACATCGCAAGCGGTTCAATAAAGTTCACTCCCCACACTGCAATTAAAACCAGAATGAATAATCCGTATCTCTGAAGAAATGCCTTTATCTCAAAAGCATTTTCTGGCAAAAGTGAAAAAAGAATGTGCGAACCGTCTAGGGGAGGAATGGGTATCAGATTAAAAATTCCTAATACAAAATTATAGATTGCTATCGCAGAAAATATTATAAAGAGAGGACCAGAAAGTGCAAATAATCTGAGAAGAAGTCCAAAGAAAACCCCTATTAAAAAATTCATAGCAGGACCGGCAAGAGATACTTTTAATTCTCCCCATTTTTGATCTGTAAAATTATAAGGGTTAACCGGAACGGGTTTTGCAAATCCGAAAATCGGCCCGTTCCCACCTGTTGCAATAAAAGTAAAAAGAGGCAATAACACCGAGCCAAAAGGATCCAGATGAACTACAGGGTTCAAAGATAATCGCCCTGCGTACTTTGCAGTAGGATCCCCAAGTTTGTAAGCCACAAAGCCGTGCGCTACCTCATGCAAGGTTACTGAAAAAAGCAAAATAGAAAGAGAAAAAATAGTAGTAGTTAATGCCATAGTGATTTACTTTAAGTAATTTATATGTTTTGTATTATATCTCAAACTTGTAAAAATAAAAAGATTTGATACAATACATTAATTAGTTTAATAATTTGCGTCATTGGCGTAAATTTACGCATTGGCGTTGCAATTTTTATGGCCAGACAATGTGAAATTTGTGGAAAAATGAGAATGATAGTAATGGGAAAAAGCAAACTAAGAGGAAAGTACAACCCTACGGTAAAAAGAATTCAAAAAGCAAATCTTCAATGGGCAACAGTTCCTCTTTCGGTAAAAAAAGCTTCTTTCAAAACTTTTGCAGGAAAGCGGATTCTGGTTTGCACAAAATGCAGAAAAACAATGTTGAAAAAGTAAAACAATTTTAGCTTTTCAATATTAAAGTCGAAATTCTTCTACGGGGTGTAGTCTAACGGTAAGACACTACCTTGGGGTGGTAGAAACCCGAGTTCAACTCTCGGCACCCCGACTAACTTAAACCTACTCAATCTTACTTTTCTATTTTTGGTTTTTTGAAAAAGAAGGGGTTGTTTTGCTTTTGATAATTTCTAATTTAAAGTATCCAGTTAAACAAATAACCCATGATCATAATTCCGATGATAGTAATGCCAAAAAACATCCCAAGAAGCTGCCACCCCATAACTTTCTTTAAAATCAATCCTTCAGGAATGGAAACAGTGACAATTGCCGTCATAAAAGCAAGGGCTGTGCCGAGTGGTACTCCCTTGCCAACCAAAGCCTCCATAACCGGAATAACGCTAACAGAGTTGGCATAGAGTGGTGCTCCCAGCAAGGTAGCCAAGGGCACAGCCCACCATGCTCGAATGGACAGATATGTTTCAACAAGGCTTGCAGGTACAAATCCATGGATAAGAGCGCCAATGCTTACTCCTAGTATCACATAAGGGAAGACGTTTTTGGTAATATGTATGCCATCCTGCCACCAATACTTAAAAAGCTGGGTTGGAGATAAAGAAGTACCATTATTTTCATCTTCAATATCTTTGCGAGACTTGAACCTTAATAATTCCGGTTTAACATATTTCCCCAAGTGCAACCTTTGAATAAGCATTCCCCCAAAGACAGCAACTGTAATACCGACCAAGTTATATAAAACCGTTACCTTCATTCCAAACATTGCAGGAAACAGATAAAGTGAAGACTCATTCACCAGCGGAGAACTAATGAGAAATGCAAATGTTACTCCCAGGGGTATGCCAGCTCCGACAAAGCCGATGAACAAAGGAATTGAAGAACAGGAACAGAATGGCGTTATTACTCCCAAAAGAGCTGCGAACAGATAATCCAGACCGAACCATCTTCGTTTGGTTAGCAAATCTCGCACTTTCTCCATGGGGAAGTAATACCTGGTGATTGCCATAACATAGTTGATAAAAAGTAAAAGCAAACCAATCTTAATGGTGTCATAAATAAAGAAATTCACGGCGCTACCAAGGTAAGAATCTTTACCAAGATTAAGCCAGCCAATGGTAACCAAATCAGAAAAAAACTGAATGCCCTTAAAAATATCCATAGTTATCTGCCGGTCCCTTGAATAAGGTTTTTAATCTTTTCAACATCGGAAATAAAACCTGTCACAACCGGCTTTCCATTTATTGCCAAGACAGGGCTACCCATTGCTCCCATCTCAATAATCTTTTGGATCCCCTTCTCCCCTGTTAAATATTCTACTTCAATTTTTAGACCAAGCTCTTTTGCTGCCTGCGAAGTTAACTCAAATAATTTTTTACAGGTCGGACAGCCCGAACCCAGAACCTGAATTCTCATAATTCTATTTTTCATAATGGGTTAAAAGTTTATTTAATAATTTTAAATGTTTATTTATGGCTTTTTTATCGACAGAATAAAAAACCCTTAATCCGTCTTTTCTTGATGAAATCAAACCACAAGTCTTTAGCACTTTAAGGTGATGCGAAGTCAAATTTTGTGGAAGTTTCAGATATCGCCAAATATTGCAGACGCACTGTTCTCCTTTTTTCAAACTATAAAGAATTTTCAATCGGTTTTCCTCGGCAATAGCTCTTAAAAATTCTGCAGTTTTTAACAATTTCTCCTTTTGTTCTTTGTTTTTACGATATTGCGATTCCATAAATCTAAATATAATCAATGTTTATTGATATAGTTTTCATTGATATTTTATTCTTCACAATTTTATTTGTCAAGTTCCAATATTTGGTATAGTAATAGCCATAGCGAGGGTTTTTTGTTATAATTGGAATATGATTAGTAATTTTATGAATATTATTGAAAAACTTAAAAATTCAAATCTGAAAGGAAGGAGCGGTTCGGGTTTCCCTACTGGCCTAAAATGGGAATTGGTAAAAAATGAAAAAGCAGATAAAAAATATATTATTTGCAATGCCTCAGAGGGAGAACCGGGCAATTCAAAAGATGGTTTCATTTTAAAAAAATATCCTGAAATCTTAATCGAAGGAATAAAAATAGCTCTTGCGACAATTGACCATAGCGTGGCATACATTTATCTTAGAAAAGATTATTATCAAAAATTCAAAAAACCTTTGGAAAAACTGATTGGAAAACTCCCGATTACTCTTTTTAAAAAACAAGGAGGATATCTTTCCGGAGAGGAAACCACAATTTTAAATGTAATTGAAGGAAAGAGAGCCGAACCAAGGATCAAGCCTCCTTTTCCTACCCAATCAGGGTTATTTGGATGTCCTACCCTGGTTAATAATGTTGAAACTTTTTATCAAGTAGCAAAAATCTTAAAGGGAGAATACAAGAATACCAAGTTCTATTCTATCTCAGGAGATGTAAAACATCCTGGAGTATATGAACTTTCAGAGAGTTGGGACATAGGACAAATCTTAAAAGAGACTAGGAATTGGCCTAACTTTGATTTCTTTGTACAGGCTGGAGGCGGTGCAAGCGGAGAAATCTTGCTTTCTAGCGAACTCAATCAGCCAATAAAAGGAATTGCAGCAATTATTGTTTATAATCTAAAAGAAACCAATCCTTCGCATCTAATGAAAACCTGGGCTGAATTCTTTCTGAAAGAAAACTGCGACAAATGCGTTCCCTGCAGAGAAGGAGTGTTTAGAATTTCTGAAATGTTAAAGGCAGGAAAAATTGACAAAGCCCTTTTGGACGACCTTTTTTTTGTGCTAAGAGAAACAAGTTTATGTCCTCTTGGAAAAAGTGTGGTCACGCCTTTTGAAAGCTTATTAAGAAAAGTTTACAAAATCTAAAATGAAATCTCAAAAATCAATTTATATTTCTATAAATGGAAAAAAGTTAAAAACTGAGGAAGGAAAAAGCATTTTAGAAGTAGCGCAAAATGCCGGAATTGAAATTCCAAGTTTGTGCTTTCATCCAGATTTGGAAGTAAAAGCGGTTTGCAGAATGTGCGTTGTGGAAATAAAAGGAAAAAGAGGGCTTTTTACTGCCTGTTCTACAAAAGCGGAAGACGGAATGGAAGTAATGACGGATTCTCTTGAAATAAGAAGGGCAAGAAAGGTAAATCTGGAATTGATTTTCAGCCAGCATCGAGAAGAATGCCCGGATTGTATTTGGAGTTTTAATTGCCAGCTTTTTAAATTAGCCAGAGAATATAACGTAAAGATTACCAGATTTGCAGATAGAAAAACTAACTACCCTCTTTTTCAGTTTGGACCTGCTATTAATTTTGACAGTTCAAAATGTATTGATTGCCGAAATTGCGTGGAGGCGTGTGAAAAATATGCTGTAGGCTTTTTGGAAATAAAGGAAAAAGGGCATATGTTCCAGGTAGTCCCGGCAAAAAGTCAAAAGAAAGATTGTATTTATTGCGGTCAATGCATAGTACATTGTCCAGTGGGCGCCTTTGAGGCAGTGGGAGAATTTGAAGAAATAGAAAAACCCTTAAAAGAAAAAGATAAAATCGTAATTTTCCAGTTTGCCCCGGCAATCAGGTCAAGTATTGGTGAAGAGTTTGGATTACCTTATGGAAAGGTGGTTACTGGAAAATTAGTGGCAGGATTGAGAGCCCTGGGAGCCCATAAGGTATTTGATGTTTCTGTTGGCGCAGACTTTACTACTACTGAAGAAACAAATGAAGTTATAGAAAAGGCAAAAAAACAAAAAGGGCTTTCATCAGTGCTTTGTTTTAGTTCATGTTGCCCTTCCTGGGTAAAATTTGTTGAATTTTATTATCCTGAATTTATCCCGAACATAAGCACCACAAGGCCTCCTCATATTATCTTGGGAGGGCTAATCAAAACCTATTTTGCAAAAAAAGAAAATATTGACCCAAAAAAGATAATAGTAGTCTCTATTATGCCCTGCACCGCTAAAAAATATGAAATTGAAAGACAAGAACTCAAAATCGATGGTTTAAAGCCCGTAGACTATGTACTGACTACTCGCGAATTGGCTTTTCTTTTTATAAAACATAAAATTGATTTAAAAAAGATAAAGCCTGAAAAACCGGATTCCCCTTTAGGAGTTCCTTCTGGGGCAGGTGTGATTTATGGAGCAAGCGGTGGAGTGATGGAATCCGCTCTGCGTACAATTTACAAAAAATTAACCAATAAAAGATTAACTAAAATAGATTTTAAACAAGTAAGAGGTCAGGAGGGCATAAAAAAAGCAGAAATTGAAATTGGGGGAAAGAAAATTAAGGTCGCTATTGCAAATGGCATGCAAAATGCCAAAAAAATATTGGAGGAATTAAAAATAAATCCCAGGGCTTATAATTTTGTAGAGGTTATGGCTTGTCCGGGAGGCTGTATTGGAGGCGGTGGACAACCAGTGCCTGCAAATAGTAAAATTAGAAAGGAAAGGGCGGCGGCCTTATATCAAATTGATTCCAAAAAAGACCAAAGAGTAGCTCATGAAAATCCTATAGTTAAAAAATTGTATAAGGATTATTTAACTGATAAAAAGACGATTGAAGCTATTTGCCACACTAAATATTCTCAAAAGAAAAAAGGGAAAAATAAAATCATAAAAAATTAATAAAATAATCTAAAAACATGGCAAAAACCAAAATCTTAACTTTAAAAAGAGATCTTATAACTAGTGTTGCTATTTTTACAACTCTGCTTGCAATTGGTATTTTTGCCCCCTTGGTAAAAAACCAGTTGATCACAGGTTCAATTGTCAATGCCACTTTATTTTTAGGAACTGTACTTTTTGGAGTTCAAAATGCGATTTTGCTTGGATTCGGGCCCAGTTTGATTGCTCTCTTTTTTGGATTGCTGCCTACTCCCCTTTTCCCCATGGTGCCTTTTATTATGGTAGCAAATACGATTTTAGTGTGCACATTCGGAACCTTAAAGCATAAAAATTATTTGGTAAAGATATTGGTAGCAAGTGCTCTAAAATTTATTTTTTTATCCGTTACCAGTTTTGTCATTTTGAATCTTTTCTTAAAAAAGGAGATTGCCTCAAAAATAATTACAATGATGACATGGCCGCAGTTATTCACTGCTCTCGCCGGAGGCATTATTGCTTTCTTTTTTCTAAAATCACTTAAAAAACTGAATTAAAAACTCTGATTACTTTCGATTTAAATATTCTCAAAAAATAAAGACAAATAAAGCCGTTTTTGATGCATTGGTATTGAATACTTGACAAAATTTTTAAAAGAAGATAAAATCTAAAACATATAGAACACTTAAAAACACTAAAAGCATTGATGGGGAGAATGGGCCCCGGAGCTGGGAGGTGAAATTGCAAAAGCAAAAGTAGCTGACCCCGGAAGCTGTCCGTAATCATGCAGCACGCCGATTTTTGTCGGTGGCAAGTTCCGATCAGTAATGATTGGAAAAAACCAAGGTGGCACCACGTTCCTAAACAGGACCGTCCTTGAGAGATTCTTATAATTTAATAGGAATTTCAAAGGACGGCCTTTTAGTTATGAGTTCTTTTCACAAACAAAAACACACGATTCGAATAGGAGGATGAGGCAATGGAAATCACTAGTATTTCACTCGGTCCGAAGTATTCGGACAAGCAACGGATGATGGCTGCTCTTGCCAGAGCAAACTTCAAGCCTGGTGAAGTCGTACGCGGATGCGACCCCGAGCTCATCGAAAGAGTGAGGCCGGAGGCGCTTTCTGCTATCGACCAGAAGGTGAAGTCTGGAGGCAACCTTTCATTCGAACAGGCCTTTTCCGGAATGGCCTTTGTTCTTGCAGCGACCAACAATCTGCTGCGAGGGCAACTATTTCCCGGAATGGATCTTCCTGAGGCTATTGCCAAAGGAACAGCATTCCTGCAACTGATGGCTGTCAAAGAAGCCCTTGCAGGACTTTCTGCAGAAGAAGTTGCAGGTATGGTGGCGGCGACTAGCCTGGATATTGTGTTCCGTCCCGAATTCAGGCAAGTAACCGAAACATGCGGCATGGGAGGCGACCGCGGCTGGGAAACAAGAGAGGTCAAAACTATCAGTGCCTCAACTCTGAGCGCGCTCGTGCTGGCCTCTCTGGGATTCACTGCGTTCAAACATGGCTCCTTCGGCAACACGACTGCCGTAGGCTCAACAGATGTTCCCATTAACTTTGGGGCAAACATCTGTCAGTACAGCGCATCCGACATCCAATTGCTTCTTGCCAGGGCTCGTTTCTGGTTCAGCGATGCCCATAGCGTCAAGACCATCCACTATCTCTCGCACTTGCTGATGGTGGAAACTGTCAATCACGTTCTCGGACCAATGACTCTTCCCATTGCCAGACAGACTCAGCTCTTTAAGGTAATGGGGGTCAATCATCACGTGCATCCGGATGTGATCGCCAGGGCATACACGATTCTCCACAAGCGAGGCTTTGTGAACCTTGGAGGGGTCATTGCGGTTGCAGGACTGGACGAATGCCCTCTTCATGGCGAACATCGCAAGTCTGGATGGATAGCAGCGCACACTTTCCTTGATGAAGTCTCTCCGAGGGCAACTCTTGTCAGTCTTGCCAGGAGGGACGAGTTCATGGGAAGCTTTCTGCTGGCTGACGTTCACTTTGGTGCAGGTCCGCTCAATGAGGAGCGTCTCAGGGTCCCAAATACCATCCCGGACCTGATGAAGGCAAACCAAGCAGCTCTGGCTGGCCTGGATCCTGACCTGAGCCCGTATCTCGCCAGGAACGCGGCTCTGGCTCTTTTGGTCTCAGAAGGCTTGGAAGATGGTCCTTTGACAAGGCTTCCCGAATGTTATCGGAGATGCCTGGAGGCCATCAATTCCGGGCAAGCACTTCAAGCTCTAGAGCGCTACGTGGAAGTATCTGGAGGGCGCTTCCATAGTTGGCTTTAGAGACACAAAAGCGCCGAACAGAGTTGTTCGGCGCTTTTCCTTTTAATATTTAGATTTTATTTTTTTTGCAAAATTTTTACTTTCTTTACAAATTCTTTTGTCTTTTCCAAGTCAATTATTTCTTGCCAGGATTTTAAATTAATTTCTTTTTGAGAAATACTGCCTGTTTTTAAAGACGTTCCCACAATTACGCAATCAGCGTATTTTAATAAAATATCTATATTATCTTTAGTTGCCCCGCTTCCAATCAAGATTGGAAAACTTTTACCAACCGCTTTCCTTGTTTCTTCTAAATCAGAGACATTAGGAGCATCTCCTGTCCATTTGCCTGTAATAATTATAGCATCTGACCCTCTCTCAATGGCCTCTTTTGCCGAATATGAAATAGTTTTTTCTTCAAGCATTTTTGCATGCTTTACATGAATATCTGTAAATAAGGCAATATCTGAAGCTCCAATCTGCTCTCTAAATAAAATTACTTTTTCTGGCTCGGCTAATACTTTGCCGTAATCAGTTTGTACACTGTCTACAAATACGGGAACCCTTATAAATTTTGCCCCGCAAATTTTTGCAATAGAAAGCGCTGTTTTATAATCATTCCACAAAACATTTATTCCTATTGGTAAAGAAATATGTTTTTTAATCTCGCTGATGAGAAATGTCATTGAACTTGCAATTTCTGGTCCAACAAAAATCTTATGAGGAGTATCATAATTATTTTCAAACATTATT
>Ga0315277_10010968_pt1 | contig 11440 bp, 13 predicted proteins | sample YL17G05_15_MG_FD_203695 | JGI IMG/M metagenome (GOLD analysis project Ga0315277, IMG submission 203695) | Sediment microbial communities from Yellowstone Lake, YNP, Wyoming, USA - YL17G05_15 | ecosystem: Environmental > Aquatic > Freshwater > Lake > Sediment | place: USA: Wyoming | collected...
GCTGGTTTCCAAACACTTGATTATTTTCCATTGTTTCCGTGGCTCGGAATTATGTTAATTGGTGCGGCATTTGGAAACATATTATTTTATAGAAAAATAAAGATGGGCGTTCCTGAATGCATCTGCACAAGAGCAATTAGCTTCTTAGGAAGAAATTCTTTGATAATCTATTTTCTACACGTAATAATAATATTGATTATGGTGGAGATATTACGTTATCTATAAGTAACAGAATCACCGTGATCATCAACACCAGCTGCTTCCTTCATCCATCTCAACAGTATAGGGTCTCTTATAAAATCAAAAGTACCCCCTCTACCAAGATATTCTTCTGGATACTGTGCTGGCTGTTCTTTAGTTGTAGGACTATATAGGAATATGAGCTTTCTCTTAAAATCAACAAAGTGTAGTGGTGCTTCAAGTCTGTCTGTTAATTCATGAATTTCTGAAAATTTAAGCTGTCGAACCTTTTGGTATAATTCTTGTTCTGGTGTTAGAAAATATTGTATATATTGAACATCGCCTATTTTTTTGTTTATCTTAAACGCCTTTTCTTTTATTTCACTGCACAGCTCCTCTAGCGTAGCCATAAAGAATTAAATATATGCTGTACTATATAAATTCTATGGCAGCAAACCTGACTCCCGAATATTACGGCGCAGAAGAAGAGTATAGAGAATCGAAAACCAAAGAAGAAAAAATTAGAGCTTTAGCTAAGATGCTTTCTGTCATTCCTAAGCACAAAGCGTCGCAAACTGTGATTGGTGAAATCCGAAGAAAGATTTCTCTCCTGAAAAAAGATATGGCTCTTGAATCGAAGAAGAAAAAATCATTTGCAAAGAAAGGTTTCAAAAAAGAGGGTGCAGCACAGGTCTGCTTGGTTGGTCCAGCGAACGCAGGCAAATCATTTATCCTGAACAAGCTCTGTCGCACGCATATTAAATCTACAGAACTTCCATTTGAAACGACTGACCCAGAAGTCGGGATGCTTGATTATGACGGTGTCCAGATCCAGCTTGTCGAGATTCCTTCTGTTTATCCTGGTTTCCATGAAAAGCGCGGGGACTTGATGGGAATCCTATTCACATGCGATGTGATTTGCTTTGTGGCAAATAACTCTGAAGAAATTGAGTTCACAAAAAGAGAAGTCAACAGTTATAGAAAAATAGTCATAACCACAAGCAGTTCTGAGCTTGAATCGCTTGGCGAAAGAATCTGGAAAGCGCTTAACATGATCAAGGTTTATACCAAGGAACCTGGAAAACCTCCTGAAAAGAAGCCGGTTGCTCTTAAAGCCGGTTCAATAATCAGGGATCTTGGAAAAGAGATCCATAAAGATTTCGTTGATAGGTTCCGTTACGCGAAAGTTTTAAGACCAAAGGATAAGATAAAAGAAATACGGGCTGGTTTGAATTTTATGCTTAAAGATAACGACATTGTGGAGTTCAAGATAGCATGATAATTGGTCGTGGCGCTGAAGCGATTCTGGAAAAGAAAGGAGATAAATTAATTAAAGATAGAATCAAGAAAGGTTATAGAATTGCAGAAATTGACAACAAATTAAGGAAAGAGCGAACCAAAAAAGAGATGAATCTGATTCTCGCAGCGCGTAGGTACAGAGTAAATGTTCCTAATGTTTATGAAAAGACTTCTGAAACAATTGAGATGGAATTCATTAATGGAAAAACAGTGCGTGACATTCTTGATAAACTCAAACCTGGGGACTTAAAAGAAATCTGCGAGAAAATCGGAATAAATATTTCAAAGCTTCATTCAGCAGGAATAATCCATGGTGATTTAACTACATCGAACATGATTCTAAAAGATAATGAAATTTATTTAATCGATTTCGGTCTTGGCGATTTCTCGAATAAGATTGAGAATAAAGCTGTTGACCTTCATCTTCTGAAGGAAGCATTGATTTCTAAACATAACAAGATCTGGGAAAGATGTTTTGAAATTATTATTGAAACATATAAAGCAAACGTCAAGGACAGCGAACTTGTTATCAATCGTTTAAATCAAATTGAAAAGCGCGGAAGATACTCAAGAAAGATTTAAAAGCAGGTATATTCTGTAAAATATAGTTTGGTGAGGTTGTTAAGGGGGAAATTTAGTAATATCTATATGGCACCAGAAAAAGTTTATCTCATTGGAACACAGCATATTGATTTAAAAGGACCAGAAAGATTAGAGAAACTTCTAAATATCTATAAACCAAATGTAATAGTAACTGAATCCCAAAAGACAGATGCGTTTAAAGAAAAATCTCTTGACTTTTTCAAACCTTTAGAACCTGCTGCGTCAAAGAAACCCATTCTGACTCTGGAAGATTTTATAAAAGATGTAAATGAAAGATTTCCAAACACTTCTCTTAACCCTGAAACATTATACCGTATAGGACAATGTGGAATGTACGAAGCAAATGTAACAAAAAAATACGCAGAACAACATGGAATACCGATAATTGACAATGATGATCTCAGTACTGCAGATGAAATTATAGATGGCTTTGTTGAAAGCTTTAAACCTATGCTAAATTTTAAAGAATTAAAAGAAGACGATGGAGAATCAAAAACTGATACAAGTGACAAGGAAAGGGATAAATTTCTTAGTCCTGTGCTTGAGATTTTTGTTGAAGCATTCAAATTTAACTTGAGTCCTGATGAGTTCGTGAAAGAATATGACAGATTGTACTATGAACTTGAAGAGCCTAATCAGGAACATAAGAAAGTTTATGAGCTTATAAGAAAAAAACGACCAGATGGATTGGGATTGATAGCATATGTTCTTGACAAAGAGCATGCAAGCAGAGAAAATATATGGGAAGAAGAAATAAGAAAACAGGATGGAATAGTTGTTGGTGTTTTTGGTGCTTATCATGTCTTTGATGGGAAGCACTTCAATATGTACGAGAGATTGTGTTGTGATTTTAATGTTGAAAGAATGTTATTGGCAGATGCTGATAAGATATAGAGGGTGAAACGAATGAATAACAATCAAAAAACTGAATCAGAAAAGTTACCTGTTTTCAAATCAATAGAAGAATTGGTTGGACAGTGTAAAATACACCCAGACATGCCGTTTGAAGAAAGAAGTGATTTTAACATTTCACCTAACAAATCTTACAGATGTGTTGGCTGTGGAAAGGATGAATTCGAATTTACTACAAATACAGCATTTAAAAATTTGGATAAAGTTCGGAAGTTAAAAAAGGATTATTTCTCACAAGAAGATGTAGAGATAATTTTAGAAAGATCAACAAAGGGTAGGAAGGATTACAAAGAGATATTTTTAAAATGTAAAAAAACACCAATGAGTCCTGAGAGGCGGGCTGAACTCATAAAAAGTTTAGAGCAGCAGCCTAAGGCTTATGGCTGTCCTAATTGTGGCATTGTACTTGGAGATTACAAAAGGAGTTTTTCTGGTGTTTTGATAGATTCGGAAGATCCATTTACATACAGCAAACACATTAATCTTTATTGCATGAATTGTGACGGATATCTAGGCAGGACATATGAAAAATCTTCAATGCGTCCCATACCCGTTGGAGAAGGATCTTTAGGTTAGAAGGTGAACAAAATGGTAGAAAATATTGTAGATCTTGTAAAAGGAGTTTGGCGTGCTATGGACAAGCCTACTCAGGGCAGTTACGTACATTATGGTACTCATGTGATGCTTTGCGCATCAGACATCAAAAGTATTAGTTCGCAAGTTAAACATGAAGGGCCAATAACAATCTTCTATACAAACAAACAAGATTATAGAAGTACTATTATCTCAGTGGGTGATGTCAGAGTACCTTCAATGCCTGGAAGAATAGACGTAGGTGGTCTAGAAGCAGGTATCTGTGGAATAGACTTTGAAAATGAGGATATTTGCTTTAATTTTGATCCAATCAGAGTTCTTTATGAAATAAGATTAAAAAATTCTTGTAACAGCAGAAAAGAGCAAACATATCTTCGAAGGATAGCAGAATGGCGTAAGGATACACTGTTACCATTTGTTAACAAATATCGCATTGGTGAAATATACATAGCTAATAATGGAGATATTGTAGATGCAATTGAAGTGGAACCAGAACCAAAATATTGGCTTTCAGATGACAAAAGAATACGTGTACCAACAAAGGAAGAAGCTAAGGCATTTGTAAAATCAACTAAAAGTTAAATATGATTTCAAAATGTGCAGATAACGAAGCTTAAACGAACATTTTAATGGCAATATTTTATTGGTTACAGTAAGGTTATTAAAGTTTATACTATCATTATAATGAATTTAATCAGGGATACTTTATACGCATTTTTTTAAGTTCTTCTGGACTCATTTTATCTAAAACTTTTTTAAGTTCTTTCTTTATTTTTTCATATTCAACCTTAACTTCAGGATCATTAATATCTAATTCTCTAGAATGAACAAAAACTGATTTTTCATTTTTCTTTTTGTTTATCATATTAAATTATCCCCATTATATCTTTATAAATTTCGGCTAAATTAAAAATATCGTTTATTTTAGTAAATTCTTCTAATGGTTTTAATGTTTGATCCGTATTTTTCTTTCAATTTTTTGAAAAAAATTAAAGGGTGCTCATACTTAGACCTATCTAAACCTGGGGCTACACTTAGTTTTATAAAAATTTTATTTTTATTATTTTTATAAATCCCAACTTTTCCTTTCTTTGGAAATTCGTTTAATACCTTTCTAGCAGTACTCATATTACTAAATGAAATTTCGTAATCTTCTAAATTATTTATAACGCGACCTGCCCATGAGATATCATTTTTAAATTCTGATATAATCTCCTGGAATATACTAAATCCACTTACTAAAACAGAATTATTTTTTGAGTAGACTATACCCTCACTCTGATGTATAAACTTATTGGCTCTAATTGTATTTGATTTAAATTCTAAAATAGCTTTTTTCAAAGATTTTTTATTTTTAAAGTTTATTTTATACATTATTGATTCACCCCCGTAGTCGTACTCAGAGGTTTGTTGTTATCATAATCTAAAACCCTCAGGTAATCTTTCTTTTTTAGGCCACTCTTTGAATTTGTATATCCACTCACCAGTAATTTTTGATTTAATCTCTAAATCTTTTATTTTACCGATTTGGCAATATTTTATTAATGTATTCAAGACTTTTTTATTTTTTATTATTTTAATTATCCATTTTTTAGAATTAAGTTTATGATACCTGATTGTTTCTGGAAACTCTTGTGGTTCGCCCACCACCCATGGCTGATAATCATTTCTTATAATTGTTCCATCCCCCATATTTGTTAATACCTAAAATAATGAAGATTTTTTAAGTTTCTTATCAAGTTCGGTTCTACTTTTAATATAAGTTTATATTGGTTCTGTAAATCTTTTAATGTAAACTTAAATTCCTTTTTAATTATTTTTTCAAAACATTTTAATATTTTTGATCGTTGAGAGTTATCAGGTAGCAACATGTTTTCCAGGATTATAGCTACTGTCACTAAGTTTAACTTTTGGTAATTATCCTCATTCATTATCTTCTTTCTGCGCAATTTTATTCTTATTAAATGTACAACGCGCCAATTAGAACCTATTCCTTCGCTACAGTTTTTCAACATTATAGATCCTAATTTTCTATTTGATAGTTCTAATTCTTGATCGAATTTACCCCATTTCACTATTGGCATCATTAATTTCTTTTTCAAATTATCACCCTATTAAAAAACTCCAATCTGTATTGAATACTTTGTTATACTCTTCTAATTTTAATAGTATATCATCATAATTATTTAATTTACTCAAAACAGATTTTAATTTTAAATATTCGTTATAATTAGTATTCTTGAGAACAGCAAGATTTTTAGCATGAATTTCGATGTATTCATCAGGTAAATATGTTAATCCATTTTCCATATTTATTTTTAAATTATCGGTGTCCGCCTTTACAGATTCAGAAAAACTTTTTTTGAACAGTTCGTTGTCCATATACTTTACATTTAAACTCTCAACGATAGTTTCTTGTTTGCCATAATCCTCAAAACCATATCTAGTTACTAATTCTTCTGCGCTAAACTTCTTATAGATTATATTTTCTATTGCTTCATGGCTTACAGTTGCTGGAATTGCTTTGGGGTATTGGTAAAATGCTTGGAAATTTAATCTAATATTACCATTCGAAAAATGACGTCCCCAGTAATCAACATAATCTCCCCTAACAATTGTTATTTTGTTTATGTTCGGAAATTCTCTAGCAATGCTTATTCCTGGTTTCCATTGATTCCATTGATTAGTTAAACTAATTCTTTCACCAAAAGTAAGTTTTGTAGCATCAACCTCATATGCATTTTTCCATATCATAGGATTTAGTTTACCTGCAACTCCAGCATAGCTTCCGCCTGCCGCTGCAAAAGAGATCACGTCAGCGTTAAGGTTTTCTTTAACTTTCCAGTAGCCTTCATTTGTATAATATGAATCTTTTTCATAAAAATCATTAATCTCATTCAATGGTTTAGCATAAGCATCAACTGCTCTTTTAGTAATCATCCCAATGCCTGCTGAAGCAAGAACAAATCCTAATCCAGAACCGATTCCTATAGTCCCAGCAGTAACTGCAATACCTGCTCCTACTAAAGCCGCTCCGGCAATCATTTGCCAATTATCTTTAACTGCGCTTATAGCAGAATTAGTTTCTTCTTGCAGATATCTAGTTCCAGAATTCCATGCTCCAATAAAATCTCCATTTAAAAGTGATGTTGCAACATTTGAAATTGTATCCACTTTTCTATTCCAGTCAATCATTCCATATTTCAAGATTCCTCTGAAGAAACCAGTAAACTTTTCTCCAAAAGATTTTTGGTCATAAATTTGATCATATGAGATTCTTTGTTCTTCCTGCTGCTTCATCGCTTTATTCTTCTCCTGTTCAGCGATTGCACTCCAAGAAGAACTAAAAATAACTGGATTTTTCCTATTATCTGGCATCAGTACTCCTTGCTGCGCATACCATTCTGCCCAAGTCATTGGTTTTTCTTCAGCAGCTTTCATCATCTCAGCAAGCTGCTGGTTCCTATAATTCGCTTCAGCTTTTTTCTCCAATTCTTTGAGTCTTTCTTTTTCTTCTTCTATAGCTTTCTGTTCAGCAGCAATCGTAGCAATATGCTTCTTGAACTGGCCATATTTGGCAGCAATGCTTGATAAGAATGTGTTCTGGTTTGCCAGAGCGCTTGAGCTTTGCATATTGCTTAAAACAGCCAATGCAGATGACGCTCTTGACAAGGACCCATCTATTCTATTAAGACTTCTGGATAATGAACCTGAATTCGGATTGTACAAATAAGTTCCTGCCAAAGCTCCTACTCCAGCAATCACTGCTCCCGCAATTATGAAAAGCTCATTGCCAGAGTTTCCTTTATCAGAAGAGCTTCCGGCAATTGGAATAAAACCTATCTTTTGCTCAGCTGGCAAGTTTGCTAGCTCGATGTTCGAAAAATAAGTGTCTGTGTCCCCGTCAATGTTGTCCGAAGCAATTATTGTTATGCTGTAATTTCCGGCAGCTTTTGGTATAAATTTAAACGCATTCGTGAATGTAAACACATTTGGAATATTTTCTGACTTGTACGAATTGCTAAGTATTGTTGTCTCATTCTCATGATCTATCTGCATCACAATTCCCAAGTCAGCTTCTGGATGATTTGCATTTTCAATTATTGGCGTGAAAATTAATTCTGAATCACCATCTACAAGCACATTAGTTATTTTCAATTGCCCATTAACCTCAGCGATCTGGTAATCGAACTGGTTCGCTGTGGCTGAAGCTGATTTGCACGCGAGCAGATTTAGTCCTTGTTTTAAGTTTACATTTGTCGAATATTTCCAGTAAGCATGATTGTAATTTGAAAGATTCAATTGCTGCTCGTTCAAGTAACATGTTGGAATCTTTGTATCTGAAATCTTCAATGTTTTTGTCCCATTTGCATCAGACCAGAACCATGTTCTTAGATAAGTTGTTGAGCCATTGTACGGGACTTCTCCAATCTTTAAGTTATTATCACTAGAATCAAAATTGTGTGTGTAATGATATGGATCTCCAAAGAAGAAGCTGTTGTCTGTAACAGGTTTTTCTGACCATCGCCAATCGCTATTTAGATTAGGATCAAGTTTAAAACTAAGATATCTTGGATTCCCAGTTGTCCACTTGCAGGAATATTCAGAATAAGTTCCATTTATTGCAAAGGAATTTTTATAGAAATAATTGCGCACAATAGTAGAAGTGCTCCATTGTATGTCATCTTTGCCTAGCGGCATGAACTTCACGTCAAGATAGCTGCGACCCGAATATTTTTCAAATACATTGTCCTCAGTCCATGCTTTACATGCTATTATGTTCTGTCCTGGCTTGAGATATTTTGATATTTCAATATCCTGGCTTCCTCTGTAATCATATGCATCATCATAGTAGAGTTTTACCCATCCATAATTTTTAGTGTAGTAGTTTCCTGTTTTAGCGTAGCACTTCTCCAGATTCAGCGCATAAACATTATCAGTTTGCTGTCCAATGAATTGACCATTGACCCAGCACTGCACATTATTCTCTGCCATGAACCTTAGAGATGCTTCTGTATAATTGTCAAGGTTGATTACTTTTCTTACATAGATCACATCATTGTGCCAGTCCGTGTTGTAGTGGTCAGCAAATTGTTTAGGGTCAGCAAATGGCGTTTCGCCTGTCTGCCATGCAGAATCATTGAATGTGAGATTTGTCCAGTTACTATTTGGTGAATATATTGTGTACCTCCATGAATCATCATGATTTACATTGAATTTTACAGAATCAACTGATTCGCTCGGCCAGCGATATTCATTTATTACAAAATAATATGTGCCGCTATTTGCATCCTGTGGAATTGCAATGCTTCCGTTTATCAGAGAATACGAGCTGTTTATGCTTGTTTTTGTAGCAGAGACATAACTTGGATTCTCTATGTATGCGCCAGATGGTTCTCCTAAAAGATATCTGTAACTTGTGTAGCTATATTTTGTTGTGTAATTAAAATAAACCATCTCTCCAGGAGCGGGGTTATAATTAGAAAGCTGTATCTGCGCGAACGCAGGCGCTATTGCTATAGCAATTAACATAATTGTCAGAATACACCTCGGGGAAATACCCACGAATTATATATAGGCAATGTAAGAATATAAACCTAATTATTTTGTTATTTCAAAAATAACGGGTTTAGTAGATTTTATAATATCCTATCTACTTTATATTAAAGATAACATGAGTAAACTATTGATTACATTTGCAATTCTGATTTTAGCAACTATATCTGCTGTTTGTGCTACTGAGATAAACCCATATCATTGTATTGATTACCCAATTGAAAAAAGTGATATATTACTTATACACTCAACATGGTCATGCAACCAAAATTATTTGGAATTAATGGAATTTGCAGACGAATACGATGCACACTCTTATGTGTATATGGTAAGAGTTTATGGGATGAATTCGAAGGTAATTGAAAAAACAAATATTACTATTGGTACAAATTTAGTGTTGTATGAAGAAACATTGACATCACTTAATACAAGCGAGTATTATTACATTTGGAATTGTAATAATAGAAGTTATGCAATTTACTCAGACTACAAGCCTGTTGTGGATGTTGTAACAAGGAATATGATCACAGATTTCTGTGAAGGCGACAAGTTTTCAACACCACATTATATGTATAAGCCACTTTTATCAGAGAGTACTGGTTCTGATTGTATATATTATTTGGGCAGAACAGACCGAAATTCTACTGATGTTTTAATAAGAGAAGGTGATCCATCTTTTGTAGATGGCGTACTTAATTTGTTTATCGAAGAAAAAGAGCTTGATAGTGTTGGTTGGGAAAAAATTGGTGACATTGAGTATAACAAATTTGAAAATAAAGTTTTTGGATACAAATACTATTATGCTGCCGGCAGTGCCTGCAGTCTAATGATAACTGACTTTTCTGACACAAATGAATCAAGGTCTATAATCGCTTCCATAAAACCAAATGCTACATTTGGTACTGAATCAGATTATAACACATTGGCAATAGTAGTTATCATACTCGTTGCAGCAATTAGCTTTCTTTATTACTTAGGAAAACGAAAACCTGGATATTCTGTACCTGAGACTGAGATTAAAAAATATAATCTGAAACCATGGAAGCTTGACAAAACATGGAAACGGTCTATTTATTATCTAGGATTCCTAGTTCTTCCTTCGATATGGTTTATGCTCATATATGCTCTAATGTATTTTTGGGAAAGTAAAAATCCGATCTTCAAAAAGATAAGTAGAGTAACTCCAGGAACTGAGATAGTAACTTCTTCTCAGAAATTTCTATATTTTATGGGGTGGTTTTATATAACAATGTTCACGTTAGGATTTATTTTAGTATTTCTTTTTACATAAACTATTTTAAACAGCTTTTATTATAGAATAGCATGGAAAAAGCGCAGGGATTACCAATAACAACTGTTGTTCTTATTGTAATTTGTATTCTTGTGCTTGTTGTGATAATCCTTTTCTTCCTTGGCGGGTTTGGCAGCGGACAAAGTTCTGTAAACACATTCCAGTGCCAGCAGCAGTGCCAGACGATTAATGTTCTGATTAATGGAAAACAGATGTGTTGTTTGAGCACAGATAGCACTTGTTTAGCTGGTGTAACTTCTATGAAAAGTTTTTGCACTGGTGGATGTGCTACAAAGGTAGCTTGTGCTTTACCAAACATAAATAATGGCTGTGGTTATGATAGAAGCACGTCTACATCCACTTGTTTGAAGTGTTCTGGTGTAAATCCTTACATTGCAAATTGTTAATTAAGTTTGAGTAAAATCTTTAGAATATGTTGCTGATTGTATTCCATCCTTGTCGATTACATAAGTTTTAAATACAAAATCCCCAGGCCATATGGTAAACCAAGAGCTTTGAACCCAAGATTCTAAACTACCTGCATTTGGTGTAGTAATATCCGTTAGATTTGTACCAGTACCCTTCTCTTCTAACCAAGTATAAATGTGATCTCCATTCTTATCAATATCTGTAGCATTAACTGTGAAATACCATCTACCATCTACGCTGTTATAAGTTAATTGTGGTGTTCCAACAATGCCTGGCGCGGAATTTGGAAGTTCAATCATCTTTTCAAGCATAGTTGAATTCTTTCCAAGAACATCATTTGCTTCTACCTTGACTGTATAATTTCCTTTTGGTTTTGCAGTAAGATCAATTGTGTCAGTTATGTTCTTGCTTGCTGCATTTACTGTGTATTCTTTTGAAAAGACCAATTGGTCCAATGAACCATAAATTTTTACAGTTGCATTTTTCACATTATTGTCTGAATCGCTCACATTTAAGTATAAGTCTGGCTGTTTTGTGTTATTTGCTATGCTCCAAGATTCAATCACTGGAGCTTGA
>Ga0315277_10010973_pt1 | contig 11438 bp, 22 predicted proteins | sample YL17G05_15_MG_FD_203695 | JGI IMG/M metagenome (GOLD analysis project Ga0315277, IMG submission 203695) | Sediment microbial communities from Yellowstone Lake, YNP, Wyoming, USA - YL17G05_15 | ecosystem: Environmental > Aquatic > Freshwater > Lake > Sediment | place: USA: Wyoming | collected...
AACTTTCGAGACGGTTCCCTTGCCCGAGCCCGGGGGCCCGAACATCAGAATCGCCGCCTTACCTGGAGTCGCATTCGACATCGCTTAAAATCCTCGAAAACCGATCAACCAAACGACCGCCGTCCGCGGATCCGTCCCGCTCGCGGCGTAAAGCCTTCATAGTGGCGCATGATCAACTGCGCCTCGATCTGGTTCACCGTGTCCATCGCCACTCCCACGACGATCAGCAGCGACGTGCCGCCAAAATAGAACGTTACGCCCAAACCGTCTAGCAACCACCTCGGGAAGTAAGTATCGATCCAGTTGCCCATCAGCGGAAGGTGCTGCAGCTTGATGCCGGAGATCATGACCTGCGGAATCAGGCTCAACAGCGACAGATACAGGCCCCCGACGACGGTGATCTTGGTCAGGATCTTGTTCATGTATTCGGCGGTGTTCTTGCCGGGACGGATGCCCGGAACGAACCCGCCGTACTTGCGCATGTTGTCGGCCGCCTCGTTGGGGTTGAAAATGATCGAAACGTAAAAGAAGCAGAAAAACACGATGCCCGCCACGAACAGCACGGCGTAAAGCGGTTCGGAGTAGCCGATCGAGCGCAGCATGCCGTTGATCCACTTGTTCTCTCGGAACGCCGGAACCTGCAGCAGGGTGGACGGGAAGGCCAGCAGCGAACTGGCGAAGATAACCGGGATAACGCCGCCGGCGTTGACCTTGAGCGGCAGGTGCGTGGACTGGCCGCCCATCATGCGCCGGCCCACCACGCGCTTGGCGTACTGCACCGGGATGCGCCGCTCGCCGCGCTCGACCAGGACGATGAAGCCCACCACGGCGATCATCACCAGCAGGATGATGATGGTCTGGATCGCGTTCCACTGCCGGGTCACGAAGACGTTCTCGTAAATGTTCCCCATGGCCTGCGGCAAGCCGACCACGATGCCGGCGAAGATGATCAGCGACATGCCGTTGCCGATGCCGCGCTCGGTAATCTGCTCGCCCAGCCACATGATGAACGCCGTGCCGGTGGTGAGCGTCAGCATGGTCATCGAGATGAAGGCGATGCCCGGGTTGAGAACGAATCCGCCCTGCGACGCCTGCAGCATGGTGGCGATGCCAAACGACTGCATGAGCGCCAGGCCGACGGTCAGGTAGCGCGTCCACTGGGTGATTTTGCGCCGTCCCAGCTCGCCTTCCTTTTGTAGTTTCTCGAGCGTGGGCACCACCACGGTCAGCAACTGCAGGATGATGGACGAGGTGATGTAGGGCATGATGCCCAGCGCGAAAACGGTCAGGCGCCGGAACATGCCGCCCGAGAACAGGTCGATGAAGCCAAACAGCGTGCCGGCGTTCTGCGAGAAGGCCTGCTCCAGCCGGTTCGCGTCGATGCCGGGCGTCGGGATGTGCCCGCCCAGACGGTAGACCGCCAGCAGCCCCAGCGTGAACAGCACCCGCTTGCGCAGGTCCGGGACCCGGAACATGTTGGCAACGGCTTCGAAGAACTTCATAATCCGTTAGACCCTCCCGCGCGCCCGGCGCCTAGGCGCCGATCAGCTCGGCGCTGCCTCCGGCGGCCTTGATCTTCTCGATCGCCGACTCCGAAAACTTATGGGCCTGGACCCGGATGGCCCGTCCCAGCTCGCCCGTGCCCAGGATTTTCAGGCCCGCGCCGAGCTTCTTGATCACTCCCATCTCCATCAGCTTCGGCGCGTCGAACGCGTCGCCTTCGAGCTTCGCCAGGCGGCCGACGTTGACGATGGCGTACTCCTCTCGAAATATGTTCTTGAAGCCGCGCTTGGGCAGGCGGCGGTGCAGCGGCATCTGGCCGCCTTCGAATCCGCGCATCATGCTGTAGCCGCTGACGGCCTTCGCGCCCTTGTGGCCGCGGCCCGAGGTCTTGCCGCGGCTGCCCATGCCCCGGCCCACGCGCCGCTTGGCGTGCTTCTGACCCTTCGGAGGTTTCAGTCCGCTGAGATTCATACCGATCCGCTCCTCACTCGACCACCGCCAGCAGGTGCGGGACCTTTTTCACCATTCCGCGAAACCCCGGCGTGTCCGGCCGCTCGACAACCTGGTTCATCTTCCTCAATCCCAGCGCCCGCACCACCCGCTTGTGCTTCTCCGGTGTGCAAATCGGGCTGCGCACCAGCTTGATCTTGATCATTGCTCCCGCCATATCCAACCCCACCCTAATGGACCTTCTCGATCGGCACGCCGCGCAGCTCGGCCACCGTCGCGCGGTCGCGAAGCTGCTCGAGCGCGGCCACGGTGGCCTTCACAACGTTATGCGGGTTGTGCGAACCGATGGACTTGGTCAGCACGTTGGGGATGCCCGCCGATTCGATGACCGCGCGCACCGGCTTGCCCGCGATCACGCCCGTGCCTTCCGGCGCCGGCTTCAGCAGCACCAGCCCGCTGCCGAAACGGCCCAGGACCGCATGCGCGATGGTCGTCCCCACCACATTGACCCGGCGCAGGTTCTTCTTGGCCGCCTCGATTCCCTTCTTGATGGCCGAGGGAACTTCCTTGGCCTTTCCGGTGCCGAAACCGACCACCTTGGCCCCCGGATCGCCCACCACCACCAGCGCCGAGAAGCTCAGGTTCTTGCCGCCTTTGACCACCTTGGTCACGCGGTTGATCGAGACCACTTGTTCCTTGATGTTGAACGCCGAGGCGTCCATCCGTTTCTTAGGTGTGGCTGCCATTCGTCAGAACTCCAGTCCGGCTTCCCGCGCCGCTTCCGCCAGGGCCTTCACCCGGCCGTGGTACAGGCGGCCGCCGCGGTCGAAGACCACCTTCTTGATGCCCTTCTCGACGGCGCGCTCGGCCACCAGCTTGCCGACCTGCTTTGCGCCGGCGACGCTGCCGCCGCCGGCGACGGGGGAATTCTTCTCCGCCGACGAGGCCGCCACCAGGGTCCGGCCCGCGCGGTCGTCGACCACCTGGGCGTAGATGTGCTTGAGGCTCCGGAACACGGCCAGGCGCGGCTGTTCGGGTGTGCCCTTAATTCTCCGCCGGATGCGCTTGTGGATGCGCAGGCGAATCTCGTTATTGGAGACCTTCTTGATCATGCCGTCTTCCCTCCGGCGCCGGTCTTGCCGACCTTCTTGCGCAGTTTCTCGCCCGTGTAACGGATGCCCTTGTTCTTGTACGGCTCGGGCGGCCGCAGCGCGCGGATGTTGGACGTCACCTGGCCCAGAGCCTGCCGGTCGTAACCGCTCAGGACTAGGTGCGTCTGCTTGTCGATCCTGCAATCGATGCCTTCCGGCAACAGCAATTCGATCGGGTGCGAGTAGCCCAGCGTGAAGGTGATGATGCGGCCCTTGAGGTCGGCGCGGTAACCGATGCCGACGATATCCAGCTCCCGGGTGAAGCCCGCAAAGACGCCCTGGACGGCGTTGGCGGCCAGCGCCCTGGTCAGCCCGTGCAGGGCGGCGTACTGATCGCCGTCGCGCGTCAATTCGAGCGCGCCGCCGTTCTGGCGCACGCGAACGCCGTTGGGAATCGGCACCGTCAGCTTGCCCTTGGGCCCTTCCACCAGCAACTGCTCGCCGGTCTGGACCTTGACGCCCTGGGGCAACGGAATCGGCTTGTTTCCAACTCTTGACATGGTTGAACCCTCAAAACTCGCCCGCTGGCGCCTCCGCTACCAGATCTGGCAGAGCACCTCTCCGCCCACGCCTTCCTTGCGCGCGCTGGATCCGCTCATCACCCCGCGCGGCGTCGTCAGAATGTTGACGCCCATGCCGCCCAGCACGCGCGGCACTTCCTTGTTGCCGACGTAAACCCGGCAGCCGGGGCGCGACACGCGCTCGATGTGCGAGATCACGGGCAGATTGCCCGGAGTGTACTTCAGGTATATGCGGATGGATTTCCGCGCGCCGTCCTCAACCAGCTTGTAGTTGAGAATGTAGCCCTCATCCTTCAGAATTCGGGCAATGTCCATCTTCAGCCGCGACGCGGGCACATCCACCTTGGCGTGGCGCCCCTGGAGCGCGTTGCGCACCCTCGTCAGCATGTCGGCAATCGGATCCGATGTCATCCTTCCCTACCCTCCCGCGGACTCACCAGCTCGCCTTGATGACGCCGGGAATCTCACCGGCCAGCGCCAATTTCCGGAAACAGATGCGGCACAGCGCGAATTTCCTCATATAGCCGCGCGGGCGTCCGCACCTCTTGCAGCGGTTGCGCTGGCGGCACCGCAGCTTGGGTGTCTTCGCGGCCTTTGCCTGCGCCAGTTTCAGATCCTTGGCGATCTTGGCTGTGGTTGCCATCTTGAGTCCCTTTCTACTCCTGTTCCTGCCTTTGCATTCCCCGCCCCCGTCTCCCCGGCTACTGCTGCCGGAAGGGCATGCCCATTTGCTTGAGCAGCGCCAGCCCCTCGGCGTCGGTTTTGGCCGTCGTGGTGATGCAGATATTCATGCCCTTGACCTTGTCGACCTTGTTGTAGTCGATCTCGGGAAAAATGAGATGATCGCGCATGCCCAGCGTGTAATTGCCGCGGCCGTCGAAGGATTTCGTCGACACGCCGCGGAAGTCGCGCACGCGCGGCAGGGCCACGTTCACCAGCCGGTCGAAAAACTCGTACATCCGCTCGCCGCGCAGCGTCACCGTGCAGCCGACCGACATGCCGGCGCGCAGCTTGAAGGCCGCAATCGACATGCGGGCCTTGGTGACGACCGGGCGCTGGCCGGCGATCTGCCCCAGTTCGGCGACCGCGGGATCCAGAAGCTTCGGATTCTGCGTCGCGTCGCCGAGACCGATGTTCAGCGAAATCTTATCCAGCTTCGGCACGGCCATGACGTTCCTGTAGCCGAACTCCTTGACCAATGCCGGAACCACGTTCTTCACGTACTGCTCTCTAAGTCTGGCCTTCATTTCCCTCTTCCGGTCCGCCTTCGAGCCGCCGCTGGGCGGCCCGATGCGGCGCCGGGCCTCATTGAGCCTTCTTGTCCAGCGACGCGCCGCACTTGCGGCACACGCGCGTCCGGCGGGCCTTGCCGCCCACCGTTTCCACCTTGTGCGCCACCCGCACCGCCTTGTGGCAGCCTGGGCAAACGATCAGGACGTTGGAAGCCGCGACGGGCGATTCGCGCTCGGCGACGCCGCCCTTGATCTGCTTGGCCGGGTTGGGCCGCGTGTGGCGCTTAACCATCGCCACGTGCTCGACCAGCACCCTGCTCTTTTCGCGGTCCACACTGAGCACGCGCCCGGTTTTGCCCTTGTCGCGGCCCGCCAGGACCTTCACCGTATCGTTCTTCTTCAGGTCCACGCGCTCGCGAACCTTCACGCCGCCCGGCGCCTTGCGCCGGCTCACCTTCGCCGCCCGGGCCACCTAGATCACCTCCGGCGCGAGCGAAACGATCTTCATGAATTTCTTATCGCGCAGCTCGCGGGCAACCGGGCCGAACACGCGCGTTCCCACCGGCTCGCCTACGTCGCTGATGAGCACGGCCGCGTTGGAGTCGAACCGGATGTAGGTGCCGTCGCGGCGCCGCGTCTCCTTCCGCATCCGGACGATGACGCAGCGCACCACCTTGCCCTTCTTGATCGCCGAATCGGGCGCGGCTTCCTTCACCGCGGCCGTGACCACGTCGCCCAAGCCCGCGCGCAAACCCTTGTCGCCGCCGCGCGGCAGAATGCAAGAGAGTCTGCGGGCGCCCGAATTGTCGGCAACATCGAGGATCGTTCGCATTCCGATCATGACAATCTCCTCCCCTCCCTACGCCTTCTCCGTCACCGGCAGATCCAGCGCCGAGGGCTCGACGCCCACCTGGACGGCGCGGCGGACCACTTCGCCCAGTTCCCACCGCTTCAGACGGCTGAGCGGGCGGCACTCGACGATTCGCACCACGTCGCCCAGTTTGGCCGTCCGGTTCTCGTCGTGCGCGTAGAACCTCTTGCGCTTGGTCACGATCCGCTTGTAGAGCGGATGCGGCACCCGACGCGTCACTTCGACGACGATGGTCTTCTGCATCTTGGCCGAGACCACCTGGCCGACCTTCTCGTTCTTGTTTCCCTTTGTCTTCTCGCCGGCCATCGCTCAGCTCCCTTGTCCGGACGCGGCCTTCAGCTCGCGCTCGCGCAGAATGCTCAGAATGCGCGCCTGGTCCTTGCGCAGTCCCTGGCGCTTCTTCAGCCCGTCCGCCTGGCCCATCGACATCTGGAAGCGCAGCCGGAACACCTGCTCCCGGATCTCCTGGACCTGGCGTTTCAACTCCCGGTCGTCCAGCTCACGAAGTTTTTCCGCTTTCATACTTGCTTCCTTACGCCCCCTCGTCCCGAGCCACGAACTTGGTCGGGAGTGGCAGCTTGTGCGCGGCCAGCATCATCGCCTCCTCGGCGATCTTCCTCTCAACGCCTTCCATTTCGAACAGGATCTTGCCCGGACGGATCACCGCCACCCATTGTTCGGGGGCGCCTTTGCCTTTGCCCATGCGCGTTTCGGCCGGCTTCTTGGTGATGGGCTTGTCGGGGAACAGGCGGATCCAGACTTTGCCGCCGCGCTTGATGAACCGGGTCATGGCCACGCGGGCGGCCTCGATCTGCCGGTCGGTCACCCAGCCGCAGCGAAGCGCCTTGAGGCCGAAGTCGCCAAAGGAGAGCGACGAGCCTCGCCAGGCCTTGCCCGTCATGCGGCCTCGCTGCTGCTTTCTGTACTTGACTTTCTTGGGCATCAACATGGCGTTCTGTCTCCCTCCGGGCTATTCGGCCTCGGGCCCGCCCGGGGCGGGCTCGCCCGCTTCCGGCGTCAGATCCAGCGGCGCGGCTTCCGCGGGCTTGGCTTCCAGGGGCTTGGCTTCTATGGGCTTGGCTTCCACGAGCTCGGCTTCTAGGGGCTTGGCTTCTAGAGGCTCGGCTTCCACTGGCTTGGCTTCTAGAGGCTCGGCTTCCACTGGCTTGGCTTCTAGAGGCTCGGCTTCCACTGGCTTGGCTTCCACGGGCCTGGTCCCCAGTTTCCAGGCCGGGGGCGGCGGCGGCGTGAGCGGAGGCACGATGGGCATGGCCGTTCTGGCCGGCTGCGCCATCTCGCCCGGAGGCGTCTGGACGGGGGAAGCCTGCTCGGCGGGCGGCCCACTCGCCGGCGCCCCGGCCACCGGCACCGGGGGCGGCATCGGACGGCGGTCGCGGTCCCGGTCCCGGTCGCGGCGCTCGCGCGGCGGCTGACGGCGCGGCTCGGGCTCGCTCGAATAGCGGCGCGGGCCGCTTTCGAGGATCTCGCCCTTATAGGTCCAGCACTTGACGCCGATCACGCCGTAGGTGGTGTAGGCCTGCGCAAAGCCGTAGTCGATGTCGGCGCGCAACGTGTGCAGCGGCAACTGGCCCTGCAGATACCACTCGCTTCGCGCGATCTCGGCGCCGTTCAAACGGCCCGAAACGCGCACCTTGATTCCCTTGCAGCCGAAACGCAGGGCGCTGTCGACCGCCTTTCGCATGGCGCGCCGGAAGGCGACCCGCTTCTCAAGCTGCAAGGCGATCGATTCGGACACCAGTTGGGCGTCCAGTTCCGGCTTGTGCACCTCCTGGATGTCGATGAAAACGTCGCGCTTGGTCTTCTTCGCCAGGTCCTGCTTCAGCTTCTCGATTTCGGCGCCCTTGCGGCCGATGATGATGCCCGGCCGGGAGGTGCGGATGGTAATGCGCAGCTTGTTGCCGGGCCGGTCCACCTCGATCGAGCTGATGCCGGCGGCCTTCAGCCGCTCGCGCAGCAACTCCTTCAGGTCGAGGTCCTCGTGCAGGAGCTTCGAGTAATCCTGTTTGGCGAACCAGCGCGAGCGCCAAGTCTTGGTGACGCCCAACCGGAACCCGTACGGATGAACTTTCTGTCCCATCGCTTACTTGTCTCCGCCTTTTTCCGCAACCTTCACAACGATGTGCGCCATCCGCCGCTGGTAGCGAAAGGCGCGGCCCATCGGCGCCGGGCGGATGCGCTTGGCGCGCGGCCCTTCGTTGACGTAAGCCTCGCTCACCACCAGGTTGTCGACGTCGACGTCCTTGGACTTGTTCTCGGCATTGGAAATGGCCGAGCGCAGCACCTTCTCGATGGCCGGCGCGGAGCGCTTGTTGGTCGAGCGCAGGATGTTGAGCGCGTCGCCGGCTTTCAGCCCGCGGATCAGGTCGATGACCAGCCGGGCCTTCTGCGGCGAGACTCGCATGTATCTGGCTTCCGCTCTTGCATTCATGGCAATTCCATCCCCAGGCGGCTTTCACCGCCCGGCTTCCTCCCTACGCCGGCTTGGCCGTCTTGTCCGACTTGGCGGCGTGACCCCGGAACATCCGGGTCGGCGAAAACTCACCCAGCTTATGACCCACCATGTTCTCGGTGATGTAAACCGGGATGAACTTCCTGCCGTTGTGCACGGCGATCGTGTGGCCGATGAACGCCGGCAGGATCGTCGAACGGCGCGACCAGGTCCGAACGACCTTTCTCTCGTTCTTCACGTTCATCGCCGCCATCTTCACCATCAGATGGTCGTCGACGAACGGTCCTTTACTGAGCGAACGACCCATGCTGTCCTCTCGTCGGGCGGCTTCCGCGCGCCGCTACCGTTTCTTGCTCTTGTGCGTGACGATCCACTTTTCCGTCCGTTTGTTGTTGCGCGTCTTGTAACCGCGGGTGGGCTGGCCCCACGGGGTCACCGGGTTACGGCCGCCCGAAGTCTTTCCCTCACCGCCGCCATGCGGATGGTCGACCGGGTTCATCGAAACACCGCGGTTGTGCGGCGTCTTGCCGAGCCACCGGGTGCGCCCCGCCTTGCCGGAGGAGACGGTCTCATGTTCCAGGTTGCCCACCTGGCCCACCGTCGCCATGCATTCCACCAGCACTTTGCGGACTTCGCCCGACGGCAGCTTCAACAGCGCGAAACCGCCTTCCCGGGACACCAACTGAGCCTGAGAGCCGGCCGAGCGCACCATCTGCCCGCCCTTGCCCGGCTTGAGCTCGATATTGTGAACGAAGGTGCCGGCGGGGATGTTCTTGAGCGGCAGCGCGTTGCCGACCAGGATGTCGGCGTCCGGGCCGGAAAGCACGGTGCGGCCCACCACCAGGCCCACCGGCGCCAGGATGTAGCGCTTCTCGCCGTCGGCGTAGTTCAGCAGCGCGATGCGCGCCGAGCGGTTCGGATCGTATTCGATCGACGCCACGCGTGCCGCGACACCGGCCTTGTCGCGTTTGAAGTCCACCACGCGGTACTTCTTCTTGTGGCCGCCGCCGATGAAACGCGAAGTCACGTGACCCGAGCTGTTCCGGCCGCCGGTGCGCTTTTTGCCCGCCACCAGCGACTTCTCCGGCTTCTCTTTACTCAGCTCCTTGCGCGACTCGATGCTCATCGTGCGGCGCGAGGGCGTGTAGGGTTGATAGGTTTTGATCGCCATGTCAGATCATCCTTTACAGCTCGGCATATTCGGGCATCTTCGTGCCGGCCTTCAACCGCACGTACGCCTTTTTCCAGTCCGGGCGGTAGCCGCTGAAGCGCCCGCGGCGCCGCAGCTTGCCCTCGACGTTCACCGTGCGCACGCCGTCCACTTTCACTTTGAACAGCGCCGCGACGGCGTGCCGGATCTCGGTCTTGTTGGCGTCCACGGCCACTTCAAAGCACAGGGTCTGCTCTTTGTCCTTCTTCTCGACGCCCTTTTCGGTGACGATCGGTCTTCGGATCACATCGTGGATTTTCATTGCTTGAGCGCCTCCGAAAGTTTCCTGGCGGCCGCCTCCGACAGCAGCACCCGCTGGTTCTCGAGCAGGCCATAGACCGTGACGGCGTGGCTGGGGACCAGCGTCACGCCCTCGAGATTCCGCGCCCCCAGCTCCAGGTTGCGGTTCTCCTGGTTTTCGACCACCAGCACCGTGCCGGTGGCCTCCAGGCGCTTCAGCGCGGCGGCCATCGAACGGGACTTGTGGTCGGCCAGGTCGAAGTCCCGGACCACTTTCAGCTCGCCGTCGCGCAACTTGGCGGTCAGGGCCGAGCGCAGGGCGCCCAGCAGCATCTTGCGCGGCAGCTTGTAGCTGTAGTCTCGCGGCTGCGGTCCGTGCACCGTGCCGCCATGCCGCCAGATCGGCGACCGGATCGAGCCCACCCGCGCCCGCCCCGTGCCCTTCTGCTTCCAGAGCTTCTTGCCGGAGCCGGAAACCTCTCGGCGGACCTTGGTCTTGGCGTTGCCGCCGCGCGCGCCGGCCTGGCTGTGGCGAACCGCCTCGTACAGCAGCGCGTCGTTCACCTCGGCCGCGAAGACCGAATCCTCGAGCGCCAGCTCGCCCACTTTCTCGTTATTCAGATCCACGACGTCTACATTCGGCATGGGCTTCACCTCTTGGCGCGGCGCACGATGACGTAGCCGCCATTGGGCCCCGGAATGGCCCCTTTCACCATCAGCACGTTGTCGTCGGAGTCCACCTCGACCACTTCCAGGTTGCGCACCGTCACGCGCTGCGTGCCCATGTGGCCGGCCGCCCTCATGCCCGGGAAAACGCGCGAGGGGTAGCTGGAACCGCCGATCGAGCCCGGCGCCCGGTGGTGCATCGAGCCGTGCGACTTGTCGCCGCCGCGGAAGTGATGGCGCTTGACGACGCCGGCGAAACCCCGGCCCTTGCTCACGCCGATCACATCCACTTTGTCGTTGGGCTTGAACTGGCCGACCAGGATGCGGTCGCCCATCTTCAGGTCGCCCTCCCCGGGGCCGAGGCGGAACTCGCGCAGAAACCGCACGCCTTCCACTCCCGCCTTCTTCAGATGCGCGGTCTCGGGCTTGGTGAGGCGCGACGGCTTGACATATTCCATCAGGCCGAGCTGCACGGCGTCGTAGCCGTCGGTGGTCGGCGTCTTGCGCTGTATCACCACGCAAGGCCCCGCCTTCACCAGCGTCACCGGCACCACCTGCCCATCCGGCCGGAACACCTGCGTCATCCCGATCTTCTTGCCTAGGATTCCTGGGCTCATAAATCACCTGATCGCCCGCGGCAGGACAGCGACAAGACACATCCTATGTCTCATCCGCGTCCATCCGCGGCTTACTTCTTCCCAAAAGCCTTGATCTCGACATCGACGCCGGCCGGAAGATCCAGCTTCATCAGCGCGTCGACGGTGTCCTGGGTCGGCTCGAGAATGTCGAGCAGCCGTTTGTGGGTCCGGATCTCGAACTGCTCGCGCGACTTCTTGTCGACGTGCGGCGAGCGGTTCACCGTGTACCGGTTCTTCACCGTCGGCAACGGGATCGGACCGGCAATCTGCGCTCCGGTCCTCTTCGCCGTCTCGACGATTTCGGTCGTCGATTGGTCCAGAACCCGGTGATCGTAGGCTTTCAGACGAATTCGAATGCGTTCTCTCAGCATCGTTTCACCAGTTCGGGCGGGGCCGGCCCACTCAGCGCGGGCGCCCCGGCCCGAACCCTACTCGATAATCTCGGTTACCGTTCCGGCGCCGACCGTGCGGCCGCCTTCGCGGATC
>Ga0315277_10010974_pt1 | contig 11437 bp, 4 predicted proteins | sample YL17G05_15_MG_FD_203695 | JGI IMG/M metagenome (GOLD analysis project Ga0315277, IMG submission 203695) | Sediment microbial communities from Yellowstone Lake, YNP, Wyoming, USA - YL17G05_15 | ecosystem: Environmental > Aquatic > Freshwater > Lake > Sediment | place: USA: Wyoming | collected...
AGAGTAGAAAGTGAGCACAGCGTGATGGCTTGTTTAATTGGAGCCTCATATAATGGTGTCCGGACTTATTCGGCAACAAGCGGGCAAGGGCTTGCATATATGCATGAGATGCTCCACTGGGCGGCGGGTTCACGACTTCCCATTGTTATGGGAATTGCGATGAGGGGGATGGCGCCTCCTTGGAACATTTGGGCTGATAATCAAGATGTAATGGCGGCACGAGATACAGGATGGATGATTTTTTTTGCTGCCACGCATCAGGAAATTTTTGATACGACGATCCAGATGTACAAAATCTGTGAAAACCATAATGTTTTTCTTCCGGCATTCATCTGCCTGGAAGGATTCGTAATGTCTCACACAGAAATGCCAGTATACATGCCCGATCAGAATCTTGTTGACGAATTTCTCCCTGAAATCCCTAAAAATGGCTGGCCGCACTTCTTTCTCGATCCCGATCGCCCGATTACGCATGGCAATCTCCAAAACCCCGGAGGGCCTACCATTTCGCCTGATTGTTGGTATTATGAGTACCGCTATTTGATTCAAAAGGCAATGGAGAACGCCAAACAGGTAATTATCGATGTAGCGGAAGAGTATAAGAAGAAATTTGGCTTCTATCATGGCGATCTGATTGAGAAATATAAATGCGATGATGCAGAAGTTGCCCTGGTTTCAATTGGGAGTTTAGCAGATCAAGCGAAAGTCGCCGTTGACATGATGCGACAAAGTGGATATAAAGTAGGTGCGGTAAAACTTCGATGCTATAAACCATTTCCTGCGGAACAATTTCAGGAATTGGCGAATAGAATTCGCGTCTTTCCAGTGATGGAACGAAGCATGGCGTTTGGGCTAACTGGCGGAATTGCTTCAGTCGATTTAAAAGCCGTCCTATATCAACATCCGAAACATCCGCTAGTTCTTCCAGTGATTGCAGGGATTGGCGGAAGAGATGTACGAGTAGAGGACCAGATAGAGGTTTTGAAAGCAGGAGTGGAAATAGCAGAGACCAATGAATTGAAAACAGAAGTAATTTTATCAGGGATGCATCAATAAGAGGATTGTAAAATGGCTAATTTAAAAGATTTAGTGAAGGATCCAGTTGCAGGAGAAGAGTATTTTCTAAAAGGAAATTCAAGTTGTGCCGGGTGTGGTGGCGAGCTTGCATTCCGCTGGATTATGAAAGCTCTTGGAAAACGCACCATCGTGGTCGCCCCTGCAAGCTGCTTCAATGTGACTATTGGGCTTTATCCCAAAGCGGGTCCTACGATTCCTTACTTGAATATGGCATTTGCAGCAGGGGCAGCGGCAAGTTCGGGCATTGTGGCAGGGATAGCCGCACGGAAGAAATTGGATCCCTCTTTGGAAAATATGAATGTGCTCTGTTTTGCGGGCGATGGTGGCACCATCGATATCGGCATTCAAGGGTTATCAGGCGCAGCCGAGCGAGAAACGGATTTCATCTATATATGTTATGATAATGAAGCCTACATGAATACAGGGACACAACGCAGTGGAGGCACGCCCTTTGGCGCTTGGACTACTACGACACCTACTGGGAAAAAGCAGCAAAAGAAGAATGTCCCCATGATTATGGCAGCGCATGGGATTCCCTATGTAGCCACCGCTTCTTCGGGCTACCCGCTTGATCTTTATAGAAAGGTTTTAAAAGCCAAAGCCATCAAGGGCACAAGATATATTCACGTGCTGGCGCCGTGTGCCCCCGGCTGGCGGTTTCCTGCTGAACTCTCAATTGAAGTTGCGCGGAAAGCAGTTCAAACCGGCATGTGGATTCTCTATGAAATCGAAAATGGGAATATGGCGCTCACTGGTCCCAGCAAGTATTTAATAAAAAAGGAAAGCCGCAAACCCATCGAGGAGTATCTTAATCTACAAGGGCGATTTAAGACTATAACCCCCGAAGACATAAAAACCCTCCAAGGAGGGATAGATAAGCAGTGGACCGATCTCAAAAATTGGATATCTTGTCAATCTAGTTAATCTTTTTTATCTCTTTTTAAGAAAAATTAAATTATTTTTCTTTCTAGACAATAGGTGCGCAAATTTTGAGTCTCGACAATAAAACCTGAGAATTTTTATTTGCGCTGCTGTCCTTCCGATTTAGAAGATTCCGAGTTGTTCATTTTGGGCATGCGCGGTTTATCCATATCTGAATTCTCGGCACGTTTTAACATCATTTCTTCAACGAATTTTTTCGCAGGGCCAGGAGGCATGAGGGCAGCGACTTCTTCCATTGCAGAAATTATTCGAGCTTCTTTTTGCTCGGCTGTTAATTGTTCGTCCTCTCTTCCCAAAGAGACCGGCATAGCTGGTGTTTCAATGGTAGAGGGTGCTGCCATTGGGGCAGGTACAACAGGCTGGGGAGTAGAGGAGGAAGGAGAGGGAGGGGTAGCCAAGAGAATCCTCGATTCTTCCAGTAATTCTTTGGCTTCAATTTGTGAAGACCCTGAGATTTCAGCTGGTTCTGGCTTTTTTTGAGGTGTCGAAGAAGGCAAAATAATTTCGGGTGGTGCGGAGGATTGGGTATCAAGTTTTTTAATTATGGAGATTTTCGGTTGTTTAATGGGAGTTAATAGGGCTTCGAGTTGTTGTTTACTGGGTTCTGGAATTTTGGGGATTGCAGGAGGAGGCAGCATTGGCTCTTTTTCAGCCTTTAATTCAATTAGCTCTTCCTCTGGTTTTATCGCTTTAGGTGCTTCTTGGGCTTGATTTAAGAGATCTAGAACTTGTTTGATATCTAATGAATCGATTGATATAGTTTGGGTCTCTGCTTCTATTATTGGCACCTTTTGAGGCTCAGAAAATAGATCCTCCAGTGGTTTTTCAAGAACTTTCACTTCTTCAGGCTTTGGTGGAGCAATTGGCGCACTCTCTATTTTTGTACCCTCTGTGGGTTGGATGGGTGAAATTTTTTGGATTTCACTTGTTAGTGCATCAAAAACATCATTATCAACAGGAATGGGCTTCGAGGGAATTAGTGGTTCAAGTTTTTCTTCTTTTTTTATCTCAAAATCAGGAAGTGGTTCACTAACTAATTTAGAGAGATCAACTTTTTTTACCATATCAACCGTAATTGGCTCTTCAAATTCTGAAAGGGGTTCTTTGGCGGAAATTTTAGCTGGTTCAATATCAGGTTTTACGGGAACTTCCTCGGCAGGCACCTTTACTGGTTCCGCCTTAACTTCTGTAATCACTTCTGCTGCAGGCACGTTTACCGGCTCGGCTTTTACTTCTGTAATCACTTCTGCAGCAGGCACCTTGACCGGTTCCGCTATAGGTACAGCACTCGGTTCTGCATTTTCGGGTTTAATATAGTCAGTTAAGGGCTTTATTGAGAAATCCTTCATCGATTTCCCGGTTTTTTTATTAATTTCTTCAATAATGGTGGAAGAAGTTCTATTTAGAAAAGTTATAATGGAGTCCCATTCCTCGAATGTGAGAGTAAGTTCAGTACTCGTTTCATTATCTTTGATTGCGAATTTAAGATTGATATTTCCATCAGCATCCTCAACGGTTTTAAGGATAACCTCACGATTGGTTTTAGCTTTCCGAAAAACTTGCTCTTTTCGACGTGATTCCTCCCAGGTCATGGGGATTACCTCTTTTTTAAAGAATCTCGGTTTTTAAAAATGACTTTTTTTTAGATTTCTTCACTAATAATTCAGTAACGTATTTTTAAAAACTTTAGTCATTTTGAAAGAGAAAAGCAACTTAATCCAAGTAAGGCAAAAAAGGGAAAATTACTTTAGAAATAGGAGGGGAGTGGAATTATTTTAGTCGTTCTCGGAGTTTTGAGAGCTCTGAAAGGCCTTTTAGACGCTCTGCTTGATTAACATAGTCCTTTGCCTTATCATACTCCCCAATTTCTGCCGAAAACTCCGCTGCAGCTGCGAATTGCTCGGCGGCTTGTAAATAATTCGCATTCAGTTCAAACATTTCTGCTTGATTCAAGGCCTCGTTACGCTGGCTACGCAGTTCTGGGATTCGTTGAGCCATCTGATTAATTTCTTGCGAATAGCTCTGCGCGCGCTGAGTCAGTTCTTGAGCAATAGTCACTTCTCCTAATTCCCTAGAAAGTTGAATGATATGATTGAAGGTGTTAATGACCTCATTATAATCATTTAATTTCAATAGTTCATCAACACGTTTAAAGTATTCATCTCTTTCCTTCCGAGCTCTCCTGCGCTTAGCTAGTTCCTCTCGTAATTGTATGCCGCGCGTTTTCTTTTTAAACTCGAGAAGTTTTGCCAATAAATCAGTCCGACTTTCGTCATTTGAAAGCAATAAGTCCTCCATCAGCACATCATACTCTTCTCGGGTCAGCCCTTCAATTACACTAACTTGATTCCACAGCTTCCGCTTCTCAACCTCTTTACCTACCTCTTCTATATTGATAGGCAAGAAGGCTTTTTTGTCATGTAAAGTGAAAAAGACTTTTAATAGGCGCTCACGCGGAATATTGTACTCCTTTATCAGATCATCCAGCAAGGTCGCTAAAAAGAAATAGCCGCTATTCTTACATAATTTTTGTGCTTGCTTCACAATCTTATCTTCAAATGGGGTAAATTTGATACACTCCAATTCCTCACAAGTTATCGGGAGACATTGGGGTTGCATTAAGAACATATTGAAGGCATCATCGGCAAGCTCCCTCCCTGGCCTGAACCACTGCACATTACCCCGGAAATTTTCAATTTCATTCTTAAATTTATTTTCGAACTCGTATGTAAATTTCAAAAGTGAAGCTTTAATCGGATCAGAAGGGGCCGAATCTAACATTAAAGCGATGAGAATATTCTTACTATCTGCCATCATAATTTGATAATCAGTTCCGACCATTTGCCAAGTGTAGGTCTTAATATCACTTGGTAGACCTTTTTTGAGAGCTTCTCCTTTTCCTTTCTGGGATTTCTCTTCTTTGAGTTTTTGAGGCTTTTCTTCAGGATGCTTCCTCTCTTCAGCGGGCTTTTTGGGTTTCTCTTCAGCAGACTTTTTGGGTTTCTCTTCAGCAGGCTTTTTGGGTTTCTCTTCTTTTTTCTTCTCCTCTTTCTTCTCTTTCTTTTTTTCTGGAGCTACGGGAGCCGTAAATGGAACGTATGTTGGTTTAAATTCGGTCATGTTACTTCTCTCCTTTATCTATTTCTCTCCCGAATTCTTTGACGGCTTGAATGAAGCCCGCAAGCAGAGTAGGATCCATCCGCTCTTGCACCTTATAGTCAAAGATATCAGACCCGCTCCCTTTATGAATTACCACAAGGTGGAGGATCTTGGTCACATCTTGGAATGAAGACATGATTTCCTTCTTTTTGAATTCTTTTATTGCCTTCTCTTTTCGTCGAGAGCGCACGGTTGCCATCACTACAATCAGCAGCACCGCCCCTATGAGGATCGTCCACCAGTAATTCTCCCAGAAGCCGCCGTAAATTACCTTGATTTGCGTGCTGACAGTAACATTAGAACTGAATTCCGTGAGATTTCCCCCAAAAACCGCAACTATATTAATCGTTGAAACTCCAGAGAGGATAATATAGTTGTAGGAGGAGATCCCCGACGCGTTGGTGAATATGGGAGGAATTATTATTTGTCCGTTGTTGGTGATGATTACAAAGGTGATATTCTGGCCGGGTACCGGCGTACCGTCGTTGTGAGACATGCGGACTATGAGGGATAAAGTCTGTCCCGCAGTCGCTTGTGCCGGAAAGACCGATAGCCAGTTTAAGGTGGTATTATAGCGGGCATACAGTTGTAAATTGAAGGTATGATTTTGGTAGTTCGGTTTCTGAATAATAAACGCGAGATCCCAGAGCCCTGGCGATCGTGAGGATGAATTCAATATGATGGAGTAATTCCCACTGCCTATATAGCCCAATGTTTGTTTAAGTCCGCTCGGGAGTGTAATATTCACTAGAGCGTATTGTAATCCTACGCTATGTGCAGTATCATAATATCGAATGGTTATAGCCATTTGTTGTCCATAGTAAAACTGATTTGGAGAATGGCTCCAATTAACGTACACTTGATAATTTGTCGGACACACATCCACAATCCAAAGGATATTGATCGCTTGCGGATAATATCCAAGCAATGATGCCATAACAGAGAGATTATAAGTCCCGATCCCATAGGCGGTACTATTCAATCGAATTTGGTACAACTCTCCGACTCTCAGTAAGGGTACAACTATTGTTCCATTGATAGTGACTCTGACATAAGCAGTTAGAATTTCGTCCCCAGTTGCTTTCGTATAATTAACTGATATCGTGAGGTTTTCTGGATAGAACTTCCCAATAATCGTGGAGTTCGGTTGTAAAAGCACTATATTGGTAGAAAATACTAAATTCATTGTGATATTGAATTGCTGCATTTGGAACTCAGTTTTATTCAAGCGAATGCCAATATAGTAGGTATCATTTTTCCAGCTGCTCACATCTCGTGTGATGTTGTAATAACCGCCTCCCAAGGCATTTAAATTGGTCCATGATACCCACAAACCGCCGGTCTTATTGATGATTTGATATTGGGCAGTTGCGGCTGAGATTCCGACCTTCGTCAGGAAGGTGCTATTGTAATAAAACACTGTAATATTGACTCTGCTTTGTAATCCAATGAATTTATACACGACCAACGATCCGCCGGTAATATTCACTTTATCGACAAACACATCGGCTCGCGTGGGGTACAAAATAATTACACTCCCCAGAAGGTTTGTTGGAAATTCCGTGAGATTCCCTGCATAAATCACCTGAATTGAGAGACTTATGACCCCCACGGGAATTATATAGCCACTAAAACTAGCAATTCCGGCTATATTCGTGATTCTCGAATAATTATTTAGACCTAAATTCGTCGTGATGCTGTATATGATATTCTGGCCCGCTACCGGCACCTGATTGTGAGATACGGTAAGGTGGCTCAAATTAACCGCCATCGTCAATTCAGTGAACGGTTGGATAGTAAGTGGGGGTGGCGTGGACCACTTCAGGCTTGTATTGTAACGCACGTAGATTTCGAATTGGCGCGTTTGGTTTTGATAATCCGGTTTCTTCAGTTCAAGCGAGAAATTCCAGAGCCCTGCTCGTGGGCTAGAATCTAATATCCAAGTATAGTAACCTAGACCTTGACTAGATAGTGATTGAGCTCCTCCTCCTATCAATGTGAGTGTTGCTTGGGCACTCGAAATTGGCTGGTTATGAGTCGTATCGTTAAAATAGCTTGTTATCGACATCTTCTCTCCAATGTAGAATTCAAATTGTGAGTAACTCCCATTTACCGCAAGCATTGAATCGGTTGGACAGATTTGAACGGTCCAGTTAATATACAACTGACGCGGGTAATACCCCATCTGCGAGGCAAAAATAGTGATATTATAGATTCCTACGCCATAATCGGTGCTATTTAACTGAATATTAAATAAATTATCCCTAACGATCAGCGCGAGAGGGATTCCTCCATTGATTCTACAATTCACACTTGCAGATAATAGCATATTGCCCGTAAATTTGGTGTAATTCACCTGGATTATAAGGTTTTCGGGATAATGTGATTGGATTTGCGCACTCGCTGGCAATTTTAATGCAATACTTGTGTTGTATCCCAAATGTAAGGTAATGTTGAATTCTTGAACCTGACAACCAGTTTTATTTAAATTAATACCAATATAATAGGTCCCATTAACCCAGTGCGTCACGTCTAATGTTTTATTATAATAACCTGCACCTATCTTTTCTTTATCCAATGGAGTCCAGGGCATCCATAAGGTCGTCCCATTAATTATGCGATAGGACGCATTGGTAGTCGAAATCCCTCCGAGTTTATCAGGGAAAGTGTTATTATAAAAAGTCGTTATATTGATTAAATTTTTCGTGCCAATGAACCACTCCACCGAGAAAGGCGCAACTTTTTCTATTTGATCAACAAATGCAGCGGTGCTGGTTGGATAGATGATCTTTAAGGAGACTTCATTCAATCCTACCTCCGTTCCATTTGCCCACATCACTTGTGCAATATAGGTTCCCGCCTCATTGGTAGCATCTGCAATTACCCAATCTGTAAAGCTCGCCACCCCCTTTTGCGCTTTGATGTTATCTTCAGTATAACAGGTACGCACCCCAGAGAGATAAGTTGTGAGATTTGTCCCGTGAATTAGATCCGTTATCACCCCCGCAATTGGACTCGAAATTGTGCCGTTGATATGAAGAATTTCAGTGATGAGAATATTGTCTGCTAAATTAAGGAGGGAATAACTCATTCCAGCCTTGCGATATACATTAATCGCTGGAATATAATTTGGCGCTGTGCAATTTATAAACCAATCCTGAACTGCAACATTTGTAATATCTTTGATAATGACTACCTTATGCCCCCCAGTTGTCACTACACTCCAGTGAGCAGAACTATACAGCCCCAAAGCCGGATAAGTTCCATTTTTAATATTATTGACAGTCCAATCTATTGGAATTGAAACATTCATTTGATAATTTTGCGCATTATTAGGGAATTGTGAACTCCAATTCACTATCCAATTCGGATTTTCGCCAGTATTTATAAAATATACATTCTTTGTATTAACTGATTTATTATAATTAACTTTATAGCCGACTGTATAACTTAATGGCCAATTCGCGCTCACATCGAATAGGATTTTCCCCGTGCTGCTGGTGAAGCGGGTGCTACTTCGCCAATTTCCGTTTGCGGCTACCGCGGACCCATTCACCCGCATCCCCACCTGAGTGGGTGTGGGAGTATTACTAATGGGAATGAGGTTCACTTTCAATTTGAAATCTTGTGCGAGATACGTGTAGGGGACATTGTTCCCCACGAAAGAAGGCCCTTCATCAACGCCGTCGCCACCCACAATCGAATCAAGAAGGTAATACCATTGCCCGGAAGATGTATCATCTCTTAAACTGATAAAAAATGTTTTATTGTCGGTTTTTGCCGGATCTAATACCTGATTCACATTGGTCACGTTTTCCCAATATCGCGTAGTATAATCGGTAGTTATCGTGCCAGTCTTAAGGGTTTTATTAGGTTGCGGTTTTGTGCCACTCCAAGTTGCATTATATATTCGCCATAAAATGTCATTGCCGGTGGAGAACTGGTCTCTGATGAGGACTGAGAAATTTTGCAGCGTGCAATAATTTGTAATATTGAATCCCATGTGGATATACGACGCTAATCCAATTGGATCCGTTTCCGTATCCGCCTCAATATTTCGGGAAACATTTGGAGCGTTGAGATTGGTAAAAGTTAAATTGGTGAAAGAGAGCCCCCATTGATTTGTGGAAACAGGAATTGAAAAATCTTTTAACGTATCTGAAACAAGTCCTGTGGTGGAATTTTTGAAAAATAAGAGCGCAGTTCCTTGATCCCCCAAACCATTAAGACTTGAGCTTGAAGTGGCTTGCGCTAATCTTAATTTAGCCCAACTATTCATATTTTGATATTGTATATTTTCAGGATATTTATTCATTTGAGCAGTATTATTATCATATGGCCAGCCTTGGTTTGAAATAGTCAAATTGAATTCGCTTCCAATTCCAATTGTATCGCTTAGAGAGAGTTTTATGAGATTTAAGGGAATAAGCATTTCATATATTTCATGATTATTAAGATGATTTAATGAATTTCCAAAAGTTACAGCGCCTATTGCACCCATAAGCGCAGCTTTTTTATAGGATTTTAAAGAGATATCATAAATCCATCGAAATAGAGTCCCATTTGCTAGAAGCGTAAAGGAATTTTCATTTCCATCGGTCCTAATTTGATCATTTCCTGTATCAAATCCTAAATCAAAATGATCTAAATTATTGAGGTTAAATTCATTAGAAGCGCGATTTTGAGTCTCATCGCCGAATGCGTCACATAGAATGGCAAGATATGTTTCATTATTTTTAAAATAAATGGTAGCATTGATAGAGGATTCAGGCTCCATAGAATTTAAAACAGTTGCATCAGTCCATTCTGCAGGAGATGTGAGATTACCATCGACTATTATATTTTGAAGCATCCAATTACTAGTTATAAATAAATTTCCCGCATCTTTTTCTTGTAAAGAAGGTGAGATAGGACTTTTATTGGACCCTATTCGAGTTACATTTATAGAATTATAAAGTGGGGTGAAAATTGAAAGACAGAATAAAAAAATTAAACAAATTGAGAGAATTTTATAATTTGTTTTCAATTTCAATTCCTCAAAAAGGATTTTAATTTGTTTTGAATTAAATATGTTTTAAATGCCTAAATGCAATAGCATCTATTATAAATTCAATCATATATTTATTTTATCATATTTCATAACAGTCCTTTAAAAAGGTTATATTTTTCTAAAATCCATTTGGATAAGGTTTAATTACCGATAAAAATAATAAAGAAAATCACTAAATCTCAATCTAATTGTTTATTCATTCAATTCAATATCCTCTCTTAAATTATAATCCGTTCATCAAATTTATTAAAAAGAAAAAAATTCAAAAGAGGAATAATATTATGCGTAGTATTTCTTTGAACTATAAAACCTCAAAGACGTTAATCACAATTATCTTCTTTATTTTCATTTCACAATTCATTTTATCATCTCTTTCTAATACTCCGACTAATTTTCAAAAGAATCAAATTTCTACCAATAGCAACCCTATAAACAGCTTAAATACGGTTCATAATATCGGAAATACAATTGATACCTTGCTTTATTTCACAAATTCAAGCGCTAATAATATTAACTCGAATATTTCAAAGGATTTTACAGTTCCGGTTTCCACGGATCAATGGGGGCTCTCTTTCACCAATTTAACTTTTACCAATCTCAACGCTCCAAATGTTTCCCGAAATATTGAGGCGGATACGGAAACGGATCCAAGTTCAACAACATTGTATATCCACATGGGATTCAATATTACAAATTATTGCACGCTGCAAAATTTCTCAGTTCTCATCAGAGATCAAGTATCCGTTGGTAATGATATTACTTGGCGAATATATAATGCAACTTGGAGTGGCACAAAACCGCAGCCTAATAGAAGTCTTAAGACTGGCAATATAGTTACCGATTATACTACGCGATATTGGGAAAACGTGACCAATGTGAATCAGGTATTAGATCCGGCAAAAACTGACAATAAAACATTTTTTATCAGTTTAAGAGATAATACGGCATCCGGGCAATGGTATTACCTTCTTGATTCGATTGTGGGTGGCGATGGCGTTGATGAAGGGCCTGCTTTCGTGGGGAACAATATTCCCTACACGTATCTCGCGCAAGATTTCAAATTGAAAGTGGACCTCATTCCCGTTAGTAATACTCCCACACCCACTCAGGTGGGGATGCGGGTGAATGGGTCCGCGGTAGCCGCAAACGGAAATTGGCGAAGTAGCACCCGCTTCACCAGCAGCACGGGGAAAATCCTATTCGATGTGA
>Ga0315277_10010980_pt1 | contig 11433 bp, 10 predicted proteins | sample YL17G05_15_MG_FD_203695 | JGI IMG/M metagenome (GOLD analysis project Ga0315277, IMG submission 203695) | Sediment microbial communities from Yellowstone Lake, YNP, Wyoming, USA - YL17G05_15 | ecosystem: Environmental > Aquatic > Freshwater > Lake > Sediment | place: USA: Wyoming | collected...
ATCAGGATATCCGTCCCGATCGAGCTGAAGGGCACGGCCAAAGGCACGCAGGAGGGCGGCGTGGTCGAGCAGCACATGGACCACCTCGACGTGGAGTGCCCCGTCATCAGCATTCCGGAGTCGGTCGTGGTCTCCGTGAAGGATTTGGATGTCGGGCAGGTCATCCACGCCGGCGAGATCGCCCTGCCGGAAGACGTGGAGCTCGTCATGCCGGCAGAAACCATCATGGTGAGCTGCCGCGTGCTCGCGGAGGTCAAGACCACCGAGCAGGTCGAGGCCGAGACCCCGGTGGTGCCGGAAGTGATCCGTGAGAGAGAGCCCAAGGCGGAAGAAGAGGCGGCTGGTGAGCAGTAACGGAGCCGCCGGTACCATGTGGAACGAAACTGGAACGGATGGCTGAGGTCAAACTTGTCGTCGGTCTGGGTAATCCGGGTCCGGAATACGCGGAGACCCGGCACAACCTGGGCTTCAAGGTGATTGAGGCCTTGGAAGAGACGCTGGGCATCGAAGTCAAGCAGCGCAAGTTCGGCGCCCGGATGGGCGAAGGCTCATGTACAGGCAACAAAGTGATCCTGATGAAGCCGTGGAAGTTGATGAACCGCAGCGGGGAATGCGTGGCGGCGGCCGTCGGCTTCTACAAGCTGGACCTTCGCAACCTGATGGTGATTGCGGACGACCGGGCGTTGGAGCCGGGAACGATCCGGATCCGGGCGAAAGGCTCGGCCGGCGGGCACAACGGTCTGGCCGATATCATCGAGAAGCTCGGCACGGACGAGTTTGCCCGCTGCCGGGTCGGGATCGGCCAGTGCCCGAGTGCGGTGGCCGTGGAATACGTGCTGGGCAGGCCCCGGCCGCAGGAACGGCCGCTGCTGAATGAGGCGATCCTCCGGGCGCGGGATGCCGTGCTGTGCTGGCTCCAGTTCGGCCTGGACAAAACGATGAATGAATTCAACCGGACGCCGGAGTGAAAGGGCCGGCGCCGGTTCGATGGGCGTGTGGACGTGGAATGGCTGTTTCTAATCAGGAGGTAACAGGTTCAAAGATGGCTGCAAAGCGGTTATACGAAGGAATGTTTCTGGTGGATTCGACTCTGGCGGCGGCGGACTGGGAAGGGACGCTGGCCGTCATTGAGAACATCCTCAAGCGGGCGGACGCCGAAGTGGTCGTGATGCGGAAATGGAGCGAGCGCAAACTCGCCTACGATATCGATCACAAGCCGCGCGGGACGTACATTTTGTCCTACTTCAAGGTGGACCCGCGGCGGGTCACGGGGATCGAGAAGGACGTGCAGTTGTCCGAGAAGGTTATGCGGGTCCTGATCCTGACGACCGAGGACCGCCCGCCGGAGATGGTTGAGCAGGATATTGCGGGCTTGCCGAAGCCGGAGGTGCCCGATGTGACTCCGGAAGCCGGGCCTCCCGAGCGGCGCCCCGGTCTGGCGCGTGCCGGGCTGGTCGGCGCGGAAGGGCCGGCCGAGGAGTTCGGCGGTGCCGAAGGTGCCGGTGCGGAAAGCGCCGAGCAGTAAGCCACGAGGAACGCCTAGGGCGGATGGCCGGTCGCTTGTCGTGAGTGCAGGCCGGCGACCGGGACTGACGGCGTTTTCATGGAGAGTATGTTTATGGCCAGCTTTAATAAAGTTCTGCTGCTGGGGAACCTGACGCGTGATCCACAGCTTTCGTACACGCCGAACCAGACCGCCGTGGTGGATTTCGGCATAGCGACGAATCGCAAATGGACGGCCCAGGACGGAAGTCAGCGCGAAGAGACGTGTTTCGTGGACTGTCGAGCCTTCGGCCGCATGGCCGAGAACATCAACAAGTACTTGACTAAAGGCAGGCTCATCTTCATCGAAGGGAGGCTGACCTTTGATTCCTGGACGGCCCAGGACGGCTCCAAACGCAGTAAGCACAGGGTCACGGTGGAGAGCTTTCAGTTTCTGCCGGGAACTGGCGGCCCTGCGCCCGAGCAGCCCGACCAGGCAGTTGACTCGGAAGGCGGCGCCCCGCGCGGACGCACGAACGAGCCGGTACCCGATGAGGATATACCGTTTTAGTCGCTGGTCGTTAGGGATCAGTCGTTAGTGTGACCAACGACTATCGACTGGCGACCAATTAACCATGAGGTACGATATGCCAATACGACAGAGAACACAGAGAACACAAAGAACCCAGAGAACAACCAGACGAAGAACGGGATTTGCGGGCGCCCGGGACCAGACGCAGTGCCGGTTCTGCCGGGGTGGAATCCGATACATCGACTATAAGGATGTCGATACCCTGCAGAAACTGTTGACCAATAGAGGCAAGATCTACTCGCGCAAGCGCAGCGGCAACTGCGCCGGTTGTCAGAGGAAGGCGAAAAAGGCCATCAAGCGGGCCCGTTTCATGGCTTTGCTGCCGTACTCAACGTGATCGCGTGAAGCCGCAAGGTCCCGTCGGTCGAATCAGACCTGTATCCACGATGGGTGCTGCTTCACGAGAGGCGATTTAACTTCCTGATCTTAGGTATACTCAGGGGTATTCATCATGAAAGTATTGCTTTGTGAAGATATCAAGAAACTGGGTTGGCTGGGCGACATAGTGGAAGTCAACGAGGGGTACGCCCGCAACTACCTGCTGCCGCAGGGTTTGGCGAAGGTCGCTACGGAAGGCAACATCCGCTCGATCGCCAAGGAAAAAGGCAAGCGGGCCGAGGAGCGGCTGCGGGAGCGCCGGCGCATCGAGAAGGCCGCCGAGGCGGTGAACGGGGCGGAGGCGGTGCTGGCCGCCCGGGCCAACGAGCAGGGTGTGCTGTTCGGGTCCATTACCGAGCCGATGGTGGCCGCCAACCTGCGGGCCCAGGGCTTCGAAGTGGCCGACGAGATCGTGAAATTGCCCGAGCACATCAAGGACCTCGGGACGCACGAGGTCACGCTGCGGTTTGCCGATGACGTGACGGCCACCGTGCGCGTGGTCGTTGTCCCCGAGCAGGTTGAGGAGGCGACCGGGGAAGAGGTGAAGAAGGAAGAACAGGTCTGAATGGGTGTCCTGTCTTCTGAATGATGGCCGCGCCTGAGAAGTGTCGGTGCTTCGGCATTTCTCAGGTGCGGCTCTGTTTTTAGGCAAACTCCTGAGTCCATCCTCACCCGGTCCGGCTTGCGGGCGCCGGCCGGTCACCCTCTTGTACCCCCTTTCTTCCCCCTCCGCGGCAAGGCATGGCCGGGAGTTCCCGTCACCTCTCGGGATCGCTCTCGTCATCACATGCCGGCCCGCTCCCGGCCCGCGATCCGGACCGCCTGGGACCGCCCCATGCCGACGGGTGTCCGCCGTCATGACGAACATAAATCCTTGTACTTGCATAACTTATCGCTTTGGCCGGAGCGGCGGTGGTAAGGGGCACAGCAGGACGTTGTCCCCGGTTCGCCCAGGGCGATCCAGCGCGGGCCGAGGGTGGTTGCATTGCGTTATCTCCTCATCGAGTGACGGCCCGGCGGCGGGCGTTTGGCACTAGAGGAGTCCCCATGTGACATCTGGGGCGAAGGCCTTTGGGCCGGGTCACGGGGAGCCCCGAAAAAATGTGCAAATATCGGGAATTTCCCAACTGGTATCTGAAGGTTGACTCTCGTACTTTACTGTAGTAAGGCCAGACAGGAAGTGTTGGGACGGCCTAAGTCGAGTGAAGCAGGAAGGTCGTGACGAGGTTCATGGCCTCCACCGTAGTAGACGTAAGAGGAATTTGGATCTTGTGGAAACAGCATTAGGAACAAACAAATTGGCAAACCCTACCCTTGGATCCGGCTTGCATTCCAAGATAACGCCTCTCCTTTTGAGACGGCTGCCGCGGCCGACGAGCCGACGGCAGTAACAAAGCCATCCACAGGGCCTCCAACCAAAAGGCTGCGAGTTGCACAGGCTCGCAGCCTTTTATGTTTCACGGCGACCCAAACCACCCAGCTTCCTGAGTGTTTCCGAAGGTATGGCACCGGCGGATCGCCCGATGGATTCCCGGATATAAGCTTGGGCGGATGATATTGAGGAGGACCGCGGGAATTGAAGGTACGCGGTGCTTTTTCCGTGTCGTTGGATTTGCTGTTGCCTTGACGGGCAGGTTGGGGGTACAATCATGGTGCGGCTGGGAGAAATCAGCCGAAAAGAAATCTGAAACACTGAGATTTCAGACGCTTCACCTCAAACGGTCAGTTTGTATCCGCGAAGCGTTTGGAAGGCTCGGTGCTCTTTGTTTCTACGCAAAGAGCACCGGCGCTTTGTGTCTCTGCGGAAGGCATCCTTGATCGACACTCGACACAAAGCTCGGAGTCCTTGCGTAGAGTATGTCTGCAGAGAGCACTGTTTAGCTTTCACGTTCGCGGTGGGCCCTGACCGGCCTGAGGTGAGCGTGATTGCGGCGGTGCTCTTTTTCGTTGGGCCGCCGCCGGATATGAGGCGAACCGGGGGGCGAAAGGGCGGACTATGCGGCGTGTGCGGCACGGCGTCAACGGGGCGAGGCTCCCCTTGTACGAATGGATCATCGAGCGGTATGCCCCCTACGCGCTGGTCCGTTGTGCCGGTTTCACCAACAGCCGCAGGCAGGCCCAGGAGATCGGCGTGTACACACTGATTACGACGTGCCTGCTGGCGGGCGAGCTGGACCACCTGGGCCAACTTGGCATCCTCGTCGATCTCATGGCGGACCTGATCGGGCCGGATGTCGTGTTGCGCCGCCAGCCGCCGGTCCTCTGGGATGATGAGCCCCTGATCGCAGATGAGCGGATGAGAGACCTGGCAGATGCCGTGAATTTGCTGGCGCGCCCCACGCGGGAGGTCCTTGTCCTCCATCATCTCGCGGCCATGGAGCCGGACGGTTTGGCGAAACTCCTCCACAGCCCGGCGGTGGACATCGCGGCGAGGATCAACCGGGCCGAGAGCCTCCTGGCCGAGTCCCTGGCCGGCCCCCGCGCCAACGGCGACGAGCCGGTCCTGCTCGATGTGCGGTCCTTGCTGGCCGAGTTCGCAGCGGCCTTGGACACCGCCTGGCTGCGGGAAGTCGCCGATTGTGCCATCAGCTACCTCGCCCGCCACGAAGGACAGCCCGCCCATCCGCACGGCCCCTGCCATCTGAACTGACCCACCGCCGCCCGCACCGTGGAATTCCGTCCCCTAATCAAGCTCTGATCCCATAATCCCCTTGTAATCCCCTTGAGAAAACGCGCAGCGTGATGTATAAAACAGATGCTATCCGGCATTGCACCGCCGAGTGCTGGATTGAAGGCTGAGAGACAATCTAAGGGTGGTTGAGAGCATATGATATGTGCAGACATCTTCACGCGTTGCGTGGAGGCCATAAATCAACACAAGCTGATAGCACGCGAGTCTGCCAAGGACAAGGAGTTTCACTTCCAAAACTGGTTTGAAGCTCGCCTCAGAGAAACAAGGCTCAACTATGAACGGGGCGGGCGGAATTCTTACCCTGATTTCCGCCTCGTCGCCCATACTGAAGGGTATGAGATAAAGGGGTTGGCCTACCCGGGGCGCGAGGTAACCTACGACTGCAACAGCCAAGTGCCTTCCGGCTACCACAATGGGCGCACGATATATTACGTGTTTGGCAGATATCCAGCACAGCCTGACGGTAATCGCTACCCTGTGCTTGATTTGGTGATTTGTCACGGGGACTTCTTGAATGCAGATCATGAATACGTTCATGGTAACAGGAGCGTCAAAGGCTTCGGAAGTTATGGCGATATCATGATACGCGACCGAAAGATGTATGTGGCACCGACCCCGTTTGGTCTGCTCGATGGTGTAGCGCATCAACGCACCTTAATAGTCCCGATGGACGTGAGTGTCGGCGATGGATACATTCAGGTGAGAGAAGTAGTCAGGAAAGAAGCGGATCGCCTCCTGGTGGCATATTCATTCGATCTCAAGAGCAGCGAGCTATCGGCGCGATGGACAGATAATCCAGCGAAGGGGCAGGAGCATCATTTCACAGCCTATCGTGTCGCTGGGGACTCCACAGAAGGCGTATCTTTGCATCACCACCCATGACAGGAAGGGTAACCGACAGGCTGCCGAGTCCAATGACAGAAATCGAGCGCAACAATGAGCCGAAGACCCTGATCGAATCGGATTTCTTTCCGTTTGATTTTGTGTCCGATCTTGCCGAGATCGAGAGTTGGCGCAAGGAGATTTACCGCCCCGTATACCATGTTCACAAATGGTGGGCCACTCGCTTGGGATCGGTTTTTCGCGCGATCCTCCTGGCATGCGCCGAACCGCCCGGAACCGACTTGGAGAAGAAATTCCATCAAATACATTTGTTCCGTGGAAAAATCGTCTTTGATCCCTTTATGGGCAGCGGCACCACGATCGGTGAAGGGCACAAGCTCGGCTTCACCGTTGTTGGCCGAGACATCAATCCTGTGGCGGTGGAAGCCGCTCGCGTCGCTTTTGGAAAACTCGACAGATCCGCGATCACGAATGCCTTCCGGGACCTTGAAAGAGATGTTGGCGAAAGGATTCGGTCGCTGTACAAAGCGAAGGACACGACAGGGGCAGACGGCGATGTGCTCTATTATTTCTGGGTCAAAAACGTCCCGTGCCCGAAATGTGAGGCGAAGATAGACCTCTTCTCCTCCTATATTATTGCTCGGCATGCCTATGCTGCGCGGAACCCAGTGGTACAAGTGCTGTGTCCGGGTTGTGGGAACGTGTTTCCCTCCACGTACACAGCCACGAAGGAGACCTGCCCAAAATGCCATCACGCCTTCGATCCTCAGCAGGGTCCGGCGCGAAATGCCGAGGCTCACTGCGTTTGCTGTGGCGCCGACTTCCCAATTGCCAAGACAATTCGCGAGAGCGGCAAACCACCGGAGCATCGGCTATACGCCAAGCTTCTGCTAAGACCCACTGGCGAAAAGGCCTACCTGCCCGCCACGGAGGAAGACAGGGCGATGTATGCGGCAGCCTCGCGGCGACTGCAAACAGAGGATTTGCTGCTTCCAGACCTTGAAATCGCGGACGGCTACAACACCCGCCAAGTGCTCAACTATGGCTACAGGTCTTGGAGGGATTTCTTCAACGAGAGGCAGCTTCTCGCTCTCGGATTGCTTCACCAGGCTATATGCAGGATTCAAAACACGCATGTCCGTGGCGCACTATTCAGCGTCTTCTCCAGCACGCTCGAATTCAACAACATGTTCGCTTCCTACAAAGGCGAAGGTACAGGCGCGGTACGCCACATGTTCTCGCACCACATATTGAAGCCGGAACGTACACCACTTGAGGCAAACGTCTGGGGTACGGAGAGGAGTTCCGGCGCGTTCTCAACTCTCTTCCGAAGCAGGTTGCTACGCTGCATTGATTACCGCGAGGACCCCTTTGAAGTCTCTCTATCCCGGTCGCGAGATCAAGCCTCCGGTTCAAAGGTCTTTGGGTGCAGCGATCCATTCGAGGGAGATGTCCAGGCAGACTGGCCAAACGGAGAGGAGCCTGACCACCGACGCATCTTTCTTTCGTGCGGCAGTTCCCACAGTACGGGCCTTCAACGTGGGAGCGTTGACTTTGTTGTGACGGACCCGCCGTTCTTCGACAATGTCCATTACTCAGAACTTGCCGACTTCTTCTACGCGTGGCAACGACTCCGCCCCGACATCGCCGATGGTCCAGCCGAAACGACAAGGCAGAAAGAGGAAGTCCAGGATACAGACCCGCATTGCTTCACCAGAAAACTCGAGGCCGTCTTTCGTGAATGCTATCGGGTCCTTGCCGATGCAGGGCTCTTGGTCTTCACCTATCATCATTCACGACATGATGGCTGGCTCGCGGTATGCGAGGCTTGCTTAGGGGCGGGGTTCCGCTTCATGAATGCGCACCCGGTAAAGGCGGAGATGTCAGTTGCGGCTCCAAAATCCCAGGCGAAAGAGCCGATAGACATCGATATCATCCTTGTGTGCCGCAAGACCTGTGCAGACCAAAGGCCCCGCCAGAGCGAGGATCGGGTATGGCTTCAGAGCGTACAGAAGGCACGCGTCAAAGCAGCAAGATACCTGCAGAGACCGCGGAGGTTCTCGCTAAATGACATGAGAGTCCTGCTGGTAAGCCAGTTGCTTGTTGAGCTTTGCGCAGGTCGAACTGCGAACGAGACCTCCGACGCGTTGACTATGATGCTTCCTCGAGTGGAGACCACTGCCGCGTCACTTCTTCACGAGTTGGAGGAATCATCCAAGCCCATTCGCCGCGTACCCTGCCAAGCCGGACAAGAAGAACTCTATCTATTCAAATGATGGCCCCCAAAAGCATATTGCCAACCCAACGGGTCGGTGAGACGCCGTCAGGTACTTTTTCGGGAGAAACCGGCGTAAATCCGGGCCTTTGAATTGATGATTGATGATTTACGATTGTTGATTGTGGCGGAGACTTGCGAGCTTCGGCCGGTCGTCAATCGTAAATCCCACTTTCAGAAGAGTTTATCGGCGTCCATCGGCAGATTGCCGCGCTTCGCTCGCAATGACATGATCTGCGGTCTCATCTGCTCTGTGTCCTCGGTGTCCTCTGTGGCAGAATGTCCCTTGCCGCGCTATTTGGGTAGGAAGACGGTGGGCACAGGCCGCCCTATGGCTATCGTTACAAGCGTGTAAACCCATGGCGGAAAAGAGCTTACCAGCGTTCACGAGCGGCAGAGGGAAAGTCACTGCCTTGCCGGAATTTCACTTGACGGCCAATACATCAGACCGTATGATACCTACGCAACTACAGAATGGCGAATAGTAAATAGTCAATCCGGAGGGTTCACGTCATGGCCGGTGAAGCACAAGCCCTTGGCGGGCGCCTATCGCATCATTCCAACATTCCGGTATTCCAGTATTCCGTCATCGGACCATTCCATCATTCCATTCATGTGACCCGGATGGCCGGGAGCGGACGACCCAATTGTGCAAAACAAAGCCAATTTCCATGGAGGACAGCGGATGGCAAGCTCTTACTGGAACAAGGGTTATGACAAATCCGGCTCAAAACGGGTGCTGGAAAACAAACCCAATTTCCGCCGGCTATGGCATGTGCCGGGGTGGGTCCGGCACAGGGTATGGTTATGCAATGCAGAGGCCCGAGGTTACGCCGATTCTCCGCAATGCCGATATTGACGGACAGGGCACCGCCCGCTATGATTAGGGTTTTGCCTTATGCCCGGAGTGCGTTCTCATGGGCGCGGGCAATCGAACGATGTCGAGAGACTTCAGAATGTTGAAGAGGACACACAACTGCGGGCAGCTTCGGTTGGAGGATGCCGGCAAACGGGTTACGCTGGCCGGCTGGGTTCAATCTTACCGGGACCACGGCAATCTCGTATTCCTTGACCTGCGCGATCGCGCGGGATTGACGCAACTGGTTTTTGACCCGGAGGTGCAGGCGGAGGCCCATCGTCTGGCCCGGCTGGTGCGCTGCGAGTGGGTGGTTGCCGCCAGTGGTATGGTTCGCCCGCGCGGCGAGGGCCTGGAAAACCCGAAGCTGGCCACCGGGCAGATCGAGGTGATCGTGGACCAGTTCGATGTTCTGAACATGGCCAAGACCCCGCCGTTTGAGATTGACGACAACGCAGCGAAAACGAACGAAGAGACCCGGCTGGTCTATCGGTATATCGATCTGCGCCGGCCGGAGATGCAGCGGCGGTTCCAAATCCGTCATCGGGTCATGAATCTCGTGCGCAAGTACTTTGATGAGCAGGGGTTCTGGGAGGTCGAGACTCCCATGCTCGCCAAGAGCACCCCCGAGGGTGCGCGGGATTTCCTGGTGCCCAGCCGGCTCGTGAGGAACACCTTCTATGCCCTGCCGCAATCGCCGCAACTATTCAAGCAGATCCTGATGATGAGCGGCTTCGATAAGTATTTCCAGATTGTTCGCTGCTTCCGCGATGAGGACCCGCGGGCGGACCGGCAGGCCGAATTCACGCAAATCGATGTCGAGATGAGCTTCGTCGACAGCAACGACGTCATCAGCATGCACGAGAAGCTGGTCGCTCGCATCTGGAAGGAAATCCTCGGCCTCGACATTCCGCAGCCGATCCGAAGGATGCCGTACTCGCAAGCGATGGCGGACTACGGCATCGACCGCCCGGACCTGCGGTTCGACATGAAGTTGAGGGACATCTCCGACCTCGCCAGGCAAAGCACCTTCAAGGTCTTCACCTCGACCGTCGAAAAAGGCGGCGTGGTCAAGGGTCTCTGCGCCCCGGCGAACGAGAAGTACTCCCGGGCCGACTTCGACAAGACGCTCACCTCTTTCGCGATGGACTACGGGGCCAAGGGCCTGTCGTGGGGCAAGATCAAAATGGAGGGCCAGACCCCCACCTTCGTCGGCGGTCTGGGCAAGTTCTTCAGCCCCGAGCAGCAGAAGCAGTTGGTCGAGCGCTTCGGTGCGAAAGACGGCGACGTGATCTTCCTGGTGGCCGACACGGAAGCCGTCGCCAATAAGGCCCTGGCGCCGCTTCGATGCCGCATCGCCAGAGACCTGAAGCTGTATGATCCGAGCCGCTTCGAGTTCGTGTGGGTGGTGGACTTCCCGCTCTTCGAGTGGAACGGGGACGAGAAGCGATACGATTCCGTGCACCATCCGTTCACGGCCCCGGTGCCGGAGGACCTGCTCAAGCTGGAGACCGACCCGTTGCATATCCGCTCCCAGGCATATGACATCGTCGTCAACGGCAGCGAGATCGGCGGCGGCAGCATTCGTATTCACAGGCCCGAAGTGCAACAAAAAGTCTTCGATCTGCTGAATATCACGCGGGAGCAGGCGGAGCTGCGGTTCGGCTTCTTCCTCAAGGCTCTGGACTACGGCGCCCCGCCTCACGGCGGTATTGCGTTCGGGCTGGACCGGCTCATCATGATGCTGACCGGCACCGACAATATTCGTGATGTGATTGCGTTCCCCAAGACGCAAAAGGGCCAATGCCTGATGACCGGCGCGCCCAGCGAGGTCGACCAGAAGCAGCTTGATGAGCTGAACCTGCGGACCCAGAAGCACCTGCACGCCATCGAGCAGCCGCCCGAGCCGGCCTAAGAACGCCCTCATAGGGGCGGGCTACGCTTCTCGTCGTCATTGTGACCAGTCTGCTCCGCCAAGCGATCCCCAAGCTTGCGGAGTAGAGAGAGAGGCCGAAGGCGCTCGGCCTTGTCATTTCGACCAAGGCCGAAGGCCGCGCGGAGAAATCTGGCTGCGAATGGGCGCTACGCCAGATTCGTAGCCAGATGTCTCGACTCCGCTGCGCTTCGCTCGAAATGACAGATAGCGGAGAATTCACCTATGGCGGGTGTCAATCGTGGTGCGTACTATACTTCCCGTGATGGAGGGGGGCGTTCTGAGTATCCCACTGAAGCTCTGCCGGCATCTTGCCATTGAAAAAATCCCTGGGGCGGGTAAGATACACGTGTGCCACGGGAGCCCGTGGCCTGTAGATCGA
>Ga0315277_10010981_pt1 | contig 11433 bp, 9 predicted proteins | sample YL17G05_15_MG_FD_203695 | JGI IMG/M metagenome (GOLD analysis project Ga0315277, IMG submission 203695) | Sediment microbial communities from Yellowstone Lake, YNP, Wyoming, USA - YL17G05_15 | ecosystem: Environmental > Aquatic > Freshwater > Lake > Sediment | place: USA: Wyoming | collected...
TTTGTCATCGCTTTTTTCATCCGCGAACTGCGTTAGTGACGGAGCCTTGTGATGCGTCGTTGTGCCTCCACCTCACCGGCAGGCCCCGCCAGCCCCTTCTGCCACTTCTTATGGCGCCGACGCCGGCGGACGATAGCCCCTTTCATGCGCCGTGTCAAGGCGAGACTGGGACGGACGACCAGGGGGCCAGGGGGGCAGAGGAGATCGGGAGATGGGGAGCAGGGAGATATCGAATGCGGAATGCGGAATGGGGAATGCGGAATCGAAGATAAGGAGGGGAGGGGTGAGACGTGAAATGCCGAATGCGGAATGCGGAATCGCAGGGACGAGGAGACGTGGGTGGGTCACTCGAACCTGGCGCTCTTCCGTTTGAGGGCCGGGAGGATCTTCTTGCGCAGACGGAAGGCCTTGGGGGTGACCTCCAGCAGCTCGTCCTCCCGGAGAAACTCCAGGGCCTGTTCCAGCCTCATGGCCCACCGCACGCAGCTGCGGCCTAGTCCGACCAGGCCTCCGCCAGTCCGCCAGTATGTGCCACCTCTCCGCCCCAGCACCGGCGTCGCCCATCGCCTGGGTTCACTGAAGGCCGTTGGGGGGGGTCTGCTCCAACAGCCCATGTGGATGGCGTTCGACCCCGCCGCCGACTTCCCCGCCACACCCCGCCACTTTTCCCTTGACACCGGGAGCGCTGAAAGGTATTCATCCCGGCATCGCCGGCGGGCCACCAGCCCCCTTTCGGCGCTGGCGAGTCTGGCCCCCCGCGGGCGCGACGCCCGGCGCCCTGAAAAGCAAATTCCTATCAGCTATCCGTATGTGAGGAAGCGGAATGTTCTGATGGTGATGTCTCAGGAGGCTTACACATAATTTGAACCTGAACTCGACGAGAACGGTATTCTCATCACAGAGAAAGATTTATGAAGAAACAGAGTGCTCTTGCAGAGGCAGTTTCGAAAAACTGACTTAATCTATTGCGATGGAGACACCCATGCACGGTTATCCCAAGCAGTTCAAACTGAAAGATAATACGCTCATTACACTTAGACCGGTGGTGAAGGGAGATGAAGCGAAACTTTTGGAGTTCTTCTGTTGCTTGCCAGACGAGGATAGGCTCTTTCTAAAGGAGGATGTGACAAAACCGAAGGTTATTCACCGTTGGATAGAGGAGCTGAACTATGACCGCGTTCTGCCGATATTAGCGGAAAGCGGCGGCAAGATCATTGGTGATGCTACGCTTCATACGTATAATTCCGGGTGGATGCAGCGTGTTGGGGAGATTCGATGCGTTGTAGCGAGAGAATACCAGCGGAGAGGTATTGGGATTCTGTTGATTCGTGAACTTCTTGACCAGGCGACTCAGCGAGGTCTCCGCAAAATCCAGACACAGTTCTTGGATAATCAGATCGGAGCAATGCAAGCATTCGAGAAGGTCGGTTTTGTTCGCGAGGCAGTCCTGAAAAAAATGGCTGAGGATTTGGGGGGCAAAGAGCATGATATTATCATTATGACGAACAATGTAGCCGAACTCTGGCAGAAGATGGAAGACCTCATTTTAGACAAAGAGTTTTTTGTTGAAATGTAAGTCAGATGTTGCCGCAAGACGGACTCCATCTTGAAAATGGAGTCCATCTAAGTAGGTCGGCAGAAGTTCTTGCATGTTTTTGAAGACCCACCAATCATCGCCGGCAGGCCAGCAGCGCCCTTTCGGCGCTGGTGACCGCGGTCTCCCTCGGCCGCGACGCCCGGCGGCCCGAAAAGCAAATTCCTGTCAGCGGCAGCCTCAGCCCAGCCAGGTCAGCAGCTCAGCCTGGGCCATCTAGTCGACGTCGCATCCTCGGGCTAGAGATCCCGCCTTGGGCTTTCTGTCGTGCCCGTGACCGTTCGATCACAGGGAGAAACCGCGAATGCCTGCTTAGCGTCGCGGTTTCCCAGCCTGCGTTCTTAATGGACACCAGTGGAGCGACGGGCTTCCCCTTAACAGTCAGAACCACAGGCTCTCTTTTCACCTCCGGGGCGTATTCCGCGAGGGGGGCAGTTGCCTTGGCCATTTCAGGTTTTTCATAACTCAATCACCTCTTTTCCGATGCGGACCCGGTTGCGCTGCCTGATCCCAACCGGACGAATATACACTACGGGCTCGGGCTGTTCTTCCACATCGTAGTATACGCGAAGATTGCCTATGCGGAGTTCCCAGGGGGCGGCGGGGTTAGGTCGCATCGGCTTAGGATTTCTCGTTTCGACTGTCGGCTCATGCATCAGTTGCTCATGCACCGCGTCCAGGACGATCGCCCGCTGTCGAGCCGTCAGCGCCCGCAAGTGATCCTCAGTATCCGGCGAGTATTCGACGCGGTATGGCAATCCTTGGTATCCCATTCAAGTATCGTCGGCTTTTCAGCACCTGGCGCCTAACCTACCAATGAGCGGCGAGCGCTGGGCTGGAAGAACCAACGTGCGCTGGAGCGTATGACATATTCAAAGCTCCGTACAACAGAGAGTGGTCCCAAGGACGATCAGGGTCTGAGGGCTAGATTTAAACTGATGGGAGTGGAGGCGGGGTCCGCGGAACATTTGAACCCCTGCTGGTCTCTCTGGGTGGGCCGGGAGCCAGGTCGCCGCCGCCGGCGTGCCCTGGTTAGACGGGCTTGGTCTTCCGCTTCAGGGCGGGGAGGATCTTCTTGCGCAGACGGAAGGCCTTGGGGGTGACTTCCAGCAGTTCGTCCTCCCGGAGGAACTCCAGGGCCTGCTCCAGGCTCATGGCCCGCGGTGGGATGAGCTGGACCGTCGCCTCGTCGGTGGACGCCCGCATGTTGGTGAGCTTCTTCTCCTTGGTGATGTTGACGTCAATGTCATTGTCGCGGGAGTTCTCTCCCACGATCATGCCCTCGTACACCTCGTCGTCCGGAGAGACGAACAGCTCGCCGCGTGGCTGCAGGTGCCCGATGGCGTATGAGGTGGCGCGTCCCGCCCGATCCGCCACCAGGGCACCGGTGGCGCGGTGCGGGATATCTCCCTGCCAGGGGTCATAACCGTCGAACAGGTGGTTCATGATGCCGGTTCCCCGGGTGTCAGTCAGGAACTCGGTGCGGAAGCCGATCAGGCCACGGGAGGGCAGGCGGAATTCCAGGCGCACCCGGCCGGTCCCATGGTTGATCATCTTGGTCATTCGCCCCCGCCGCATCCCCACCTTCTGGGTCACCACTCCGATGAACTCCTCGGGGCAGTCAACCACCAGGATCTCCATGGGCTCGTGGCGCTGCCCGTCAACCTCTCGGGTCAGGACCTCGGGCTTGCCTACCGACATCTCGTACCCCTCGCGCCGCATCATCTCGATCAGGATGGCAAGCTGCAGTTCGCCGCGACCGGAGACCTTGGAGGTGTCCGGGGAGTCGGTCGGCTCGACGCGGATGGACACGTTGGTGAGGGTCTCCTTGGCCAGCCGGTCCTTGAGCTTGGAGGAGGTGACGTGCTGTCCCTCGCGCCCGGACATGGGGGAGCTGTTGACGGAGAACATCATGGCGATGGTTGGCTCGTCCACCGTGATCGGCGGGAGCGGCCGGGGGTCCTCGGGATCGGACAGCGTCTCGCCGATGCTGCCTGCCTCCAAACCGGCCACCGCGACGATGTCCCCCGGCCCCGCCTCGTCGATCTCGATCCGGCGCAACCCCTGGTACCCGGAAAGCCCGGTGACTTTCGCGGCAACGTGCTGTCCGTCAAGACGGCACAGCATCACCTCTTGGCCCTTGCGCAAACGGCCGTTGAAGATCCGCCCGATGAGCAAACGCCCGACATAGTCATCGTAGTCGAGAGTGGTTACCAGGAGTTGCAACGGATGCGACGGCACATAGGTCGGCGGAGGGACCGTCCGCAGGATCTCTTCGAACAGGGGAATGAGCGGCTCATCTGGGCCATCCGGCTTCGTGCGGCAGAGCCCCCTGCGGGCGTTGCAGTAGAAGACCGGGAATTCCAATTGCACCTCGGTCGCATCGAGGTCAATGAACAGGTCATAGACCTCGTCCAGGACCTCCTGGGGCCGCGCGTCGGCCCGATCAATCTTGTTGATGACTACGATGGGCGGGAGGTTCTGCTCCAGGGCCTTGCGGAGGACGAAGCGGGTCTGGGGCAGCGGGCCTTCGCTGGCGTCCACCAGGAGCAGGACCCCGTCCACCATCTTCAAGGTCCGCTCCACCTCGCCGCCGAAGTCGGCGTGCCCCGGGGTGTCCACGATGTTGATGCGGGTGCCGCGGTAGGTGATGGCGGTGTTCTTGGCCATGATGGTGATGCCCTTCTCCCGCTCCAGGTCGATGGAGTCCATGACCCGCTCCACCACGTACTCGTTGGCGCGGAAGATCCCGCTCTGCCACAGCATGGCATCCACCAGCGTGGTCTTCCCGTGGTCCACGTGGGCGATGATGGCCAGGTTGCGGACGTCGTTCCGGGTTTCCTGCTGCATGAATCCATGCCTCCAGGGGCGATGCACGTGAGTCCAGGGTACGGCGACGGGTGGTGGCCCAGAGAAAGCAAAACGCCGCGAGGCGGCTTGGTCCTCGCGGCATCAGGTGTCCGTCCAATCCCGTCAGAACCAGAGTGGAGTGTACAGAGGCTAGGTCATCAGGTCAAGATCCAACTGCCAACTTATCCACAGATTACGCAGATTGCGCAGATTTCATTCTGCAAAGGGGTCCGAGAATAATCTGTGTGAATCTGCGTAATCTGCGGATCCCAGAGAGGTCTTGTTGGGGCGCCGCACGGGCGCCATCAGGTGCTTCAGGAGGCTCCCTCTTTCGAGCCGTCGTGCTTTGAAGCTGATCCGCAACCGCAAGCGGTGCTGGTCGGTGGACCGGGAGGGTTTTCCGGAGCGGCATCCTGAATGAACGGCTCGCCCGAGGCGAGGGCCTGTTCCGCCCGGGCGAGTTCCCGGCCGAGGTAGGCCGCGTGGTTCAGGCGGGAGACGAGGCCCTTGTCCACGGCGGGGATGTACAGTTCCGGTGCCGTCTTCCCCTCGATCACCGTGTCGAGCCCACCGTTGTTGCTGTAGTGTTCCAGGGAGAGGAGCCGCCGAGGCCGATCCACGTAGATTACTAAATAGCCCGCCGGGTCGGAGACCATCCGCTCGGGCAGGTAGCCCTGGGTCGGCGTCACCGCGTTCGCATCAGCAAAGATCGGGGCCGTGCCCGGGTTCCGTGCGGCGCAGTTCCTGACCGTCTGCAGGACCAGAGAGGCCTCGTCCCGGCCCACGAGGTCCACAACCTCCACGGTCCGTCGGAAGTGCCCGACCGCCTCCCGCGACAGGTTGTGGAGGACCGGGCGCTTGCCGGGCGCACCCACAATGTGCGCTCGTTTGTCAATCCCCGATCGCGCCAGGGCCACGAGGGACTGGCCGGGCAGGTGGCCGATGGCCTGGCGGGAGTCCGCCCCGCAGACGACCAGGAACCGAAGGTTGGGATTGGCGAGCACATTCAGGATCAGCCGCTCGATGCCGAGGTTTTCAGTCTGAAGAGTCCCGACGATGGCGAGGCCAGGGTCGGCCTGCTCTGCTAGCGCGGCCGCGAGCGTCTCATCGGTCAGGCTGCACACGGCGACGGGAGCCCCGTACCGGAGTACCGTGTAGGTTCCAGGGAGCGGTGGCCAGCCTTTCCGCTCCTCCACTTCCACGGTGGGGCAAGTCGCCACATCCACCTGCCGCTCACCCCCCACGCGATTCAGGACGTTGATCGCCAGCGCCGGGTAACACACCTCGCACCCAAGGCAGTCGTAGCGGACCTTGACCAGGCGCTCCCGACCGGCGCGCACGACGGCATCGAGCTCCACGGACCGCCTAGCATCGGGAAAGGCGCGCTCGATGGCCGCCAGCCCGTTGTGGAGACAGCCGCACGGCCAGCACTTCTCGGCCGCGACCGCTTCGCGCAACTGGGCGACGGCCTCCTCAAGGGCCACATCCCCTGTCGTTGCCAATTCCGGCGTCATGACTTCCGCCCTCCGGCATCCTCGGTCAAAAGACGAGGCTCTCGCAGAGACAGGTGCCGAAGAGTTCCTTGGGCCGGTTGAAGTAGCCGATCTCCACGTGGGGGAATTCCCGGCGAATGGCCTGGAGCACTGTCCGGATGCCAACGGACTTCCCCCGCGCTGGCGGCATGGTCCTCAGGTACAGCTCGGGGTCTATGCTGAGGTTCCGCATCTGGATCATGTCCAGGCCGGTCTCGCGGATGAGATCGAGCAGCGCCTCCAGCTCCTCCTCGCGGTCGGTGACGCCGGGGAACACCAGATAGTTGATGGTTGTGTAGAGGCCCAGGGCCTTGGCCCTGTGGATGGATTCCCGCACGTCCTCCCACCGGTAGTCGCGGGGCTGGAAGTAGGCAGTGTAGGTCGGGCCCAGGACACTGTTCACGCTGATCCGGATGCTGTCCAGGCCGGCCCGGGCGATCTGCTCGACCCGCTGCGGCAGGCTGCCGTTGGTATTGCAGTTCAACGTGCCGCGATTCGTCCGGGCCCGGATCCGGCGGATGGCCTCGGCGATGACGTCCGCCAGGAGGAGCGGCTCTCCCTCGCAGCCCTGCCCGAAGCTGGCGATGGCTTCGGGGACGCCGGTGAGAAAGGGCAGCGCCACCTCCACGATGTCCTGGGCGCTGGGCGCGTAGCGGATGCGCTCGTGCGAGGCCGGCGAGGCGCTCGATGGCTGCCACGAGATGCATCCCACGCAGGCGGAGTTGCACGCATTGGCCACCGGGAGCGGTGCCTCCCACCGGCCCAGGAAGAGGTTCTTGGCGGCCAGGCAGTGGTACTCGGTGGCGCAGCGCACGAGCTGCCGCAGGATCGGGTTCGCGGGCGCCTGGCTCAGACGGGTCTCGATCAGGGGCAAGAGTTCCCGATCGTCATAGTGGCGGGCCGCGGAGTGATCCATAGGATCGGTGCGGATGGCGGCAGCGACGAACGCTTCGCCATCCCAGCCCACCGCCCCGTAGGGCCAGAGGGGAAGAGGCGGTTGGGGGGTGGGATACGACACGGCCGGGAGGAGGGTCCGCGTGTAGCCCGGGGGCAGAAAGGCCGCCACCGGGGTGCACGCGAAACTGCGCCTCCCGATCTGAACACGCGCCACGGGCCGAAATTCGCGCCGCCGGGCATCCCAGACGACCGGGCGGCTCCCGGGCATGCTGAAGAGCTTGGTCCCTTCTGGGATACGGAGCAGATCCTCAGCCGGGACCTCGACAACGTCGGGTCCCGAACGGCCGGCCATCCCCAGCGCGGGGTGGTCCAGGATCTGCCCTTTGGAATCTGCCACGACCAGTCGGGGGATCGGGGGCATCCGCAACACTCCGAAGAGGACCCCAATATCAACCGCAGATTGCGCAGATTTGACGAGGGGCATCATTCCCGATGAACCTGGGTCGTCCGTGAAATCTGCAGCTTCTGGGGAGTTCCTGTATATGATCCGAGTATATCTTCCGAGGCCCGAAGCGGCAACCTCCTTAGTGCGGGGTCCCCGGAGTATCTTCTTTGGGGTTTCGGGGATGCCCCGTGGATGCTGGACCGCGGGAATTGCGATTGTGGCTCCCCGATCAGGATGTTATATTGTGCTCGGTCCGAAGCGCCGTCACATGCGGGAGAGAAAGGAGGGGTATGACCAACTCCCAGAATTCCTGGCCGCCACCACGCCTTTCCGATGAGGAACTCGAATACTACGGCGATCTCTACGTCCGTTGCGTGATCCGGCAGGGCGGCGTGGATTTCGAGACCTTCCTGAACAACCCCGAGTACTACCTTCGGAAACATGCCAAGGGGCACCCGGCCATCAGCGGAAAGGACGGAGACGGGAGACGAAAGGGCCTCCGCAGCCATCTGCGGCTCCGCCAGGCGACCCGCACGTCCCCCGAGTGAGCCTGGATGCTTCCACGAGGCTCGGGGTTCGGCCCACCTCCGCCCTGCCGGGATCTGGGTGGCGACCCCGTTGAAGTCTCCGCCATAGGCCCGCATCGGACAGAACAGCAACGATGAGTCGGCCCTACACGACCCTCCAGGGGACGGTTGAGCGGATCACCTACGTCAATGAAGAAACCCAGTACGTGGTGGCCCGCCTGGAGGTTCCCGGATCGCGGGACCTGGCCACTATCGTGGGGAACCTGCCCTCGCTGACTCCCGGCGAAACCCTCCGCCTCCAGGGCACCTGGACCCACCACAAGAAGTACGGCGACCAGTTCCACGTTCATCAGTACGAGACGGTCGCCCCCGCCACCCTCATCGGCATCCAGCGGTATCTCGGCTCCGGCATGATCAAGGGGATCGGTCCCGTCTTCGCCAAGCGACTGGTGGACGCCTTCGGTCTCGATACCTTGCGGGTGATCGAAGAGGAGCCGGCCCGCCTTCTAGAGGTGGAGGGGATCGGCCGCCTCCGCCTGCAACGCATCACCTCGGCCTGGGCGGAGCAGAGGGAGATCCGGGAGGTCATGCTGTTCCTGCAGGGCCACGGCGTCTCCTCGACCTATGCGGTGAAGATCTTCAAGGCCTACGGCCAGGCGGCCATCGCCGCCGTGAAGGCCAATCCCTATCGCCTGGCCCAGGACATCTACGGGATCGGGTTCAAGACCGCCGACCGCATCGCCCAGAACCTGGGAGTGCCCAGCGACTCGCCCCTCCGCGCCCAGGCGGGGATCATCCACGTGCTTCACGAGCTGGCGGACGAGGGCCACGTGTACGCGCCGGAGGCCGACCTTCTGCGCGAGGCCGAGACGACCCTGGAGATCCCCGGGCACTTGCTGGCCAGTGCGATCGCCGACCTCGCCCGGGAAGGCGAGGTGATGGCGGAGGAATCGCCGGACGGCGGCCGGAGCATCTACCTCAAGCCTCTCCACGTGGCGGAGGAACAGGTGGCGCGCCGGCTGACCGATCTCCTCCGCGCCCCGCGCGTCCCCGTCCGGATTGACATGGAGAAGGCCCTCCAGTGGGTCGAGGGGGTCACCCGGCTGCATCTCGCCTCCCAGCAACAAGAGGCCATCCGGATGGCGCTCACCCACAAGGCCCTCGTCATCACGGGCGGGCCCGGCACCGGCAAGACCACCATCCTGCGGTGCATCATCCAGATCCTCGAGAAGAAGGGCGTGCGCATCCACCTGGCCTCGCCCACGGGCCGGGCGGCCAAGCGGATGGCCGAGGCCACGGGCCACGAAGCGTTGACGATTCACCGCCTGCTGGAGTGGAGTCCCGCCCAAGCGGGGTTCCAGCGGAACGCGCAGCGGCCGCTCGAAACGGACCTGGTCATCGTGGACGAGGCGTCCATGATCGACATCGTCCTGATGAACAGCCTGCTCCGCGCGGTCCCCCTGATGGTTACGCTCGTCCTGGTGGGGGATGCGGATCAACTGCCGTCGGTGGGTCCGGGCACCGTCCTCAAGGACATCCTGGATTCCGGCCGGGTGCCGGCCGTGCGCCTGACCGAGATCTTTCGGCAGGCGGAGCAAAGCCGCATCGTCCTGAACGCCCACCGGGTGAACCGGGGGGAGTTCCCGGACCTCTCCCGCCCCGCCGGAGGCGGGGACAGCGACTTCCACTTCCTGCCGGAGGAGGAGCCGGAGCGCCTCCAGCAGCTCATCGTGGAGCTGGCCTCACGCCGCCTCCCCGCACGCTTTGGGTTCGATCCCATCGAAGATATCCAGGTGCTCACCCCCATGCACCGGAGCGTGATCGGGGCGGCCCAACTGAACGCCGCGCTCCAGGCCGCCCTGAATCCCGCGCGGGCCGGTACCTCGGAGGTGATGCGGGGGGGCCGGGTCTTCCGGGTGGGGGACCGGGTGATGCAGCTCCGGAATAACTACGACAAGGAGGTGTACAACGGCGACATCGGGCGGATCGCCCGGGTTGACCTGGAGGAGCAGGAGGTGGTCGTCCGCGTGGACGGCCGGCCTGTGACCTACGACTTCAGTGAGCTGGACGAGTTGACGCTGGCCTACGCGGCCACCGTCCACAAGAGCCAGGGGAGTGAGTATCCGGCCGTCATCCTGCCGATGCACACCACGCACTACCCCATGCTCCAGCGCAATCTGCTGTACACGGCCGTGACCCGGGCAAAGCGCCTCCTGGTCCTGGTAGGAATGAAAAAAGCCCTGGCGATCGCGGTCAAGAACGACGCAACACTCCGTCGCTGTTCGCGCCTGGCCGACCGGTTGGTTGGGTTCGCGGGACAAGGGTAGGAAACGCTTGACACCGCCTAAATTGGCGGGGTATTCTCCCTGCGGAAAGGAGGATAGTGCTATGCGCAAAAACCTGTGGTTGGGACTCTTGGCGGTCGCAATGTTACTGACGTTCTCGGCCTGCTCGGCCCGCACTCAGGCAGCTCTGGAAGAGACCCAGAAGAGCGGGGCGCACTTCGCCACGTGGAGACACATGGGCTATTCCGTCAATCGTGGAACGCCTGAGACCACCACCAAGCGGGATATCGAGAGGTCCCAGGGCGACACGTGCCTGCCAAATCAGACCTGCAAGTGGTGGGGCGAAGTGGTCATGGTGCAGCCGATCCAGTAGCCGGCGGCATTTTTCTCCCACACCCAATCCAGGGGGGAACCTGATTCAGGTTTCCCCCTTCGTCTTTGGGCAACCAACTCTTAACCCCTGATCACTCACTCCTGCTCAGGCCGTTCGCTCTTAGCCGCTGGCCGCCGGCAGGAGGACTGCCAATGACCAATTGACCGGACTCGCATTGGTCATTTGTCATTGGTTCGTTCGTCCTCCAGGCACTGCTCCCCGCTCGGCCAGGATGTGGAGCAGCCGGCGGCAGTCGTAGCCGTGGTGCCAGAGTAACGTCTCGACGGCCCGGCAGAGCAGCTCCAGGTACTTCCCGGTGTCATACGGGGTGTCGGGCGCCAGGAAGGGAATGGCCCGCACCCGGGCCTCGACGTTTCCCGCGTCGGCGTCGCTGATGACGTAGCGCACGCGTTCCCCCGGGTGGACGGCCACACCACGGTCGGCCATCTGGCGGCTGGCCACGCCGATCTGGCTGTTGGTCTTGTACTCCCCCGCCTCCTTCGACACGGTGCGCTTGATGGTGAGGTCCTCCATGCGCACCTGCCCCTCGCGCAGCCGCCAGGCGTACTCCACGAAGATCTCCAGCACCTCGGGGATGCGCGCCGCAAACCCGGTGAGATCGTCCGCCCGCGCCAGGACCTCCACCATGCGCTGCTGCGCCTCGGCGACGAGGGGCGGCGTGTCGGACCGGCGAAGGTCAATGCCTCGCAGTTTCAGCTCCCCGGAGCGGAAGGCCCCCAGGTACCGGTTGGCCACGGAAACCGCCGGCTTGACCCGCGAGGGCAGGAAGCTCACCCACTTGTAGATCCCCTCCAGGTTGATGTCGATCCCCACGGCCTCGCGGATGGCCCGGCAGAGGTCCAGAATCTCGGCCTCGGTCGCCCCCGCCTTGACGATCCACATGGAGTCCACGATGGCGTGGAGGACGCG
>Ga0315277_10010982_pt1 | contig 11433 bp, 6 predicted proteins | sample YL17G05_15_MG_FD_203695 | JGI IMG/M metagenome (GOLD analysis project Ga0315277, IMG submission 203695) | Sediment microbial communities from Yellowstone Lake, YNP, Wyoming, USA - YL17G05_15 | ecosystem: Environmental > Aquatic > Freshwater > Lake > Sediment | place: USA: Wyoming | collected...
GTTGTGGCCCTTTAGATAAATGTCAGAGCCGCGAGCGTAGCGAGCGGACTGCCACGACATGATTCGATGGCTTTTCAAATGCAGATCAGAAAAACTTTGATAGGAGAGAAGTCTGGCCCTAATGCTGTGTGACCCCGCTCCCTTCGGTCGCGGCTCTGAAGGCCTGCTTATCGGGCAGCAAGGTCGCGGTTGTCGCGACTCCGGTCCCGATCTCTAATGCGGCGGCCAATCCGGCAAAGACCGAGGCGTCCAAGGCGCCAGTTGTCAGAGAAGTATCCCCCTCGGCGCCCATCTCGAAGGTTCTTCCGGTATACCCTGAAACAGCGAGAAGGATGAAAATCGGGGGCGAGGTGGACGTTGACGCTCAGGTAGATGAACAGGGATCGTTTGTAGATCTCCGGCTCGCTGTTTGCGAGTTTCAACAGGTTTACGAAGAGGTCCTGCCAGCCGCCCTGACTGACATAAGACACCCGAAGGATGAACTTTATTAGTTCCGAAAAGCGAGCAGTATCCTTCGGCGCGCTCCGAATCAGGTTTCGGCTGAGTGAATAGCCAGAAAGCGGGAGCTGAACGAAATCTCTTGTAATGACCTGGGAAATCAGCAGCCGGTCGAATGAAAAAGCTTGAACGTACTCCCCGGCGGCGAAATGGATCTCAGCCCTCCTCACCAACCCCGTCAGGTCGTCCTCATCCAGATCTATTGCCCTCGTGCTCAGGTTTCGTCCCCGCAACGACTGGCGGAACTTCTCGATGAGCATTTCGAATTCCTTCTCAAAAACGGTGATTGTGTTGTTGGTGTAGACGATGAACGACCGTGTCAGAAGGTTGATCTGCTCAGTGATCGGCTCAGTGGTTGGCTCAGACTCCGCACTTGAGTCACTTGACCGAGCGAAGGACATGTCGAACCGGTCGAGAGCTTTGAGCTGCCCGATCTCGGTGAGGGCGTCTGTCCTGGTAGTGAGTTCCTCCCGCGAGTACTCCGTTTTGGCCTGTTGTTCCTCGAGGACCAAGCGCTCAAATAATTCGGGCTCTTCGATCAGCATAGAAACAACCTGGTCCTTCGGAATCACGTAAGGAACCTTGCTCGCTTCATGGATGCAGCGGCTCATCAAGTTGCCGATGACCAAGACGAGCTTCTCTCTGACCTCCCGATTCACTTGCATGAGCAGATGAACTCCGATCGATTAGTATGCCTGTTCTAAGGGGATTCGCCGCAGAGAATAGTGGATTGCAGCCGGGCCTGCCACTAATAACTACCTACGGCGGTGGCCAGCCGAGTGTGCTCTCAATCCCAAAGGGGCTCGGTTTCAATTCTTTGCACGCCAGAGCGACGGGGTTTTCAGCCTCCCACAAGCCTATTGAAAGCAATTTCTCGCTTTAGTAGTGTGTGCGAGATTTTAGAAAAGCAATGGTCCGGCAGAGGTAATTTGATCTTGTCGCTCTTGTTCGCCGCTGCGCTCTTCATGAGCGCAGCACTCCTGTTTTGGGTCCAGCCGCTGGTGGGCAAAATGCTCCTGCCGGTGCTGGGCGGGACGCCGGCTGTCTGGAACACCTGCATGCTGTTCTTTCAATGCATGCTCCTGGTCGGGTATGCGTATTCCTTGGCCGCCACCCGGCGGCTCAGCTTGCGCGCCCAGGTTGTTGCGCAGCAGATCTTGCTCCTCTTGGCTGCGCTGCTGCTTCCCATCGGTATTTCTGTAGCACATCTCCAGTCGCTACCAAGGGATCAGAATCCAATCCTCTGGCTGCTGGGAGTCTTACTTCTATCAGTGGGTTTCCCTTTCTTCCTACTCTCGACCAACGGGCCCTTGCTCCAAAGCTGGTATGCACACACTCACCACCGATCCGCAACAGATCCCTATTTCCTCTATGCCGCGAGCAACCTCGGCAGTTTCATTGCCCTTCTCGCGTTTCCGTTTCTTCTGGAACCAAATCTCACTCTGGGGGTTCAGAGCCGCTTCTGGGCCTTTGGTTACGGCGCAATGGCAATTCTCATTGCTGCATGCGCGCCCGCGGCCTGGCGCGCCGGGCCATCAGCAGGTCCGGCTGCTGAGGTAGGCGGCGAGCAGGACGATGGATTGAATCATAAACCCTTAACCACGAGGCGCCGGCTGGAGTGGCTCGCGCTGGCTTTCATCCCCTCCAGTCTGATGCTGGGAACGACGCTGTACATCTCCACAGACATCGCTGCTGCACCGCTGCTCTGGGTAATTCCACTGGCGATTTATCTCCTCACATTCGTTTTGGCATTCGCTCGACCGCGCATCACCCTCTCTCAACGCATCACCCAGATATTTCCCGGAACGGCTCTCATCTTGACCTTCGTCTACCTGTCGGGCGCGGCGGAGCCGGCCTGGTTCTTGGTCCCATTGCACCTCTTCTTCTTCTTCATGGCAGCGATGCTTTGTCACGGGCAGCTGGCGGGCGGCCGGCCGCCGACCAGGCATCTGGTGGAATACTACTTCTGGATAGCCCTGGGCGGCATGGCGGGCGGTCTCTTCAATGCGGTGCTCGCCCCAGCGGTCTTCAACAGGGTGATAGAGTATCCGATCGCAATGGTGCTGGCCTGCCTGGCGTTCCGACATCCCGGCATGAAGACCGACACGTCACTGCCGCGCTGGCTGGACGCAGCATTCCCGGCGGGCATTTTCCTCCTCACTATCTTACTCGCCCTGGCGGTTCCCACATCAGGCATGTCGCACGTCGAGAAGCTCGCCGTGATCCTGGGCGTTCCGATAATCGCGAGCTACATGTTCCGGCACCGGCCGCTTTACCTGGGACTGGCCGTAGCTGCCATCATGCTGGGAAGCAACTTCTACTCCGGCACCGGCCCGCGCGTTCTGCACGTAGAGCGGAGTTTCTTCGGGGTACTGCGCGTGACGGCCGATGCAGCAGGCAAGCAACACCAGCTGTATCACGGGGACACCATCCACGGCAGACAATTCGCAGACGGTGAGCGCCGGTGCGAACCGCTGGCCTATTACCACCGCCGCGGCCCGCTCGGGGAAGTGTTTGAGGCATTCAACGCAAAGGCCGCTCCATCCCGTATAGCCGTTATCGGACTCGGAGCGGGTGCGATGGCAGCCTACGCCACAACGGGCCAGGAATGGACCTTCTACGAAATCAACCCGGCCGTCATCAAAATCGCGCAGAACCAAAGCTATTTCACCTATCTGAGAGACTGCGCTCGTGTCCCTATCCGGACTGTTCTGGGTGACGCACGACTCAGGTTGCAGGAAGCACCCGAAAGTCACTACGCCCTGATCGTGCTGGATGCGTTCAGTTCGGACGCCATCCCCGTTCACTTGATAACTCGAGAGTCGATTCAGCTCTATTTTTCGAAACTGACTCCCGGGGGCATGCTGGCCTTTCACATCTCAAACCGCAGCCTGGACCTCAGCCGGGTGCTCGCGGGTCTGGTCGCTGGGGAAGAGCTTGCCGGATTTGTCTACGATGACAAAGTGCGCGACGCGGCCAACGGCAAGGACCCATCACGCTGGGCGGTCATGGCCCGCGCTGAAAGCCATCTTAACGGCCTCGCCGGCAATCCCCATTGGAAAACGCTGAAAACGCAGCCCCGCTCCGTGGTGTGGACCGATGACTTCTCGAATATCCTGCACGTGTTGAAATGGTAACTTCGGGGTCCGACCCTGAACACGCGCCTCGCTCTTTGGGAAGACAGGTTCGACATGTAGATATTCCGCCATCACTATCAAGCCTACGTCCAAGTCATGACATAGTTAGTTTCTGTCGCGTAACTCCGTCTGGGTCGAAGCCCCGGAGGGGCGTCGGAGATTAGCCGGGGGCGCAAGCCCCGGGGAATGAGGCAGCATCGAGTGAGCCCCGGCAGGGGCGAAAGACCTTTTGCCGCAAGGTTTTTCTGTCGCCCCGCTGGGGCTCGCTGGTCCGACGCATCGAATTTCGCGACAGAAACAGGTGAGACAGTGGAAGATGCTGTGAATCTCAGACTGCGCTTGGGACCTTCCGGGAGAGGTGGTCTTCGAGCATGATTTCCAGCTCGGCGAGGAGTATCTCACTGGCCTTGAGGATGTTCGCCTCTGGAGTCGCGGCCAGGACCAACGTAGGATCGGGGTCGAGACTGACGCCGACCTTCCTACTGGCCTCGTTGGCCAGCCGGACAATCACCAGTGGCAGATCCGTGGATTCGAATTTCTCGGAATGGTGGTCCCTAGCCATGGTGCAGTAGATCTCAGGGACATTCCCGCGGCGGAGAAGGTTGTAACCCAGCTGGCAATGGGCCGTCAGAAGGACTTCCTTGACCAGCGCAGGCGAAACGACGAACCCGCTTTCCTCCGAACACTTGATCTCATCGATGGCCCGCAGGATGACGAGCTGCCCAATGTCATGGAGCAGGCCGCCGAGGAAACACACCTCTTCAATGCCCTTCGACCGAAGTCGGTTGGCAAGCCATTGCGCCGCAAGCGCCGAGGTGCTCGCGTGGCGCCATAATTCCTGCAATAGAAGGTCCAGGTTCCGGTCGCGCGCCCGGTACTTTGCATGTTCTGCCGCCATGAGGACCAAGTACCGCACTTGTTGCGTTCCGAGGCGAACGACGGCGTTCCGGATCGTGCGGATCGTCGACAGCCCGCAATAGAACGGGGAGTTGGCTGCGCTCAGGACCTCCGCCGCCAGAGCCTGGTCGCTCCCGATCAAGCGCTCGATCTCACCGACGTCATGGTTTTCGTCTGCAACCACTCTCTGCAGGCGCAACGCCACGGCATCGAAGACGGGAAGCTTCAATCCTCCGGATTCGATCAGCTGGTTGATGCTGTCCAGCAGCGAACGGTTTTGGGACATCAAATTCCCCCCAGGTGCTGGCGAAGCTCGCCGATCGGGCGCGGCTTGGCCAGCCGAGGGATCTGCCGGATGATCTCGTCAAAGCTCGTCAGCCCTTCTGCGCCTTTGTAAATGGCATCCTCGAGCAGGGTCACCAGACCGGTGGATTCGGTGCTGATGCGCCGGATCTCGTAGGAGGTCTTGCGTGCGATGATGGCGTCCTTCACAACCTCATTGAGTACCAGCAACTCGAAAATGGCGATCCTGCCGCTATAGCCCCGGTAGCGGCAGCGAGAGCAGCCGCGGCCAATCTTGAAGATCAGGTCGTGGGCTTCGCGTGGCTCGTAGCCGAGCCGGCGGATCTGCTGGGGCGTCAGGTGTTGGTCCTCGGCACAGTGTTGGCAAAGCCGCCGCACCAGCCTCTGAGCCAGCACGCTGATCACCGTGGAAGAAATCAGGAACGCTTCAATGTTCATGTTCAGGAGGCGCAGCAGTCCCCCGATGCTGTCCTCCGTGTGAAAGGTCGTGAGAACCTTGTGGCCGGTCAGCGCAGCTTGGATGGCGGTCTCCGCCGAGAACTGGTCGCGGATCTCGCCGATCACCATCACATCGGGGTCCTGACGCACCATGTGTTTAAGAGTGTCCTCAAACGTTACGTTGATTTTCGGATTTATTGAGCACTGGCTGATGCCATCGATGACATACTCGACCGGATCTTCGGCCGTGATAATGCTCGTCTCCGGCTTGTTGAGATATTGCACCGATGCGTAAAGCGTGGTGGTCTTTCCGGACCCGGTCGGGCCCGTGATGATAACGACACCGCTGGGGGAATCGAGGGCATCCTCAACATAGCGGTCCGAGATCCGTGGGGCCATGCCGATGTCCCGGATATCGAACAACTGGTTGCGGTTGTTCAGCAACCGCATGACGATCGCCTCGCCATAGATCGTCCCATAGGAAGAGACACGGATGTCCAGGGGGTTGCCCCGGTATTCGAAGAGGATACGGCCGTCCTGATGCCGCCGTTTCTCGGCGATATCCACGCTCGCCATGATCTTGATCCGGCTCGTGAGGGGCGGGACCATGTCGAGCGCAAGTTCCTTGTGCTTGAGGAGTACCCCGTCCTTCCGGAAACGGATTCCCAGGTGGTCCTTGGCAGGCTCGATGTGGATGTCGGACACATCGGCATCCGCCGCGTCGGTAATGAGGTCGTTGACAAACTGTACAATGAGGCTCTCGTTGGCCTGCAGCGACGTGTGGCGCGTCCTGGCATCTTCGATCCTGTTCAGTGTTTGGTGGATTTCCTCGCTCCGGGCGATGCCGACGATGATGTCGGTGCCGAAGAGCTTCCGCACCGAGTCGACCTGGCGCCGGTCCATTGGGTCCGCGAAAGCTACGAGGATCGCACTGTCCCGCCGCTCAAGAGGAATGCACTCTCTTTTGCGGAACCAAATCACCGGCGCAAGGCGAAAGAACTCGGGATCGGGACGGAACGCGGGCGGGGACAGGTGTTCGAAACCGAGCTGAAATGACAGTACGTCGACAAGGTCGTCCTCCTTGAGGAGGTGAGCCTCTATTAAGATCTGACCTAGTTTGCGCCCGGGCTTCTCTGCCTGGAGCGCCAGCGCGGTCTTGAGATCCGATTCGTGCAGGTAGCCCAGTTCCACCAGGAGGGCGCCCAGTGGCACGGAAAGGGCGTTGGCCCGAAGCGTGTCCCGAACCAACTCAGCAGTCACAAAGTGAAGCTCCTGCAGGACGCTGATTAGCGTTCTTGCTGTGGGCAGCTTGCTCTGGACGCGGGTAGCGTACTGCAACTGCTCGGCGGTGATGTGCCCTGCTTTGACGAGGAGATCCGCTATGCGTTGCCCCGCTCCGGATTCCGTCCCGTTGCCGGACTGAGCCACCGCAGCCGGAGTAGCCTTCTGATCCTGATCTAAAGAGTGCTCCATCGTTCCGTTGATTCCTTTAAGCGGCTATGGATTCGTGGCCGCAGGGGTATCGTGTCACTCGGCGGCGGGCCGCGGAGTGGTCTCACTCACCTGTGAACATTATCGGCATGACCGCTCCGTCTCTGCAGATATTCACTGGAGGCCCTGCGGTCTCGGCGGTCCAGCGGAGCACCCCTTCATCGAAATCGCTCGCGGTCACGCCCGCATCACCTGTGGTGAGAAATGGCGTCGAATATTCAGGAACCCTCGTTGCACTCTCTTGCATGCCTGGTTTCAGGACCCCTTGTCTGTGTCCCAAAGATAGAATGTCGGTAGATATAAACAAATACCTGAGAGTGTCGGAGGGGATTCCAATTCTGTTCGCCCTAATGTATTCTTATTTGACATTGACCCAATTTGAATTATCAAAACCGATGATGCACGCGAGCGGCGACAGCTTCTGTTCGCACCTAAACGCGAACGTGTCCCGGAACGAAGCACATACTAAGGGAGGTACATCGATGAAGTCCAAGTCCTTGGCCGTTGTAACATTCCTTATGCTCTTCCTGGCGAGGGGCGCCTACGCGCAGAATCAATACTATCTGTCGCACGTCGCCGACGGCAATTTTGGCGACGTGAGTTTTCGGACCACTTTCATCCTCTTTAACAATACGGATGCCAATGTCGTGGCCATCCTGGAGCTGACGGATAACACCGGCAATCCGCTAACCGTAACACTCGGGGGACTCGGGAGCGGCAGTCAGTTCACCATCACCCTTGGCGCAGGAGCCACCAGCATTCTTCAAACCGATGGTTCGGGGAACCAGGCTGTCGGGGCTGCGACAGTGACTGCCACGGCAGCCATTGGTGTTTCGGCAATCTTCACCATCTACGATGCGAGCGGGAATTATATGACCGAAGCCGGCGTGGGAAACTCCAGTCCCGTGACAGAGTTTGTGCTTCCCGTTGACTCAACCGGATTTTTCCTCACCGGGTTGGGGCTGTTCAATCCCGGCAGCAGCGACGCCTCGATCACAATGACGCTTTTTAATACCAGTGGGATCCAAGTTGATAGGACTACACAACCTCTGGGACGCGGCGCCCATAGCGCGCTCTTCCTGGCCGCGGAAAGGCAGCTGTTTCCCACGGTCAGCAATTTCCGCGGCACCGTGCTGGTTCAAAGCTCTGTACCTATCGCTGCGCTCGTCTTGAGGCAATACAAGACTTCGACGCAACTCTCGTACACGTCCTTGCCGACGGTGCCGCACTCTTCAACCAAACTGACGCTTAACCTCGCCCACGTAGCGAACGGCAACTATGGCAGTATCAGCTTCAAGACCTCGTTCTTGATCTTTAACATTTCCACGAGTCCGGCAAACGTGGCTCTCGCGCTGACCAAAGACGACGGCTCACAGTTCACCACGACAATTCCTGGAACCGGGACAAACAGTACCTTCAACTTAAACCTTGCCGCCGGTGGATCAGTCTTCCTCCAGACGGATGGTTTGGGTGCCGGGACTACTGGAGCAGCGACAATAACCTCGAACGTGCCTGTGGGGGCCTCGGCGATTTTCACGGTATACAATACGCAGGGTCAATTTCAGACCGAAGCCGGCGTTGGGGACGCGCCCGTACTGACTTCGTTGACGCTGCCCGTCGATATCACCGGCACTTATGACACCGGCGTCGCCTTCTTCAACCCGGGCAACACCTCCACAACACTAACCCTCAAGTTGCTGGATGCGAACGGAGTCCTTGCGAGCTCGATGACCCAGCCCTTGGCTGCCAAAAACCATCTCGCGACATTTGTTGATAATTTGTTCCCTGGAACAAGCAACTTCAGAGGGTCGCTCGCGATTTCAGCTGCCGCCGGTGTTTCGGCGACAACTTTGCGCCAGAATTCGGTGAGCCCTTCTTATGTCACCTACACCACCCTGCCTACCGCCTCGGGGACTGCCACAGGAAAAACGGCAGCCGCACCTCTTCTGTCAAAGACGGAAACCGGCATCGACGCGACCAGCAACCTGACGATGAACGAAACGCTTCCCCCCGGATTCAAGCTTTCGGGTACGATTAGCGGACCTGGCAAGGGAACAGCAGTCGTGGCGAGTGCAGGCCAGAGCAACATCTTCTCAGGACCCGTCAATCAACAGACTGGCAAATATCTGATCGTTCTTCCCAGCGGCACCTATAATCTCACGGTCAGTTTCACCCCTAACGGGGTGCCATCGGGCCAGGACGTGAGCGTCACCTCTTCGGTTTCAGGTTCCGTTCAAGTCTCTGGTGATACCACCCGTGATATAACGCTGCCTTCAGTTGCACTTTTCACCGTGTCCGGGACTGTAAATGGTCTAAGCAATCTGTCATCCCCGGCCGGCATGCAAATTGTGTTCACCTCCAACGACCGCACCATCGAAGCCGACTCTAGCCTTGCCGCGAACGGCAGCTATCAAGGTGTGCTGCCGGCGGGAACCTACACGGCAGGCCTCACGGCCTCAATCACCTTCCCGCCGTCAATGTTTCAGAATCAGTCGCTTGGAATTCTTAATCTTGGCTCGGCGTCCATCAGCGGGAACACTACGATTCCTGCCTTCACGGTTCCTGCTACCGCAAGATTGAGTGGCACGATCCACGGCGCGGATTCGCCTGTAATCGGGGTGATCGTTTCGGCAACCGGCCCATCCGCTTCTGTCACGAGCAGCTCGAGTGCCGATATGCTGACTGCCCAGTATCAAATGATCCTTCCGAAGAACACTACCTACGGCGTGGACGTCTCGATGTTGCTGGTGCAGGGGACGACCTCCCTGGGTGCCATCTCTTTCCCCATCCCGGCCCAAAGCCTGAGTTTGGGTGCGGATACCGCCAACTATGATTTCACGGTTCCCGCTCTACCCGGACGGGTGACGATTTCAGGGCGTGTAACGGACAGCGGCGGCAATCCTGTGAGTGGCGCTATAGTCAACGCTACCTCAAAATCAATCACCGGCACACCCAACCTTGAATTCTCAACTTTTGTTCAGACGGACGCCAGCGGCAACTACAGCATGAGCGTTCTCAGCGGCACGAATTACACACTCATCTACTTTCCTCCCGCGCCTCAACCCTAAAATAGGCCCGGGCGCAATCAGTAGGGGCGGCATGCTGTGTCGCCCCTACTCAAACCGCCTTGCCGTTGCGCAAACCTTGTAGGGTTCCCCGGCTTGGATTGCCTATATGCCCAGACTCACGCCCCGGGCTGATCTGCTGGACACCTTTAGGGCTCGCGCAAGAATTAATTGGCATTTTGGCGCGAGCCCTTAGGTTTCTTTGATTCAAATTGTGCGCTATCGGGGCAAGAAATGTAGGGGCACGCGGCAGCGTGCCCGCGCCCCAAACAGGGCATGCTGCCGCATGCCCCTACCGGCTTGGGTTCCTACGCCACCAATCCAGGCGCCTTCATGCACCGAGCAATTGGCCCGCCTCCATGATTTTGATGTCGTCAAGCCAGACTGTGGGATGCTTTACCATCCCATCGAGGTGACTGGCTACCCTCACCGTACCACCCATCGATTTATTGTCGCCAAATGCGATGTGGATGGTGCCCATGACCTTCTCGTCTTCCAGGATCACTCCGGTCAGGATCGCCTTGTCGTTGGTGCCGATTCCGAATTCGGCCACGTTGCGTCCATCCTTCCCATGCGGCGCAAGGAGTTCCACAAGCCTCTTCGCTTCCGGGCCGCCGGAGATGTCCGTGGCATAACCATCCTCCACCACGATGCGGATCGGCTCAGCCACTACACCAACCCCGGCCATGGATCCGTCAACGACAACGACGCCGTTGGATAACCCCTCGAGGGGAGCGAGGTAGGCCTCTCCGGTAGGAAGATTGCCCCATTGCCCCTTCTCCCGGAAGAGCCCGGAGCTGGCATGAGCCGTGCGTCCCTGGATCGGTAAGGTGATATCGGTTCCCGATGGCGACGTGACCCGAACCACCTTGGTTTTCTCCAGCACCCCACACAACCTGATTGTGCGCTCCGCAATCTTCTGGTAGTCCGCATTCATGCAACGGACCATGACCTCTTCGGTAACGCCGGGCAACGTCCCAATGCGCACGCCCATCGCGCTGGCCGCGCGACGCGCGTCGGTATGAGTCAGCGATTTCGAGGTGGGACACAAGACAACATCAACCATTTTCATCAATTCCGCCATCTCCCGTGGCGGCTCTTCGCCATTGGTCGTGCGAGGCAGAATCTCAACCAGAAACACTTCGGTCCCCAGATCCCGCGCCGCCTGGCGCAGCGCATATCCAATGGTGCGAAGCGGTTCGTCGGCCAGAATCAAAACTCGCTCCCCGGGCTGAATACCCATGCAGTCGCGCACGGCTGTCACAGCTGCTGAATAGAGTTCCGATGAGATGTGCATTAGATGATTCTCCTTCAGGCACCAGATAACACGAATGACCTGATTTATCGATGAAAATCCCAGCGCCGCAGAGGCACAGAGCTCGTAAAGACAGCCTCCGACCTGGCCCTCATGCTACCTTATCCCGCTCCGGCCGCGGCTCTGAAGGCCTGCTTGTGGGACATTTCGGTCCGTCTTCGTACCCATGGGTGATTTTCATAAGCGGTGGTTAGGGTCTGTCACGAAATAACAGGTCCACTTTGGCGCGAGCGCCGGGCGGGCAGATGCAAGGCGCCGCGACGCAGGCGATGTCGATGCACATCGTCGA
>Ga0315277_10010983_pt1 | contig 11433 bp, 6 predicted proteins | sample YL17G05_15_MG_FD_203695 | JGI IMG/M metagenome (GOLD analysis project Ga0315277, IMG submission 203695) | Sediment microbial communities from Yellowstone Lake, YNP, Wyoming, USA - YL17G05_15 | ecosystem: Environmental > Aquatic > Freshwater > Lake > Sediment | place: USA: Wyoming | collected...
TTACCATTGGAGCACCACAAATTCCTGCGTCAATGTGACGTTTCAAAGCCGGGCGATTGACTGGGCTGGAAATGTGGAAACGCCAAAGCCAGGAGTCACGGTAACACTGTCCCCGCGGGTAATTGTTGTTCCTGTTTATCCCGATTCCCACGCAACGGTTTCCACAGTGATGCAGGGCGGGAAGCTCCATCGCTTGGTGCGCGTGGAGGACAACCTGGGAAATCCCGTTGCCAAGGCGCGGGTGTATTTTTCCACTGCTGCAGGCTCAAAATATGTCACAGCGGATAATGGTGGTGTGGCTGACTTGAATATAGACTCCTTGAACCTCCTGTCCAGTTCCACGCGGATCACAGCCGCCGTGCCTGTGAATGTGCCTATCACCCAGGTGAAATATTCCACGTGCATATTCACGCCCCTGGAGACTCTTCCCACGATTCCCGTGAGCGTGGCGCCTCGCGAGGCGGATCATGTGTGGGCTGCGGGTCTGTCTCAATCCCTCAAGGCAGGGATCACGGCGTTTATTCAGGGCGAAGCAGGCGGCGGAACAGAGGTTGCCATTGCCAATAACAAGGATCTCTCCATCACCCAGAACTTCAATGCAGGAATCGGCGTGGGAGTGGAGGGCGGCCCGGATTTCGAACTGGGTATTATAGAAGCAGGCGCAAGCGCGGAAGCCTCCATCATGCTCCTCCTGCGCGGGGATCAGAAATTCAACATGGGGGATGCCCTGTGCTCCGATCTGGATGATCAGGCCTGCCGCGACCGGCGCAAGGCGTACGCTTCTCTCATGATCATCTCCATGGCGCGCACCGCCTCGATTTTATCCAATCCCACATTGAATGCGATCATCGGCGTGCTCGCAGGCGCAATGTATCATGGTTATCTCGAAGAAGAATCCATAGATGCAGGTGTTAAAATTTCCGCAGGCGGCTCGGTCAGCTCCAGCCTCGGACTCTCCTCAGATTCCGGCGCAGGCGCCGAGATCGGACTCAGCCTTATTGATGCATCCATAGATCTGGCATATCTGATCGGGATGAATATATATCCCCAAACCGGACGTATCGGAATTCAGGCAACACAGGAGATCGAAACCAAGCTGTCAACTCTGACTTTTTCCGTTGCAGGCCAGGATCAGGTGAGCGCCACGGATTTCTTCGGTCTCAGCGGCGCAAACCTCTCTTTTGTCTTCACAGAAGAGATGATCTTCGATACAGGTGGCAATCCCAGGGAGTTCGTTCTCTCAATCAGCGACGGAGAACAAGAGGTCAAATATCGCGTTGACGATATGGAGCAGATCCAGACCTTGCTCGCCACTGGCGCTGCCAATATCGCAGCTTTGGGGCGCTCCATGAGTGCAAATCCCGGGGGTCTCCAGCTCGGTTTCCAGGCCGTTTCCCAGGAACTCTCCCACATCATCGGCGCCCTCATGACTGTTCCGGTTCATTACGAAAAAACAGCGGTTTACAAGATCAAGGATTTTGATTATACCCTGTCGCTCGATTTCAATATCCAGGTCATCACTGTCGGCGGCGCCCTCGCAGTCAACTATCTGGAAAAACGGGTGTATGCAGCTGAGGTCGGCGTTGTGGAAAATGGAGTGAAACGCGTTCTTGCCACGTATGATTATGACACCTATGTCCGGGGCGACACCCATACGCTCGGGAATTTGATGGGAGGCATCCTGGACGGTTTGTGGCTTTATGTCGCGGATGCCCTCGGTTGGGTGGCGGGGAAGGCTTATTCCGGATATACCTGGGTTGTGGAAAAGCTCCCCCTGGGCAAGGAATTCCCCTCTCTCTCAGCCGGTGCTGTTGTCCCCTCCGAGCCGTGGGCGCGCCTTTCCGGCCCCGCGCATTCCGTGTCAACTACTACGGATATTGCAATCATTTCCTACCCGCCAGAGGATAATCCTGTGCATGGTCTCACCGTGATTGGCGAATGCAATGATTTCCAACCCGGAAACCTTGTTCCCCTTCTTGCCTTGTCTCTTGAGATCGGTTATGGCGATACTCCTCTTCCTCCGGGCTGCGACCCCTCCCAGCTGGATCTGTATCATTGGAATAACAATCCCGGGAAATGGGAGATTGTCCCTGGTTCATCCCTGGATACGGAAACCCATGTTGCCACTGCATCCATCATGCAGATGGGATTGTATGCCATCGGCGCGGATTTGACATCTCCCACAATCGAGCTTCTGCCTCCTGCTGTGGATGGATTTACCACACCGTCAGCTATGATAAAGGCGAATGTGACAGATGAGGTTAGCGGTGTTGACGATGTTTCCCTTTATATAGATTCCCAGCTCAAGAGCGCTTCTTATGATGAAGAAAAAGGATTGCTCCAATATACTCCCCAGACGCCGCTATCACAGGGTTCCCATGAAATCAAGATTACTGCGGTTGACAATGCGGGCAACAGCGGCACGCGGATCTGGAACGTTTTAGTGGATAATCAGCCGCCTGTGGCTCAGATCGTTCTTCCTCTGAATGGAGCCGAGCTGCGAAAAGACATTGTCGTTCAGGGAACGGCACAGGATGCGAATCTGGATTACTATCTGGTTCAGATGATACCCCAGGATGGCAAGGCATTATGGTGGATCGGCCTGCCCAAGCGACAGAATGTTGTCAGCGGCGCCCTTGCCCAGTTCGACAGCGCCTCGATAGATGACGGCCCCTACACCCTGATTCTGATCGTAAAAGACAAGGCGGGCAACAAAACCGTTTCACAAATCAACGTGTCCCTGTCCAATCACAAGCATGGAGTCCTTCTGCGCTGAAGCCCGAATCTTCTTGCATGACTTTTTGTGAGGAAAACTACAATGCCAATTTTTTTCAGATCCGGCGAGTGGTCGGGAATTTATTCTTCCAGCGGGATGTTCCAGTACGCAATGTCGATGAACTTGCGCCACAGGTAATGATCCTCTTCAGCCATGGAGCGCCGCATGATGGAGCTCCAGTGAGGCTCTTTGGGTACATGGATCAGATCCATGGCGCATTCTTCGAGAGTGAGATCCCCCTTCAAGGTGTTGCATTTCGAGCATGCAAGAACCACGTTGGTCCAATTGGACCTTCCTCCGTGGCTGCGGGGGATGATATGATCAATGGTGAGGTCCTCGCGCGGGAGCCGTTTTCCGCAATACTGGCATGTGAAATTGTCTCTCTGGTAGATGTTCCTTCTGTTGAATTTCACATAATGCTTGGGATATTTCCCATAGCGCCGAAGGAGGATCACTTCAGGCACGAGGAGTTTGAAATGCGGGGTGTGGATGAAATTGCCCTCAGCATACCGGGACACATCCTTCCATGTTTCAAAGTCAAACACGTCGTATTTGTCCGTGACCACTCGCGCCAGGTCCTGATAAAGAAGGCAAAAGGCGCGTTTGGCAGAACACACATGAATGGCAAGCCAGTGCTTGTTCAAAACAAGGACATTTCGATCAAGGACTTGTGTCATCTTTCTTCACAAGAAGGGCGGAAAAATTTCACCCTTATTCCTTAAAAAATTTCCCTGTATTTCCTAATATATTGCAGGAGGGATGTAAAGGAAAAAATGAAGGATGTGGGTAGTGGGTAGTGGTTAGTGGTTAGTGGATAGTGGTTAGTGGTGAGTTGGAAGTGCGTAGTTGGAACAGCTTCGTTAATAGGATAAGGTTACCTGTGTCTTGGAACAAGCAACTTTGAAATCAACCAAGAAAATACAACCAACCACGGGGCACACGGGGGACACGGGGTAAAAGATTTAATCTATATTGCATTCCCCAGTGATTTATAATTATTTTTTATCGAAAAAATGCAGTGCCCCTGAAAAACATCTATGTCAGGATTTCTTCTTGACTGTTCTTTCTCCTGATAAATATCTTTTATGAATATTTATTCAATACCGTTTTGGAGAAGCATGATTGGCAAAGACCGGATGGACAATCCCGGATTTTCTCAGAGCATTGGGAAAAGGCGCATCTGAACAGGCGAAAGTCATCCCAGGCGCGCCGATTATCATCGGATACCTTGAATCCTACATCCAGACCATGGAAAAGGTGGAGGAAGGGCAAAGACATGTTATTGCGCGCGAATTGCGCCTGATGCGGTTCGAGGAAATCGAAAAAGCACTCAAAGACGCGGGAATGGAACAAGCCCAGCTCCGCCATGACCTTACCACCCTGATCCAGAAAGGGCTTATAGATGTCTGGGAGGAACTTTACAAACACGGGAAACGACTGGACATCCTGAAGGAAATGATCCATCGTCTCCAGGATCAACGCCGCTTTCCGGAGGCTTCCAAAATCCTCACCCGCCTCCCTTCGCTCCATAATATCCCTTACACCAGAAACGTGTATTTTACAGGAAGAAACGATCTCCTGGATCAAATACGAAAGATGCTTTCAGGAGGAGACGGGAGCTCCAAAGCTGCGGTTCTCACACAGGTGATTGCCGGCCTGGGAGGAGTTGGCAAAACACAGACCGCGCTGGAATATGCGTATAGATACGGAACATGGTATAACGCGGTTTTATGGGTTTCCGGTGAAAACCTGGAAACTGATTTTGCAAGCCTTTCACGCATCCTTTCCCTCCCTGAACAGGAGAATCCGAATCTCAAAGAAAAGGTTATTCCTGCTGTGAAACGCTGGTTTGATTCCCATACCTCCTGGCTCCTGATCTTCGATAATGCGGAAAATCCTGAATCAATCGAACCCTTTATCCCAAAGGCAGGGGGAGGACATAGCTTGATCACCTCCAGAAATCAGGATTGGGGCTTGATTGCAAGAGCTGTTGAACTTCCGGTTATGACTCCGGACGAGGCTTTTGCCTTTCTGATCGAGCGCACCGGATGCGAGGGAGAAGCGGAAAAAGAAAAGGAGAAAATCCGGGAATTGGCAGGAGAACTGGGTTATCTACCCCTTGCCCTGGAACAGGCAGGCTCCTATATTGCGCAATCCGGATGCGGGTTTTCCGAATATCTGAAGCTTTATCAAAGCAAAAGAAAGCAGATGATGAGGAGGGGAAAACCGGATCAATACAAGGGAACAGTTGCAACCACTTGGCAGATCAGTTTTCAGTCTGCGAAGAAATTATGCGGGGATGCGGCTGAGATTTTATACCTCTGCTCCTTTCTTGCTCCGGATAATATCCCCATCAAACTTGTAAAGCTATATCGGGATTTTTCTGAAGAAGGATTGCAGGACGATCTCAAGATCAATGACGCCATATCTTCATTAAAGAAGTATTCCCTTATATCCCGCGATGGAGATTTTCTGTCTATTCACCGCCTTGTTCAGGCAGTGACAAGAGATGAAACAGGGGAAGGGGATAAAAAGTCATGGGCTGGCGCAGCCTTGAACCTTGTGAATGAAGCCTTTCCCCAGGATAGCCATGACTTTCGCACCTGGGAGGAATGCAGGATTCTGGTTCCCCATGCAGAGGCGGTTCTTGGTTTTGCAGAGGAATTGAAAATCTGCGAAGAACCTGATTATGTTCAGGAATCAGGCAGACTTATGAATCAAACAGGACTTTATTATGAATTTAGAGGATTTTATTATAAGGCTGAGCCGCTCTTTCGTAGAGCGGTAGAGATCGGTGAAAAGACATTGGGAAAGGATCATCCAGTTGTGTCGACACGGCTCAACAACTTTGCCAATTTGCTCAGAGAGACCGGGCGGTATGAGGAAGCAGAGCCGCTCTATCGCCGGGCAATAGATATCGGTGAAAAGACATTGGGAAAGGATCATCCGACTGTGGCGATACGGATCAACAACCTGGCCAATTTGCTTTCCGAGACCGGGCGGTATGAGGATGCAGAGCCGCTTTTTCGCCGGGCAATAGAGATTGATGAAAAAATTCTTGGGAAAGATCATCCGGATTTGGCAATTGATCTCAACAACCTTGCCAATTTGCTTTCCGATACAGGGCGGTATGAGGATGCCGAGCCGCTCTATCGCCGGGCGCTTTCCATAGATGAGAAAATCCTGGGTTCAAACCATCCCGATGTTGCAACAGATTTACATAACCTTGGCAGACTCCTCCATGACACAGGAAGGGAAAAAGAGGGAATCGAACTCCTCCTCCGCGCCTATCAAATAATGGTCAAATCCCTCGGTCCGGATCATCCCACCACCCGGTTGATTTATAAATCCCTCCTCTCCTGGGGTCGCCCTCCTGAAAAATGAGGAAAATGAGGGGTCAATCCCCTGAAAAGTACCCAAAACTTTTAATCGGTGAAATGAAGGCCAATTACCTAAAAATTGTCAAAACCTCTTATACTTTCTTTTATTCCAATACACAATGTTTCTATTTTTTATACTTGCCTTCTTAAAGATTTGATAATAACAATCATACATAAATTTCATAAGGGAACCAATAAGATGAAAACACTTGATCGTATAACCTTTGATCCAAATGTGATGGGTGGAAAACCGTGTATCAGGGGAATTCGTGTTACGGTTGGAACGCTGGTAGGCCTTTTGGCTTCAGGTCATACCAAAGATGAGATTCTCAAACTCTATCCTTACCTTGAGGAAGAAGATATTGATCAGGCATTATCTTATGCAGCCTGGCGTGCGGAGGAAATTGAAATCCCCTTAACCCTTTAGTGAGAAGAAGGTAAAAAACATCCATTTACACCTTTTTGTTCAAATACAGTTTGTGATATTCCTTAATCCTTGGGTAAAAATAAAGACTGTTGAGGGTTAGGCTACAGCTTTTATAACATTATTTCAGTACAGGGCATACTTTTCCATCAAATACTTTTTAGCCACAAATTGGTAAGAGAAATAATTTATCTCTCGCCAAGGAGCAAAGGCGCCAAGTAAGCGCCGAATTCCACATTGAGAATAGTGAATGCCAATCTTTATTGGTATTTATTTGGTAGATTGACCCCAGCCCCCTATAAGAATTAAGAATATTTTTTTCTCTTCTATTCGCGTTAATTCGCGTTATTCGCGGGCAAAGTTATTCTCTTTACTCATCAAGTGTTCCATGACGCAAGTCGAGGGGGAGAGGCGCGGGACGCTCGCACGCGCTTTTCAGGGCGATATGCCGCCCCTCGATCGAGGATTCGTGGATCGCCTGCATGATATCCAACACGTGGAACGTGAGCGCGCCGCTCGCGCGGTGAAGGCGTCCGCTCTGCATCGAGTATGCCATGTCCGCAGCGCCGATGCCGCGGCTGTTCTCCGCATAACCGTGGGAAAGCGGCATGTCTTTCCATTCGCTGCCGCTGGAGCGCCTTAGCCGCACAGGCCCGCCGAAACCGTTCGGATCAGGAACAATAAGCGTTCCTTCAGTGCCATAAATCTCGATACAAGGAAGCTGGTGAGACCATACATCAAAGCTCATGATGATGGTGGCAACTGCTCCGCCGGCAAATTCCAGGCAGCCTGCAACATGTGTGGGCACATCCACCTTGATTCGCGTTCCATATTTGGGCGCGCTCGTGATGAGTCGCTCCGGGAATGTGGTTTGCGTTATTCCGCTGACGCGCTTCACAGCTCCCATAAGGCTGACGAGCGCTGTCAGGTAATAGGGACCCATGTCGAACATGGGTCCGCCGCCTTTTTTGTAATAAAACTCCGGATCAGGATGCCAGGATTCATGGCCATGACACATCATGAAAGCAGTTGCTGCGATGGGTTTTCCGATCCATCCGTCGTCAATGATTTTGCGGCATGTCTGGAGACCTGCGCCGAAAAATGTATCCGGAGCGCCGCCGATCAGGACTTTCTTTTCCCGGGCTGTATCCAAAAGTTTTTTTCCCTCGTCCCTTGTTGTTGAAAGCGGTTTTTCCGTATAAACGGATTTCCCAGCCTTGAGAGCTTCGAGGCTCACATCAAAATGCGCATTGGGGATGGTGAGATTCATGATGATGGAAATCTCAGTATCCTCGAGCATCTGCTTGACTGTACAAACTTTTGGGATATTCCATTCTGCGGCGCGTGCTTCCGCACGTTCTTTGATCAGATCCGCGCACGCCGCAGCCTCGAGGATTTCATAAATTTTTCCAGCCTGGCAATAAATCCCTGAGATATTTCCGCAGCCGATGATTCCATATTTAACTTTTCGCATATTACTCCCTTCCGATCATTTTAAATTTTTCATTGTAAATCCGCCAGGGGCGGACAAGTTTTTCATTTTACATTGTCTATCGGCTTGCCCAGACCAGGCCGCGTTTCACGATCTCCAAAGCCTCAGGCACATCGAAATCCTTCACTGTATGCCCGAGTGAGGTGTAAAAGACCTTTCCCTTGCCATACATCCTCTTCCACACAACAGGCATCACGCAGCCCTTGATCCAGTCAACGCCTTCATGGTCCCCGCTGAACACGGTTGTTGCAAGGACTTCGTTCGTGGGATCCACATGCATGTAATATTGCTCCGTGTCCTTCATCGTGAAATCTTTCAATCCCTTCATGATCGGATCTTCAGGTTTTGCGATGTGAACTTTATACGAAGGTATGCAGCCGCCCGGATGCGCCACCCATTGCCCCCCTGTCATGAACTGGTAATCCGTATTGTTACGGAAGGCGTCGCACATGCATCCGTGCCAACCGCCGATGCCGACTCCGCTGCGAACAGCCTGCAAAAGCCCCTGCTCCTGTTCGCGCGTGATTTCCCCGCAGGTCCACACGGGCGCCACGAGGCTTAAAGAGTTCATCTTGTCCCTGTCAAGATAGGAATCGAGAGTCTGCGAGATTTCCACGTCGAACCCGGAATCCGCAAGATAAGCGGCAAAGAGTTCCGCGCTCTCTTTCGGCGTATGCCCCTCCCAACCCCCAACAACAACCAAGGCTTTTTTATTCAAGAGCGTTCACCTTTCTGATAGAAGTTTATTCGTGGGTATGGTTCTTTGAAAGAAGTTTCAAGAGTTTTATTATATTTGAAGAAGGACTTGACCGGTGACAGGGATTGAAGGATATTCAGGTCTTAATCCTATGGGAAGATATTTCCGCAAAGGTGAGAAAGTTATGACATATCATCTTCGGGATTTGCGATATCAGAAAAAGTTCCGTTCGCCGGACCGTTTGGTTCATCATTTGAATCATTTCTCCGTGGATCTTAAATTTTCCGTTGGCATCTGGTATTTTACGCCTTCAGGCGGGAGATTCCATGACCGCTACGCGCCTGAGGCAACGATTGAAGAGCGGCTGGAAATGGCGGCAGGCATGGCGAGATTCGGGGTCAAGGGAATTGAGGCGCATTTTCCCGCAGAAGTCAATTTCGAGAATCTTCATTTATATAAAAAGCTGGAGAAGGAGACAGGCATCAGGCTCGTGGCAATCGCCTTTTCCCACTTTTTCGACCGGGATTTTGAATTCGGGAGCCTGTCGAATCCCAATCGGAAAATCCGCGACAAGGCGATTGCAATTGCTGTGGATGGATTGAACATGGTGAAGGAATCCGGCGCATCGTTTGCGATTTCCTGGCCCGGCATGGACGGTTACATGTATTCTCTGGGAACAATTTTCCCCTGGATGTGGGATTGGTTCGAGGGAAGCATGGCAGAGGCAATGGATGAAGTTCCGGGAGTGCGCGTGGCGCTTGAACCCAAGCCTTACGAACCTGCTCCGAATAATATTTATCGCACCACTGCGGAAGGCATCCTTGCCGGAAAAAGAATCGAAGCGCGGCTGAAAAATCCCGCCAACCGTAAACTCCTCGATGCCGGCCATGCCCTGTTCTGCCTCAATCCGGAAGTCGGCCACGTGCGCATGGGATTCGAAGATGCAGCAGCAGTTTACAGCCTTGTGGGCATCGAAGGACGACTCGCTCATACGCACTGGAACAGCCAGCCGCTCGGAAATTACGATCAGGACCTGAATGTCGGAGTTGTGGAATGGCAACAGGCTGAAGCCCTTCTCTTCGCCCTGAAGGTGATGGGGTACAGGGAATATTTCGGTATTGACATCAATCCCGAACGCATGCCCGTGGAAAAGGCGATTGAGATCAATACAACTGTTATGAAAATCATAAACGATCGCATCAACGGACTTCCCAATGAGAAGATTGTGGAATGTTATCTCCACCCCGAAATGCACAGGGGCGAGCTGGAGATTCTTCTTGCGGAAAGGATGAGAGGAAAACGGGCGTGATATGAGTAAAATTTGGAAGCGTCCGAGAGGAGGACTGGATGAAGATTTTCCTTGCCCAGGTGAATACCATAGTCGGGGACATTGAATACAATACCAGCAGGGCGCTCGATCTTATGGAACAGGGTCGAAAGGCCGGAGCGGATCTTGTGGTCTTTCCGGAAATGACCCTCCTCGGATATCCGCCCCGGGACCTGGTGTTGCAGCCCGATCTCATTGACGAAAACCTCTCTGCTTTATCAAGGGTTTGCGCTGCAACGCGAGGCATAGGCGCCATCGTGGGCTTTGTGGACAGGAATCCGGCAAAAGAGGGCAAGGGACTCTTCAATACCGCTGCCCTGTGCGTTGACTGCGAGCTCCGCTCGAAACATTACAAAACCCTTCTTCCCACGTATGACATCTTTGACGAAGCGCGGTATTTCGATCCTGCTCCCAGTGTGACAGTGGCAACGTTCAAAGGCAGGCGCCTGGGGATTACGATCTGTGAGGATATATGGAATTTCGATCCCGGAGAGGGAAGGCAGCGTCTCTACAATTGTGATCCTGTGGAGAATTTGTGCGGACAGAATGTGGATCTTGTAATCAATCTCTCCGCTTCCCCCTTTACTCTCGATAAACGGGAGACCCGGATGGAAGTGTTCAAGGATCTTGTGCGCAGAACCGGATGTCCCCTCATACACGTCAATCATGTGGGCGGAAATGACAGCGTGATCTTTGACGGCTGGAGCGTTGTTGTGAGCGACAGGGGGGAGATTCTCGCCCAGACAAGAGATTTTGCTGATGATGCGGTGCTGTTCGATCTGGATACGAACAGGGGAGAGGTTCATTCTACGACCAAGGCGGGAATGGAGCGTCTGCTCGAGGCATTGAAACTGGGACTCAGGGATTATGTGAAAAAATGCGGATTCAAGAAATGTGTGCTTGGGCTTTCCGGCGGCATTGATTCAGCACTCGTGGCTGCGATCGCATCTCTGGCCCTCGGTCCGGAAAATGTGATCGGCGTATTCATGCCTTCCAGGTTTTCCTCCCAGGCAAGCAGGGACGATGCAGCCCTGGCGGCGAAGAATCTGGGAATTGAGTTCCGTGTGTTGCCCATTGAATCCCCATTCACTTCTTTCCTCGATCTCCTGAAACCCCAGTTCAAGGATCTTCCGTTTGATGTGACCGAGGAGAACATCCAGGCGCGCGTCCGGGGCAACTACCTGATGGCGCTGTCCAACAAGTTTGGGTGGCTCGTCCTCAACACCGGCAACAAGAGCGAGATCGCCGTCGGGTACACGACGCTCTACGGCGACATGGCGGGCGGCTTCGCGGTCATCAAGGACGTGCCGAAGACCCTCGTCTGGGAGCTCGCGGCG
>Ga0315277_10010984_pt1 | contig 11433 bp, 7 predicted proteins | sample YL17G05_15_MG_FD_203695 | JGI IMG/M metagenome (GOLD analysis project Ga0315277, IMG submission 203695) | Sediment microbial communities from Yellowstone Lake, YNP, Wyoming, USA - YL17G05_15 | ecosystem: Environmental > Aquatic > Freshwater > Lake > Sediment | place: USA: Wyoming | collected...
TAACGTATTCATTCTGCTTCGATTGAAGGTTTCTGCTGATATCCAACAGATAAGAGGAATGACAAGTGTTCTTAGCAAACGATGGAGAGGCTGATCCCGCTGCGGATGAGAGATTAGTTGTTTCCAAAGAGAGGGTCGCCAGCAGAGGCGAAGTATATACCAGCAAGCTGGTGGTGAATGCCATGCTTGATTTGGTGAGACAGGAGACTGAAAGAATTGAATCTCGTTTTTTGGAGCCTGCCTGCGGTACTGGTAATTTTTTGACGGAAATTCTAGAGAGAAAACTGTCCATCGTTGAATCACGCTACCGCAAGAGTCAATTAGATTACGAACGGAACGCGATATTAGCGGTTTCTTCTTTGTATGGGATAGACATTCTTGAAGATAACGTTATTAAATGCCGCCAACGGTTGTTCGAGATTTTTGACCAGAAATACAGCAGGCGTTTCAAAAACAGGATGAAGGAAGAATGCAAGGAAGCGGTAAGGTTCATACTTGAGAAGAATATCGTCTGGGGCGACGCTCTTACATTGAAGACAGTCGGTGATAACCCTCAACCGATCGCTTTCTCGGAGTGGTCTCCCGTTAATGGAAGCATCAAACGACGAGTTTTTGCTTTCCGTGAGTTGATCTCTGAAAAAGGAGAGAAAGCGCCGTCTCTTTTCTCTGACCGAGACCAGCTACTTTACTCTGACCTCGGCGATCAAGTTTTCATTCCCTTGCCGTTGAGGGAGTATCCACTGACCCACTTCATGAGAGTACGGGATGCTGAACGTTAATTATAATCCTGATGTGCTAACCTGTTTGGCTAACCTCAGTAGCGATGAGGTCTTCACCCCGCCGCGACTGGCTAATCAGATGCTTGATTTGCTGCCAAAGGAGATCTGGGGCGATCCAAATACACGATTCCTCGATCCGGTAAGCAAATCAGGGATATTCCTAAGAGAGATCGCTCGACGCTTGGATGCAGGACTCGTCAACACAATCCCCAACAAACAGGCGAGGATCAATCATATTTTCAGGAATCAGGTCTTCGGTCTCGCTATCACGGAGCTGACCTCGCTGCTTTCACGCCGGTCTGTATATTGCTCCAAGACAGCTAACGGGAGATATTCCGTCTGTGAGGCGTTCTCTGACCCGCAAGGCAACATCCGCTTTGGGCGGATTCAGCATACCTGGACCAATAGACACTGCGCCTTCTGCGGAGCAAACCAGCAAGAATATGAACGTGGTAGTGATCTCGAAACCCATGCCTATCAGTTTATCCATACCGAAAAACCGGAGGAGATATTCGACATGAAATTTGATGTTATTGTAGGAAATCCGCCATACCAGTTAGATACTGGGGGTTCTGGAAGGCAAGCAAGGCCAATCTATCAGCTTTTTGTTCACCAAGCAAAGAAACTAAACCCACGGTTCATGACGATGATTATTCCGTCTAGATGGTTTGCTGGCGGGATGGGATTAGATAATTTTCGCAAAGAAATGCTTAATGACGACAGGATAAGCACGATTGTTGACTATATTGATGCCCGCCAGTGCTTTCCAGGTGTTGACATTGCAGGTGGTGTTTGTTACTTCTTATGGGAAAGGGACAATCACGGTGATTGTACCGTTATTAACAGGTTTAACGAAAAGGAATATATCTCTAAGAGGCCTCTTAACGAATTCAAGACTTTTGTCCGTTTTGCGCCAGCAGTCTCCATACTGGAAAAGGTCCTTTCGAAGAAAGAGACAAGTTTTACTAAGATCGTTTCTGCCACCAGACCGTTCGGCCTGCAAACAAGCGACAGGCCAACCGGTACTGGCAGAGTTCATTTAGTATCGTCTGGAGGTGAGGGCCTGATCACTTCATCAAAAGTAACTACAGGCAAGGACATGATCAACAAATGGAAGGTAATGACGTCAAAGACTTCGCATGACCATGCGGGTCAACCGGATAAAGATGGGACTAGGAGAGTGTTGTCCAGAGTAGAGATTTTGAAGCCAAACTACGTTTGTACGGAGTCTTATATTATCCTTGGAGCTTTTTCGCACAAAGAAAAGGCTCAGAATTGTCTGCGATATGTGAAGACTGATTTTGTCCGTTTCTTGATATCTCTCCTGTCTTTTTCCCAAGACATAACTCGTGAACGATTCGCTTACGTTCCGTTAGTCGATATGAATGAATCATGGACAGACAAAAAGCTCTACAGAAGATATGGCTTGAATAAAGAAGAAATTGGATTCATTGAGTCCGTCATTCGCCCGATGGAGTCGGACAATGGATAAAGATTTTTTCCCCCGACGGCCCGATTCCCACCCCACTATTTACGCCTATGAGGACACAAATCCTCAGTACCGGGGTCTGCTCAAAATCGGTTACACCTCGGTGGACGTTCGCGCGCGTGTTGCACAACAATATCCGACACGGAAACCTGGTAAACATCCCTACCACATTCTACTCGAAGAATCCGCAATGCGTAATGATGGTTCTATATTTACCGATCGTGACGTTCATCGCTATCTAAGAATTACCGGAGTGACGAATCCTGAGGGCGAATGGTTTAAATGCCCGGTTGAAGCCGTCAAGGCAGCGGTTATTGCCATCAGAACGGGCCAGATGAACGAAGAGAGACGTTCTTTGGACTTCAACATGCGACCGGAACAACGCGCTGCGGTGGAGAAGACCGCCGCCTATTTCACAAACTTCAGAAGGGATAATCCAGACAAGACGCCGCACTTTCTGTGGAACGCGAAGATGCGTTTCGGTAAGACATTCGCCGCTTATCAGCTTGCAAAAAGAATGGGCTGGCGCAAGGTGTTCGTGATGACCTTTAAGCCTGCCGTTCAAAGTGCCTGGCAAGAGGATTTGGAATGGCATATTGATTTCAGAGGCTGGCAGTTCATCTCGCCTGGGGGCTTGTCATATGAAGAGGCGGATAAGAAAAAGCCTATCGTCTGTTTCGGGTCATTTCAGGACTATCTTGGGAAAAACAAGAGCACTGGCGGGATAAAGACTAAGAATGAGTGGGTTCACGCGACCAACTGGGATTGCGTGATTTTGGACGAATATCATTACGGCGCCTGGCGCGATAGCGCCAAAGAGCTCTTTGAGGCGGAAGATAAAGAGGAAATTGAATTCGCGAGAGGTCAGGGTATCGAGGACTTTGATGAAGAAATTATGCCCATCACAACAAAACATTATCTCTACCTTTCGGGCACGCCGTTTCGCGCCATTGCGTCCGGTGAGTTTATCGAGGAGCAGATTTTCAACTGGACCTATTCGGATGAACAGCGAGCCAAGGAGGAATGGAACGGCGAAGACAATCCTTATGCCTCACTGCCTCGTATGGTGCTGTTGACTTATCAGCTACCGGACTCGATCCGTGAGGTAGCGATACAGGGTGAATTCAACGAGTTCGATTTGAATGTCTTCTTCTCAACATCAGGGGTGGGCAAAGCCGCGGAGTTCACTTATCAAGATGAGGTTCAGAAATGGCTGGATCTGATCCGGGGAGCGTTCCTGGAAACCACGATAGACAATTTGAAACTTGGCGCAAGAAAACCGCCTATGCCATTTTCTGACGCACGGTTTTTGAATGTTCTCTCACACACATTTTGGTTTCTTCCCAGTGTTGCATCGTGTTATGCTATGCGCAACCTGTTGGCAAGAAAGCAAAACAGATTCTATCACGATTACCGCGTGATTGTAGCTGCAGGTAGTAGCGCAGGGATCGGTGTTGAGGCATTGCCGCCTGTACGGATGGCCATGGAAGATCCACTGAAGACCAAAACCATCACTCTTTCCTGCGGAAAACTGACCCAAGGGGTCACGGTTAGACCATGGACTGGAATTCTCATGTTGCGCAACTGCTCCTCTCCAGAAACATACTTTCAAGCTGCATTCCGTGTACAGTCCCCCTGGGCTATTAGAAATCCCGATAGCATTACGCCTAGAGAAGAGCAGGTCATCAAACAGGAGTGCTATGTCTTCGACTTTGCACCGGATAGGGCATTACGACAGATTGCCGATTATAGCTGCCGGTTGAGTGTGGATGAGTCAAATCCTGAAAAGAAGGTTGAAGAGTTTATTAGCTTTTTGCCCGTGCTTGCTTATGACGGAAGTTCCATGAGACAGATAGATGCCGCTGGTATTTTGGATATAGCCATGAGCGGAACTACGGCAACCTTGCTGGCGCGCCGCTGGGAAAGCGCCTTGCTAGTAAACGTGGACAACAGCACTCTGCAGCGTCTTATGAGCAATGAAGCTGCAATGGAAGCGCTGATGAGTATTGAGGGGTTCCGTAGTCTGAATCAGGATATTGAGACAATAATTAATAAATCAGAGGCTGTCAAAAAGGCACAAAGGGAAGCCAATGATAGGAAGCTTTCCGACAAGGAAAAGAAAAGTCTTACTGAAGAAGAGAAAGAATACAAGAGCAAGCGTAGGCAGATTCAGGAAAAGCTCATCAAATTCGCTACCCGTGTGCCAGTGTTCATGTATCTGACCGATTATAGAGAACGGACTCTCAAAGATGTCATTACGCAGCTAGAACCTGCGCTTTTCAAAAAAGTGACCGGTTTGGCTGTCAAAGATTTTGAGCTCCTGATTAGCCTTGGGGTTTTTAACAGTGCACTCATGAATGATGCAGTCTACAAATTCAAAAGGTATGAAGATCCCAGCTTGGTATATATTGGTATAAACAAGCATGAGGGCCAAGACATTGGCCTCTACGACACCGTGCTGAGTGTTGCAGATTATTCGGCAGTATTTGAGAATGCGCCAGAATAACCGACTGTCTATATGACATATGGATCAAGATGGTTCTTCAGAATGGCTGCTTACTGTTGATGCTTTGAAAAAGAAATGGCGGATAAATTGAAAATCAAACCGTATAATACTAATCTAGCTGGTGAATTTTGGGTGCTATCGGCTTTAAATAGGCTTGGTATCGAAGCACAACTTACTTTGGGGAACAAGAAGTCAGTGGACATTCTGGTTATACAGAATTCTATGATTTATACTCTGGATGTAAAAGCATTGGCTGATCGATATGACTGGCCGGCAGATAATATCAGAGTTTTCGACAATCCAAGTCACATTTACGTTTTTCTAACGTTCGAAGGTAAAATCACTGACCCGCAAACAAGTCCTTCTGTCTGGATAATTCCATCGGATAAAATACAACCCTTTATCAAGAGATACCGGACACGGTCAGTGGTTTCGCGTTCGTTGATAGTGAATAATGGCAGTAAATATCGGGATAATTGGGGGTACCTGCCGGAAAGAGAATTGTAACGATTCTTCACTGGCGCAGTGTTTTTGTATCGCATTTGCTTCGATATCGATGCCGTGGACGCCACACCAATTAGGTATTACTTGCTCGGATTAGACGTCTGCTACTTACGATGAATTAGCGATGGAGGGAACTGCATGAAGACAATCCCCACTTCGCAAGAAGAAGAATTGACAAAGCGAAGATACAAAGATGAGCCACAGATCAATGACATTAGGACACCGTTTCAACACGATAAGGACAGGATCATACATTCAACTGCTTTCAGGCGGCTACAGTATAAAACGCAAGTATACGTCATTCATGAAGGGGATTTGTACAGGACTCGTCTAACGCATTCACTTGAAGTTGCACAGATCGCCAGAGGTCTAGCACTTCAGCTTGGAGCGGATCCTGATTTGGCGGAAGCTATTGCATTGGCACATGATCTAGGGCATGCGCCATTTGGTCACGTAGGAGGAGATACACTTCGTGGCTTGCTAGCGCCGTTCGGTGTACCGTTCGACCACAACGTTCAGTCATATAGAATAGTAACAGCTTTGGAGGAGAGATATACTCATTTCACAGGGCTTAACCTAACTTATGCAACACTAGAAGGTATACTACGGCATTGCACCTACTTCGACAACGAAGAAGACATCCTGTCAAACACTCCTGATGAGTTACAGAAGGAGGTATCTAGTGTCTGGGATCATAAACATCCTACCATAGAGGCACAAGTTGTAAATATCGCTGACAGCGTAGCCTATGCGGCGCATGATCTCGAAGACGCTTTGGAAGTTGGTTTGCTGGAGTGGGCTGAATTTAAGAAGCTCGCGGATGAGTATGCCATCGAGTTTGTGGCCAGTATTATCAATAATGATCTGCAAAATGCAATAGAAGAATACAAGCAGTCGAACAGGGAAGCAAACAAGCAAATCGTCAGGAAGGTGAGGAACAGAACCCTGTCCAGGTTACTCATAAACGAATTGATTCTTCAGACTGTGGCACAATCTAAGAAGAACTTGGCTGAATTCAAGTGCCATAGTGGACAACTTGTGGGAGCGATAAGACAAAGCCGGACTATAACCGTAGCTTTGCCATCGGGTCTTGAAGAACAATTGCGGAATCTACTGGATAGAATCCTCTTTAATCATGTATACCAGGAACCTCGAGTCATGATTATGATGCTAAAAGCCAAGAGGATATTGGAGGCCCTTTTCAGTGCCTTCATGGAAACGCCGAAGGCACTTCCTAGCAGGACACAGGGTAAGCTGGGAACGTATTATCAATTAGATCACAAGAAGAGAGCGAGTGAGCAGGGGAGGCGTATACTCGCGCGGGTTGTGGGAGACTACATATCAGGTATGACTGATAAGTATGCGATGGACACATATCAGCTGCTTACCCAGGCATACGAAAAGGCGTTGTGACACCTTGTTTGATCCTAGAATGGGGCATGGCCTTCAAATTCCAGCGCAATTCCAGGGACACCATACCAGTCAGGCCTACCACAAATCAGGCGTTATGTCCCCAAAATACCGCCGGTCGTTTCCGTGCAAGGCTACCTTCTAACCCCATCCAAGCTACTATCTAGGCTTCCTCGAGCGTCTCGGTATCCTATCCCCTGGGTGCACTTCTTCATTGAGTCCTTTCAAGGCATTGATGGAGATTGAGTGAAGATTCGTTTTTGGTACCTGCCGGTCCTTGACAGCTTTATGAGCAACCGATCCCGGACCGTTAAATATTTCTGTGAGTGTGCCGTCAGATTCGATCTTAATACCTAAATAGTAGTCGGGCACATGGTCTGCAGGGAAGGTCAACGAATCCTTCATTGTCGCCTTTATTTGCACTTGCCTGCCATCTGATGCCCTAGCGTCATGATGTTTCTGGAGCCCACCATACAGTTCAATGTCATATTCAACTTCTGCGAGGACCTCCCCGAGGTCGCCGACAAGGCGACCATCAAGTGTAAATTTTCTCTTGGGATACGCGTACTGCAGTTGCGTCACGACCTGAAGTAGCTGCTTTATAGCTTCTGGTATAGTGATCTCCATAATCATTCCTCCTTGGAGGCAAACTGCCGTGAACAATCACTCGAAACCTTTTTCGTATTCTAACATTATGAAGGAGTACTGCCCAGTGGAGCCAGGCATATTCCGAATTCCAGGAACTCCACAGCAATCAGGCCTTCCACAAATCAGGCGCTACATTCCCACAATACGATAGCCATCGAACATGCTGCCCCAATGTTTCGAGACGGCAAAGGGTTTTACGGCCGAAGTACATCACGCCTAATCATACCGAATAACGCAAAGTGGTGAGTGACCGAGGGAATACGGCGTTCGTCTGGCTCACTAGTCTCTCAAATACACCACTTCTTTAGGCCAGCAGCTGGCCTTTTCAGTTCCGAACCTTCCTGTATTTTGCAGGGGGCGCAGGTAGCGAGTGGCCTGTCTGCCGATTATATTAGCTGTAATAGGCCTTTCGGTTCAGCATGCAATAAATCTGATGCGAGCAGGTAGCGCTTGATACATCGCTAAGCCGATGCTACAATCTTACTGGCAGGAGCGGCCCAATGTTAGTAGTGTTGACAGGTGAAGATAATGGCAATGACTAGTGTTGTTGACTATTGGGAGCAGTTAGTAGACCTTTGTACGACTGAGTTGACGGAGTTGCGCTTGGCAGGTTCGAGTGGCGATTCTAGCAGAATTGTCAAGGCTACGGATACCCTGTATGAGAATAGAGATGTACCGATCCAGGTTTTTTCTACTTTCACTTATGACTGCGCACAACGATCTCATGACCCAGATTTGAAGCGATATGCCACTGAAAGATATCTTATAACCAAATGTACCGAGGCATTAGATATGGAACGCCTTCCCCTCCCCAGTCTGGCCCAAATATTCGATGCCTTAAGAAGTTGCGGAGTATCTGACCAGTGTCGTGATGCCGCACTCGCCATGGCAAGGATCCTACTTATCGACGATAACTGGCATTATACGCTCCAACTCTCTGACACTGTGCTGGATTGGCTTCAGGCTCAATGGGCAAGCGTCCTGGCAAGCCGTCACTCCGTAATCAAGAAGCGAACTATAGGCAACGTAGCCGCGACAATGAAAGCTCTTCTACATGATGTTCAGAGCCAGTGCAGCGCAAGAGGAAGGGAGACGACTAAACATCTTGAGGCACGGCGGTTCCAGCAATTTGATGGTTCGCTCGGTGAAGCAATCAGGTATCTGAGCGGCATCTTCAACCTACTAAGCCGTCGTGAGAGAAGATTAGCTGAACAGCAACTGCGTCTGTGGAGCGAAGTACGACGAAGAATAAGCGCCGAGGGGGACAGAACAAGAATAGTGTCCACTGCAGAGGACGCCAGGGTGCTCCTACGTGAGACCAGAGGCAATCTGTCTCAATTGCTGGAATGCGGTGAGTTTGCTTTGCTGAACATGTGTGTCCCAATTCAGGCTCAGCTACTCTCGCACATTAAAGGTGAGATGAAACGATGGGCGGTATCGGCCCCAAACATAAAGATATCCCCAGAGAGACTCGTTTATCCATTCCCAAATAATGCTGATCGGATTCTCCTGCTGATCGAAAATACCAGTGACATACCTGTGGACACCGTAGTGATATTGGACGCTATGGCATCGAACGCTAGTCTATCGCCGGATGGTTTTGAAGTCCACGATTTTAGCTCTGGAGAAAAAGTGGTGCACGAGGTTGAAGTCGGTATTCCTGCGGGATGCCAGCGAGTGGCGATAAATTGGCTCGCCGAATTTTCTGACGAGTTCGGAGTGAAAAACGAAAGTAAGGGCAATATACAGATAGAAGTTGATCGAGGTACGGCCTGGGAAGAGATAGAGAATCGGCCAAATCCATATCCCACTGACCCTATTAGGAGCCCGGAACGTCTCTATGGTAGAGAAAACATACTTAGAGACCTTCTGAGGGTAGCAAGGTCTGGGGAGAGTCGTTATCTCACGGGTCAACGCAGAGTCGGCAAGACATCCGTTGCGCGCGTGTTAGTGGAGAGTCTGGACAAGGACCATTTTATTGCTGTCTACGCACCCTGGGGTGAAATAGGTGGCAAATCTTTTGAGGTGGTCTGTTGGCAGCTCTGTAATCGACTGCATGAGGAGGCGGCCCGAGTCCAGTCAGACCTCGAAGCAATAAATCCTCCATTGGCAGCCGAGTTCGAGAGAGGTTTCAATCAAGCAACGGTGGGCTATATCCGCCGCATTCACACCACATCAAGACGAAATATCATAATAATCCTAGACGACTTCGATGATGTTCCAGAATGGGTTTATTCTGGAGAGACAGGCGACCTCTTTTTTTCCATGTTGAAAACTCTAACAGGTAGTCGTGGAATCTCACTCATATTCGTAGGTGGCCAGCGCCTTAGAACAATCATGCAAAGCTCAGTCGCAGGGAAGTTGAACCAGGTTACACCGATAGACCTCGGCTATGTTCCTGAAGAGGCAATGCCCCAGCTGGTGAGAGATCCAACAAAGGACGTACTGCAATTTGCTGACAGTGCAGTCAATCGAATCATATATCTATCTGCGTGCAATCCTTTTTACGCAAACCGCATCTGCAACCGGCTCTGGGACTACATGGTTGAGCGGAGATGGAAGTACGTTGTCGCCGAGGATGTCGAGCGGGTAGCTAACAGCACCGTGGCACACGACGATTCGCCCCTTTTTTCTCATTTTTGGATGGACGGCATCTGGGGACAAGGAGAGGTTCAGGAAGGAGGCGTAAATAGTAACCGCGCCATTCTGTATGCCTTCGGACGATTGGGGGCAACTGAGCCAGACGCTGTGTACTTCCACTTCAACGACATCAAGCGAGAGTGTCCGTACTTGATGGAGCACGAGCTGCAGAAATGGCTGGGAGACTTGGTTACGCGAGGGGTAGTAGAGGTGCGCCAAGACCTTCCATTTCATTATACCATCCGCACTCCGTACTTTCAGCTATGGCTCGCAGGGAGAGGGCAAGCTGAGCTGTACTCCTCGTTTGACCCTACTTGTATTACCTTGCTCCAGAAGCCTGAGGAGGAGGTTGCCACCGATGAGGAACTGGAAGCTCTTGTAGGAGGTCAAGGAATTAGGTATAGAACGGGCCTGGTCGGAGTCTACGAAATCCGTAAGTTTCTGAAGCAATTTGGGAGCGTCGTTAATCAGCGCGGGGTGTACAAGCTTGTCGAAAAGCTGGTAAAGGACGGCTTCTTCCGTAGAGAAGAGGTGCAAGAAGCCGCAGCAATGGCAGTGGCAGCCCTCTCGCGAAACGCTGCGGCTGCAAGACCTGGGTTCGTGGCAAGTCTAACTGACTCCGGTGTCTGGAAGAATATGTTTGTGGTAGTGCCAAGTGGCTCTTCTATCACTTCGTTCCATGCACTAGCTGATATTGTACGGCAGAAAGAAAATCTGGCCAAGACGCAGACTGGCACCGCTGTCAATCTCGTGGACTATATACGCCGTCAGAAGATGAATGTCGCTGTATTGATGTTCGATGACGTAATTGGGACAGGCACAACAGCATACACCACCTGCAAGGAATTGCTGGATACCATAGATAATGACGGTTTATCTGAGAGAGTCGCCTACATTTTGTTCTATGCTGTAGTAGGGTTCCGTGACGTCGTTGGCGAATTAAACCGGCGACTCGCAGGCAAGGTTGTAGTCGAGGTATATCGACAGCTTGCCGAAGCAGATCAAGCGTTTAACCCAGATGCGGGTATATTTGACACGGATGATGAAAGAGAACAAACTCAAAAGCTGGTGGAGAGCATCGGTTCGAAACTAGAACCAAAACAGCCCCTTGGATATGGAGGGCGCCAAGCACTCATAGCATTCTCCCGCAACACCCCCAACATTACACTGCCTATTTTCTACAAGCTTAGCCGGAAGAGAGATTTCAATTGGCAGCCGCTTTTCCGGCGAATGTGAAGCCAACCCTAGCTGATTTTGTTACTCCATGATTTCAGGCACACCATGCCAATCAGGCCTGCCACAAATCAGAAATTACGTCGCATAGTATTGCACCCGAAGTAGAGCTCCATTCACTCGCTCATTTGGGGTGGCTCCTCAGGTTTGCGGTTATTTGAACGATAAACAACCCGAGCATAATGAGCCCCTCTGTAGTCTGTAGGGGTGGGCCTTCGCAGAAT
>Ga0315277_10010985_pt1 | contig 11432 bp, 6 predicted proteins | sample YL17G05_15_MG_FD_203695 | JGI IMG/M metagenome (GOLD analysis project Ga0315277, IMG submission 203695) | Sediment microbial communities from Yellowstone Lake, YNP, Wyoming, USA - YL17G05_15 | ecosystem: Environmental > Aquatic > Freshwater > Lake > Sediment | place: USA: Wyoming | collected...
CCCTGCCACCTTTACGAGACGATCCAGAAGGGGCTGCATTTCAACGCCTCTCTCTCCACCAACGCAGGCCGCGCCGGCGAGCCCTGGGTCTGGGTGGATGAGCGGACGGGGACGCTTCTTCCCCTGTCCTACCACAAGTCCAAAGGCTCCTGGGACCCGGCGCAAATTGGCCTTACGGCCTGGGACTTCACGCTCCTTTTCGGCCGGCATCTGGCCGGGGGAGGGATCTCCGAACCCGCCGAATCCGCCGTCACCCCGGGCTCCCGCTGGGAAGTCGCCGGCAGAATCGAGATCAACTGCCTGGGCTGCCACAATGCTGTAAGCACGCAGGATCCCTCCGAATGGGCCAAGCAAGTCCTGAGAGAAAACTTCCGCTGGGCGGCGACGGCGGCCTCCGGCCTCGGCGAGGTCGGCGGCATGGCCTCGCGGGTCAGGGGAACCTGGGATATCTATGACGGGCCCAACCCCGACGACACGGAGTGGGCCGTACCCCCTTTTGTACGCTACGACCGGAGCCTCTTCGACAGCCGGCACCGCGTCCTCTTTGACCTCAGCCACAAGCCGGCCGACAACCGCTGCCTGGCCTGTCATTCGGTCTCGCCGGTCGGCCTGGCCAAGTATTTTTTCGATGAGGACGTCCATACGGCGGCCGGACTGAAATGCGCCAGCTGCCACCGCAACGACCTCAGCCATGCCATGGTCCGGGGCTACGAAGGCGAAGCCCAGGACTATCCCGGGCTGGCGGGTGAAGATTTCACCTGCGCGGGCTGCCATCTCGGCAATGAGAAAGCCAAAGGGGAGGAAGCTCTGGCCGGCCGGCTGGGCGCACCCTACCCGAAGCACAAGGGATTCCCGGCCGTCCACTTCAAACGTCTGTCCTGCACGGTCTGCCATTCGGGCCCCTGGCCGGGAAAGGAGCTGACCCGGGTCCGCACTTCCCGGGCCAACCGGCTGGGGATCTACGGCGTCGCCCGCTGGTCGACCGACCTCCCCGCCATCATTGAGCCGGTGTATATCCGGGAACGCAATGGCAAGCTCGCCCCCAACCGTCTGCTGTGGCCGGCCTTTTGGGCCGAGCAAAAGGGAAAGGAGATGGCACCTCTCCAACCCCAAGTCATCTCTGCCGCGGCCGGCGATCTATTGAAGCCGGAACAAGGCGCGGTCAATATTCTATCGGCCTTCTCCCTTAACCTTGAGGCCGGACGCGTCGCCGTGCTCATCCAGCGAGACCAAATCTATGAGGTCAATGTCGACGGCGGGCTCGACGCCTGTCCCTATGCCGGAGGGATGACGTCGGCTGGCCCGGTGTGGGCAGTCAAACAGGGGAAGGACGTCCTCCCGCTCATCCCCGAATTCGACCCGGAGGCGGAAGAGATCGATCCCGACGTCCAGACGCGGGTCCAGGAGATCCTCGAGTCACTGGCCGGCGCTAAGGGTGCTCGCGGGAAACCGGTCCTTCTTTACAAGAAAGCGCTCTTTCAAGTCACAGAAACATACCTTGAAAAAATCGAAAGCCCGGTACCGCCGCCCGCTTCCCCGGAATTGGCCTGGCTCGTCGAGGGAAAAATCGAGCCGCTGGTGCCCGATTTCGAGCTCCGGACTTTCGCCGCTCTCGCCGGCTCGGAGCAAACTCTGACCGAAGAGCAGGTGAAGGGGGTTCTTGAGGCGCTTTCCAAGAGCCCCGCCAAGGAAGAAGGACAGGTGAAGCGAATGTATGTCTATATCTCGGGCGGCAAGTTGTTCCGGCTGGACAGGGACGGCCGGCTTGAGGTGGTTGACGACGCCGCCGCCGGACCGGTCACCTGGCCGCTCGGCCATGAGGTCAGGCCGGCCCGCCAGTCTCTGGGCGTTAACGGCTGCAAAGACTGCCATCGTTTCGGTTCGCCCTTCCTCTTCCGCAAGGCCAAAGGGACCGGCCCGCTCAAGACGGACCGGGTCAAGACCATCTCGGCCAATGCCTTCATGCGCCTCGACCGGCCCTACCAGGCGCTCTTCGGCCTCTCCTTTGTGGTGCGGCCGCTCTTCAAATGGGTCCTCTTTTTCTCCATCCTCGTCGTCGGGTCTATCCTGGTTCTCGTCGCCCTTCTCGTCCTGGGGCGTCTCTCCGGGCTCATCGAAAAAAGGAACTAGCCGCCATGTTCTTCCGCCTCATCTCTGTCGTTTCCCTCCTGGGGCTGGCCGTCCGGCTGACCTATCTCCGGTTTAAACACGATACCGTTTCGGCCGGCGCTCAGACCGGAAGCCTCTCCCGGGCAGCCTATTTCCGCTGGCTCAGTCATGGCCTGGCCGCCATTTTCCGGCCGGCGGGATGGAGGTGGCTGCGCGCCACTTATTCCTATTGTTGTACCGTCTATCCGCCGCCCATGCTGAAATGGATCTTCGTCGGGCTGTCCGCGAGCCTCATCTACCTGGCGGTAAGCGGGTTCGCCTTCGCCATTTTCAGCCCCCGCGGATTGTTCGGGATCCCTCTCCTTCTCCATGTCGTCGCCGGCGGCGTCTTTGCCGTCAGCCTGGCTGCGGATGTCATCTTCCGGGCGAAGGAATACAGCTCATTAATCGAGGTCTTCACCTCAGGAGGGCGGCCGATGGGATATCTTCTCGGCCTGTTCTCCCGTCCGCTCCGGCAGTCTCTTCTCTATTGGATCTTTGTTATCTCGGGCCTGGCCCTTGTTTCGACGGCCCTGTTCTCCATGCTTCCCTATTTCTCGTTCCGGACCCAGCTGGGGCTCGCCGCCACTCATCGCTGGAGCGCCCTGGCCGCCGCCCTTGCGGCGATAGCCTTCTTCGACTCGGTCCTCCCCCGCAAAGAGGCATAACAGAGCTTTCCCCGTGGCCTGCTCTGGTGGCCCGTTTTTCGCTCCTTCCTTCCCGATGTTCCGGGAATCTACCGCCCTCGTCAACCCCAGGGGAAAACGAATTCTCTATATATAAACCGTCCTTGACACCCCCCTTCCTTTTTTATATCTTAGGCTCACTTATTAGAGTCAGAGAGGGTTCATGAATTGTCCGGCCTGCCAGTCATCTAATCCTGAGGACACTCTCTACTGCGGCCGCTGCGGCTCTCGCTTGAGTGCGGCCGATAATCATCGCTCCTCATTCACGAAAACTCTCCGCATACCTCTCCCTGAGCTCGAGACCGGTGAGATCTTCGCCAAGCGATATCAGGTTGTCGCCGAGCTTGGGAAAGGAGGCATGGGAAAGGTCTATAAGGTCCTCGATAAAGAAATTCATGAGGTCGTTGCCCTGAAAATCATCAAACCTGATATCGCCTCCGATGAGAAGATCATTGAGCGGTTCCGCAACGAGCTCAAGATGGCCCGCCGGATTTCGCACAAGAATGTCTGCGGCATGTATCACCTCAGCAAAGATGAGGACGGCGTTCACTACATCACGATGGAGTTCGTCCCGGGGGAGGACCTCAAGAGCCTGATCCATAGGATTGGACAGATCAGTGTCGGGAAGGCTCTGGCTGTGGGCCGGCAGATCTGTGCCGGTCTGGCGGAAGCGCACAGACTCGGCGTCATCCACCGCGACCTGAAGGCGCAGAACATCATGATCGATCAGGACGGCCATGTCCGGATCATGGACTTCGGGATTGCGCGGTCCCTCCAATCGTCAGGACTCACAGATGCGGATGCGATCGTGGGAACGCCCGATTATTTAGCACCGGAGCAGGCTGAGGGAAGGGAGGTCGACGCCCGGACAGACATCTATTCTTTGGGCGTAATCCTCTATGAAATGGTCACCGGCCGGCTTCCTTTTCAGGGAGATACTCCGCTGGGCACAATCCTTAAGCATCGGCTCGAGACGCCGGCGCATCCGACAAAGTACAACGTCCAAGTCCCGGAGCGGTTCAGCCGGGTGATCTTGAAATGCCTCGGGAAGAACAGGGAGAACCGCTATCAGAGTGCAGCCGAGCTCGAGAGAGACCTGGCTCAAATCGAGGAGGCGATTCTCCCGACGGGCGAGATTTCGGGAGAGAAGCCCGGCCCAGCGCCCCTATTCGGGTCGATCGCGGATCGCGGGAAAAGGGCCATGATCTTACTTCTGGCCGCGGTCTTAGTGGCCGCTGGATTTTTCCTCTGGATACACCTCGGCCGGGCGCCCGGGCAGTACGGGAATTTCATCTCTTTTGAGTTAAACGTTCCGGCTTCGGACAACCTTCGAAAAGACCTGATCGAGTACCTCCTCCTGCGAACGCTCGCTGCCTCCACGCCTTGGAATATCCTGGTGACCGAGGACGTCTTAGTCTACAAAAAGCAGACAGAATCCGCCGAACAAAGGATCAAGCCTCCCTTGATTGTCATCGCCGGCGAGGCCAATACGAAAATCACCGGTTTTGAGATCTTGATCACGATGAAGGTGAGGAATAGGACATTCAGACAGAAGTTTGAATGCAAGGGATATTTTGACTTGATCAATGACCAGGTCGCGAAAATTCAGGCTTTTATTTCTGCCCACGCGAGCGGCACCGTAGGAGCTGTCGATGGCGGCCGCACTCCGGCTCAGATCTGTTCCTCGAACCTGGATGCCTTGAATCACTTTCTCAAGGGTGATGATGCCTGGCGAAAGCTGGATACCGACACGGCGTTCTATGAGTATCGGGCGGCGCTCGAAAACGACCCGGAATTCAGTCTGGCCGCCCTCAAGCTGGCTGATGTCCTGATGTTCCGGGGCGACCGGGGAATGGCTCGGAAGAACTTGGAGGCCGCCCTGGCGGGGAAAAACAGGCTGATCCGATACGACCTCATGAGGCTCAAAGCCCTTCTGGCGCGCATCGATTCCAAACCGAACGAGGAGCGGGAAGCCGTCGGCCAGTTGACGGAAGAGTTCCCCTTTAATAAAGAATATCAGTATGAATTCGCCGAGTCATACTTTCACTGCGGGGAGGCGGAGGAGGCGATCCGGTACTATGCCAAGGCGCTCCGGATCGACGCGAATTACGCGGTGGCCCTTAACCATATCGCCTATTGCTACTCCTGGATCGGCGATCACGAGCAGGCCGAAAAGCACTTTAAGCATTATGTCGAACTGGACAAAACCGCCAATTCGTACGATAGCCTGGCCGCCGGCTATATGTTTGCCGGCCGATATGACGCTGCCCTAGGAGCGCTCAAGCGCGGGGCCGAAATGAACCCGGGTCTGGACTATCTCAACCAGAGCATGGCGCTCAATTACATTCTCAAGGGCTCCTTAACGAAGGCGGCGGAGGCGGCTCAGCGCCAAGAGCTGACCACCAACTTACCCTACAACAAGATCGTCGCCCAGTTCTATTTGGCGTATACGGATTTTCTGAGGAAGAACTACGACCTTTGTCGGCAAAAATTAGCGCCTGTCCGGGAGTTCTTCGCTCAAGAGACTTATGCCAAGAGGCTCGATGAGGCTCCCAGCTTGCCATTTTGGCTGTCCGGCGTCTTGGCCGCCCAGAGGGGAGATATCAATACCTTGCGGCAAGAGATTTCTTGGATGGGGCGGAAGATACTCGAAAACAACGTGAGCGACACGAATTACTTTCCAATCTATAAGTTCTATCTTCACCTGAAAATCCTTGAAGGCTCCCTCCGGAATGACCTTGATTCAGTAACCCAGAACATCGAGGAGGGGCAAAGAATGTGGAAAAAGATGGGTTACTGGACATCCCTGTTCAATATGTCATACTTCTTCAATGAATACGCAGAGGTCCTCCTAAACCAGAACCGTGTTGAAGCGGCCCTTGATCTGTTGCTGAAGGCAAACCAATACAACCCCAATTATCCCCGCAGCCACCTTAACCTTGCTAAGGTCTACCTTGCCAAGGGTGAAATTGAAGGAGCGAGGGAAGAATACAAGAAAGCCTCGGACCTCTTGGCGGGAGCGGACTGCGATTTCCTGCTGGTGGCCCAGCTTCAAGAAATTTCCCAAAAACTCTAGGTCCTGGGTATAAGGTCTTAGCCTGACGATAGCCGTCATTTTATTCAGTCAGAAAGCAAATGGCGGCTGCCGAGATGTCCCCCCAATATTTTTCATGATTTTTTCTTTGACATCTCTGGGATCGTGATCTATGTTTCCTCACGATGGTGAGGTGGGATACGTGAGAGAGTTTCTTCCTGAGCCGGGACACCGGTTCGCCCATGAGGCCATGGGTACCATCTTCGAGGTCTTAATCGCCGGCCAGGAGGCTGCCTATGCCGTTCAGGTCTCCCAAGCTGTCTTCCGGGAGATCGACCGCCTGGAATCCCTTTTCAGCCGGTTTAACGCCACGAGCGAGATCGGGCAGATCAACCGGCTTCGGGCCCATGAGCCGCTGAGGATCAGCCTGGATTCCTTCGATTGCCTCAGAATCGCCGAGCGCATCCAGCGGGAGACAGCCGGTGCCTTCGACGTCAATTTCCGAAGTGCAGGGGGGTCCTCGGAGCGGCCGGAATTCGAGCTGACCGCCGCCGATTCGGGATTCCAGGTCGGCCTCAGACAGGATTTCCTGGGGCGTTCCGCGGCCGGCCTCGACCTCGACCTCGGAGCCATCGGCAAGGGCTATGCGCTGGACAGGGCAGCCTCCATCCTCGCGGATTGGAGCGTCGAGCGCTACCTCATCCACGGAGGCACGAGCACGGCCCTGGCTGCGGGTAATGCGGCCGGGCTGAATCAGAGGGAAAACGGCTGGCCCATCGGCGTGGGCGGGACCTGGGAATTGCCGGATGTCCCCAAGCGTGTACTTCTTTACGGACGTGCTCTCAGCGGCTCCGGCACCGAAGTCAAGGGGCGGCACATCCGCGATCCCAGGACGGGCCGGCCGGCGGAAGGACATCTCGCCGCCTGGGTCTCCCACCCTTCCGCAGCTGTGTCCGATGCCCTATCCACGGCCTTCATGGCCATGAGCTCCAAGGAGGCGCGGCGCTACTGCGAGCAGCATACCGATATCTGGGCCCTCCTCATCACCCCCAAAAAGAAAGGCCTCCTCTTTAACCGGGAAATACTCGGGGCCTGAGATTTCCTGGCCGAAATAGGTATCCCCATTTCCATCGCCCAATTTCCCCTCGCCTGAAACCTAATTCTGTAATAAAATAGAATGTCGCATCCAAGGAGTTTTCAGAATGAAGAAAACAGTCCTTTATGTCCTTGTGGTTTCCGCTTTCGCCGGCATACTGGCTTCCGGCCTGGCGGTCCGAGCGCAAGAGCAGGGTAAGGAGGAGCTGAAGCTCCAGCTTCCCAAGCCGATGTTTATCGGCACGCCTCGAAACATCAACAGCCCGAACCTGGAGAAAATCACCGGCAAATCCCGCGGGGCCTTCTTCGTCCCCGCGAGGACGAAGCTTGTCTCCTTAAACAAGCCGGTCACGGCCAGCGACATGCAGCCGGTCATCGGCGAGGTCGGCTGCGTCGCGGACGGGGAGAAGTCGGGTGAGGACGGCTATTTCGTCGAATTCGGCCCGGGCAAACAGTATGTCCAAATCGACCTCAAAGCATCTCAGCCGCTCCAGGCCATCGTGGTCTGGCATTACCACAGCCAGGCCCGTGTTTACCGGGACGTCGTCGTCCAGGTCTCCGACGACAAGGACTTCGTGAGCGGCGTCAGCACCATCTTCAACAACGATCACGACAATTCCTCGGGTCTGGGCATCGGGAAAGACAAGGAGTATATCGAGACCTTCGAGGGCAAGCTGATTGACCCGCGGGGGACCAAGGCGAGATACGTGCGTCTCTGGTCGAACGGCAACACATCGAACGACATGAACCACTACGTCGAGGTGGAGGTCTACGCAACGCCCGCCCAATGAATAAGAAAGCCTTCGCCGGGCTTTTCCTGCTCATCGTCCTCGGTGCAGCCGGGTTGCGGCTGACCAGGCTGGGCCTCCGGCCGATGCACCATGACGAGGCCAACCAGGCCCTCAAGTTCGGCGCCCTGCTGGAGAGGGGCGAGTACCGCTACGACAAAGCCGACCATCATGGTCCGAGCCTGTATTACTTGTCACTTCCCTTCGCCCGGGCTTTGGGCGCAGACCGTTTAGCGGCGCTGAGCGAGAGGACTCTCCGCCTGGTGCCCGCCTGTTTCGGGATCGGGGCCATCCTCCTCCTTCTGTTTCTTGTCCCCCTGATTGGAAAGGAGGCGGTGCTGTGGGGCGCCCTTGGCCTCGCCGTGTCGCCGGTCATGGTCTATTTCAGCCGTTTCTACATCCAGGAGACGCTCCTCCTGTTTTTCTTGGTCGGTTTCATCGCCGCCCTCTGGCGCCACCAGCGGAGGCCGTCGTGGGCTTGGGCAGTGGCGGCGGGTTTCTTCGCTGGGATGATGTATGCCACCAAGGAAACTTCGGTCATCGCCTTCGGCTCGGTCGCCGCGGCATATCTTTTAGCCACGCTCTTCAAGGATAGAAAAGAAAAAACGCAGGCGGCGCCCGATAAAACAAGAGGTGCCATCGGAAGTCCTCAGGCCGATGAAAGACAAGGGTTTGCTCCGGGCAAGCGCCTCTGGATGCATCTCTTTTTAGGTTTTGGCACAGCGATTCTCGTTTCCCTTCTCCTCTTTACCTCATTTTTTCAAAATCCCAAGGGCTGGCTCGATTCGATCCTCTCCTTCAAGGTCTATTTCGTCAGGGCGGGCGAAGCTGGATTCCACGTCCATCCCTGGTCTTACTACCTCCAGACGCTCGCCTTCTCGAAATCGGGCTCCGGCCCGCTGTGGACCGAGGGCCTCGTCCTGATCTTGGCAGTGGCCGGAATTGTGGCTGCGTTCAGGCTCCGCGCCAAGACTGTGGCGGATCGCTTAACCCTGAGATTTCTTGTTTTCTTCACTCTGATCTCGACGGCCGCGTATTCGCTCATCCCTTACAAGACTCCCTGGAACATCCTCCCCTTCTATGTCGGCTTAATAGTTCTTTCCGGGTGCGGAGCGGCCGCTCTTGTTAAGGCTTTCCGGAGCAGATCGATCCGAGCCCTCTTTTTTCTGCTTGTGGCGGCGGGATTTCTCCATCTCGGGGCGCAGGCCTGGCGCGCCAGCTTCGTCTATCCGGCTGATCCCCGCAACCCCTATGTCTATGCCCAGACAAGCCCGGACTTTCTCAAGCTCGTCCGGAGAGTCGAAGACCTGGAAGCGTTTCATCAGGACCAGGAAAAGATGTTGATCAAGGTCATCGCCGGTCCCTATGAAACATGGCCACTACCCTGGTACCTGCGACGTTTCAGCCGGGTGGGCTACTGGACGGACGCCGCCGGAGCCAGCGCACCCGAGGACGCGGCCATCGTCATCACCAACATTGAACAGGCCGTCCGCCTGGAATCCAGACTGAATGCATCGTTTCAATCGGAATACTATGAATTGCGGCCCAACGTCTTCCTGGTCCTTCACATCCGCAATGAGCTGTGGAAAAAATACCTGAAGTCGCGCGCCGAAAAGTGAGCCCGTGATGGATATCTCGATCGTCATCCCCGCCTTCAACGAAGCCGGAAAGATCGGGCGCGACGTCGAGGCGGCCTCTTCCTTCCTGAGCGAAAACGGCTTCGGGGGCGAGGTCATCGTCGTCGATGACGGAAGCACTGATGACACCGCCGGGGAGGCCCGCCGGGCGAATGTTTTTCCTCCCATCCGAAAGACCGTCCTGCGAATGGAGAGCAACTCCGGCAAAGGAGCGGCCGTCCGGCGCGGCATCCTCGAAAGCCGGGGGGAAGTCGTGCTCTATGCCGATAGCGGCACCTGCATCCCTTATGCAAACGCTCTGCCTATGATCCGGAGGATCGCGGCCGGGGAGTTGGACATCGCCCTGGCCTCCCGCCGCCTTAGAGGGACAGTCATCCGCCGGGACCGGCCCCTCCGGCGGCGGCTCATCTCCCGCTTGTTCCATCAGGCCGCCGTCATCATCGCCAGCCTTCCCCGATGGATCACGGATTCGCAGTGCGGGTTCAAGGTTTATGAGGGGAAAGCGGCCAGGGAGCTGTTTGCCGGCCTGGCCACTCCCGGCTTTCTCTTCGAGCTTGAGATCATCCGCAAGGCCCTGCGGCGAGGTTACCGGCTCGAGGAATTTCCGGTCGAGTGGACCTGCGACCTCGACTCGCGGCTGAGGCCGGCCTCACAAGCCGGGAGGGTGCTGAAGGAACTTCTCCAGGTCCGCTCCTTGGCCAAGAAACAGTAGAAACGGCGTGTTTGGGCCTGCGTCATAAAAGTGGGGTAAATCACGCCACCCGGGACTCCCAGTAGTCTTCGAGCCTGTTGGATTTCATCACGCAGCGCAGGGCGATGATGGCGTTAGCGCCTCGGACTGTCCATTCCATCCCGGATTGCTTGAGGCGCTGGCCGATGACGGTTTTGCAGCCGGCCTCGACCACGCCGGAGCCGATGAACAAGCCTTGCGCTCGGAACTCCGTGTAGCGCATCCGCTCTTTGTTTTTGTCCAAGTAACGGATTTCGGCCTCCGCGGCCTTCTTCAGATCGGGATCTTCGGGGAGGTGACGACGAGCCTGAAAGACGATGGTTTCGACCCGCCCCGCATCCAGAAGCTCCCACCAACGTTGACGACGTCGTTCCATCTTCTTTTCGTTCGACCCGAAGAGTATCCGGCATAATCCCGAGACGTGTTCGCGAACGTGGTAGAGGTCGATGATCGAAACGGCCTGGGGGAAGTGCAACTCCGTCAGATTCTTGACCCACTCCGCCCCGTCCCCAAGGATGACGATCCGTTGGGCCCGGAGAAGGCCCCGCCGCCGGGCTTCTCCGTAGATCCGCCAGCCGAACGCTTCGGCCGTCTCGATCGCGCCGACGAACGTTGTCGACACGGGGTCCCGGATCGGATACCCTTTCTCATCGAGCGCCGTCTGGGTGAAGACGCAGCCGAGCTTGGTCTCTCGAGTCTTGGCCACACCGTCGGGTTGCTTGCCCTTGACCCCGACCAGTTCCTCCGGCCTCATCGGCACCCCCGTCCCGTCGTAACTGATGTACATCAGCGGGATGTCGTTTTCGGATTCCGGTCCTTCCTCGGCCAGCGTCCGTCGCCGCTCCTCTTGACTCCAGGCCTCCATCTCCTGGCCGATCCGCTCCGCCACCCGCTCCACATCCTTGGCGCTGACCTCAAGTCCGGCATAGATGCGGAGGTCGTCGCGTCCGTCCTTGAACGTCGATTGACTCCCGGCCCGAGCCATCATCCGCCGAAGCCCGGGCGAGCGTGTCGTCCCGGCGACGTCCAACGCCTCATCCCCGGGGTAACGCGTCTCTCGACAAGCGGGACACTTAAACATCGACCGTTCATAGGCCACCAGCCCCAGGATGGTCCGAAGTCCCTTGCCGCGTATCCCTTGGCTTTCCATGCGCTGCCCGCAACGGCAAACGACCTCCTCCTCTCTCCGGCCCGTTCCCTGCTCCGCCAACATCCCGGCCAGGATCTTGGCCCCGCAGGCCAGCACCGCCACCCGCAAGGCCGATTCCCAGGCCTCCAGGTCGACTTTCCCCGACTTGGCCGCGACCGCCAGGA